>Ga0315903_10000932_pt1 | contig 44346 bp, 43 predicted proteins | sample LakEriMetagenome_7_FD_203524 | JGI IMG/M metagenome (GOLD analysis project Ga0315903, IMG submission 203524) | Freshwater fungal communities from buoy surface, Lake Erie, Ohio, United States - Buoy 2 MA119 | ecosystem: Environmental > Aquatic > Freshwater > Lake | place: USA: Lake Erie, Ohio... | reverse complement strand
AGGCTCGCCCCATGTTCGAAACTTCAAGTGAATCCCCCGCTCCTGTACGCGTGGTTACTGAAGCAATCAAAGATTATGTAGATCGCCTTGGACCAATTTGGATTGAAGGCGAAATTTCTGAAATTAATGAACGAAGCGGTGGCATGGCATTCATGCGACTACGAGATACAAGCGTTGATATGAGTATCTCGGTGATGTGTCACCGCTCCGTTTTATCAAGTGTTTCGCCTTTGCCGCAGAATGCACGCGTTGTTATGTATGCAAAAGCTTCCTGGTATACAAAAAATGGATCACTCACACTTTCAGCCCGCGAAATCCGCCAAGTGGGTATCGGTGAATTAATGGCGCGTTTAGAAGAGTTAAAAACACTTCTAGCAAGTGAGGGTCTCTTTGCTCTCGAAAGAAAAGTAGCGCTTCCACTATTGCCTAGAAAAGTCGGTTTGATTTGTGGCCGCAACACGGATGCAGAAAAAGATGTCGTTGAAAATGCTAAGCGCCGCTGGCCATCTGTTGAATTTGAAATCCGAGAAGTAACTGTTCAGGGAGCCGCGGCAGTTGTTGAAGTATCCGCTGCTCTTTCAGAACTCGAAGCAATGGCAGAAGTTGATGTCATCATCATTACTCGCGGTGGTGGTTCATTTGAAGATTTGCTTCCCTTTAGCGATGAATCATTAGTACGCCTTGCTGCATCGTGTGAAACTCCAATTGTTAGCGCAATCGGACACGAAAAGGATTCGCCGCTTCTGGATCTCGTTGCCGATGTTCGCGCTTCAACCCCAACAGATGCGGCCAAGAGAGTCATCCCTGATATTGCAGAAGAAATTGAGTTGATTAAAGCGCTTCGAGATCGCGCTAAGAGATACATACTTTCATCCCTTGATCTTGAAACTTCGCGCATCGAAAACTTAATCAATCGTCCAGTTTTGCGAGATCCCATGGTGCTAGTTACTAGCCGTGAAGAAATCATTACTGGATTGCGCGATCGAAGTGTCAGAAGTTTTTCATCTCGTTTAACTCTTGCCGCTGAAGACCTGACACACGTGCGCGCTCGAGTCAGAGCACTTTCACCGCAAGCAACATTGGATCGTGGCTATTCAGTTGTGCAATTAGAAGATGGCTCAATCGCTCGAGATGCCAAGAGTTTAAAAATTGGTCAAAAACTTCGCTTACGACTTGCTGCCGGCGAGACCAACGCCACAGTTACAGATAAATAGGTAAGGAGTACATTTATCACATGGCTATGGAGAAAAAGCTTTCCTATGAAGCAGCGCGAGAAGAGTTAGCGCAGGTTGTTTCATCCCTTGAAGCAGGAAGTGCAACCCTTGAAGAGTCATTGAAATTGTGGGAGCGCGGAGAAGAGTTAGCGTTGATCTGCCAAGAGTGGCTAGATGGCGCACGTAAAAAACTAAGTGCAGCGAAACCCAAAGCTGAATAACAATGGCACCAGAATTTTCATACAGTGATTTATTGCCGATAGGCAAAGACACAACTACCTACCGCAATCTCGGAACCGCCGGAGTCTCAGTAGAGAAAATCGGAAACCGAGAAATTCTGACAGTTGCCCCAGAAGCAATTGAGATGCTCACATCAACTGCGATGCACGATATTTCTCATTATTTACGTACTGCCCACCTTGAGCAATTAGCAAGTATTTTAAAAGATCCAGAGAGCTCTCCTAACGATCGCTTCGTAGCGTTAGACCTCTTGAAGAATGCAAATATTTCTGCGGGTGGAATTTTACCAATGTGCCAAGACACTGGAACAGCGCTGGTCATGGGTAAAAAAGGACAGAATGTATTTACCGAGAGTAAAGATGAAGAAGTAATTTCTAAAGGAATCTACAACGCATTTACGACGTTGAATCTGCGTTATTCCCAATTGGCTCCGGTCACAACATGGGAAGAAAAAAACACTGGAAATAACCTTCCTGCACAAATTGAAATCTTTGCTGATAGCGATCATCCAGATGAGTACAACTTCCTCTTCATCGCCAAAGGTGGCGGAAGCGCCAACAAATCTTTCTTATATCAAGAGACGAAGGCTGTGCTGAATCCGACAAGTTTTATGAGTTGGCTAGATGAAAAACTTCGCTCAATCGGAACAGCCGCATGTCCGCCGTATCACCTAGCAATAGTTATTGGTGGAACAAGTGCTGAGCACACCGTTAAGACTGCAAAATTAGCAAGTACACATTATTTGGATTCACTTCCAACATCGGGTGATGCTAAAACCGGTCACGGATTTAGAGATATTGCACTAGAAAAAGAGGTTCTCGAACTCACTCGCACTCTTGGAATTGGCGCGCAATTTGGTGGAAAGTATTTCTGCCATGACGTGCGCGTTGTGCGACTACCTAGACATGGTGCATCACTGCCTATTGCAATTGCTGTTTCTTGTTCTGCTGATCGCCAGGCAAAAGCAAAGATCACTAAAGAGGGCATATTCATTGAGGAAATGGAGCACGATCCAGCTCGCTTCTTGCCAGATACTCACGATGAACACCTTGCAGAAGGTGTAGTCAACATTGATTTAAATCAACCCATGGAAAAAATTCGTGCAGAGTTATCAAAGCATCCAGTCAAAACTCGACTCTCTTTGACCGGAACTCTCGTGGTTGCTCGCGACTTAGCGCACGCAAAAATTAAAGAAGCGATGGATGCTGGCGCACCAATGCCTTCATACCTAAAGGATTTCGCTGTGTATTACGCGGGTCCAGCAAAGACTCCTGCCGGTTATGCATCTGGTTCCTTTGGTCCAACAACAGCGGGGCGTATGGATTCATACGTTGAGTATTTCCAATCACGTGGTGGATCATTTGTAATGTTGGCAAAAGGTAATCGCTCACTCGCTGTGACAAATGCGTGCAAGGCGCATCGCGGTTTCTATCTCGGTTCAATTGGTGGACCTGCAGCCAGACTTGCTCAAGATTGCATTAAGAAAGTCGAAGTTTTAGATTATGAAGAGTTAGGTATGGAAGCAGTCTGGAAAATTGATGTAGTTGATTTCCCAGCATTTATTGTTGTTGACGATAAAGGAAATGATTTTTTTGCAGAAACTTCTAAGCCATTAACAATCGGGAAGAAGCCGGTTTAGTAATAGTTACTGCGACGCCACTTATTCCATGCAGCACATGGTGAGTCGTATCGTTCTGAAATATAGAGAAGTCCCCACTTAATCTGGGTAGTTGGGTTTGTGCGCCAATCTGTTCCGACTTTATCCATCTTCGAAGCTGGTAGCGCTTGAGCAATTCCGTGCGCACCTGATCGTGGATTGCGTGCTTGGTAATTCCAGTGGCTCTCTTTTGTCCAGAGTCGATTCAGACATAGGTACTGCTCTTCGCCCCAGCCGTACTCGGTGGCCATCATCTCTTTTGCAAAGCGCTTTGCACCCATTGGCTTTCGAGCAGATTCAACCGCAAGACTCATAGATGAGACCAGAGCAATTTCGCTGGAGAAGACTGTGCGCCGAGTATTTAGAGCTGTGGTTAACGATGCCGAAACCGCAGTTGCCGTAGAAGGAGCAACCACTAAAAGCGCTGTTCCTGCTGGAGCATCTGGAAGGACCAGACGGGTAGTCATTGGAAATTCCAGACCGTAGGCAGTCGGTTGGGCGCTTGTAACAAAAAGAAGGGTCGCAATAGTTGCCCAGATCGCGAGCAATGTCTTTCGCATCTTCATTCCGAGCACCCTTCCTTTCTCCATCGTTGTGGACCCGCAGCTTGCTAGACCCTGAAAATTTCAGGGCTAAGAGCTAAGGGGAATGGCTTTAGAGTGTCTTGTAGGGGTGAGTCGAGCAACTTAATAGCAGCGTGAGTCGCAAATTCATAGAAAAACCTCAAGGTGTGGACAAGTAAAAGCGCAGGTCAGCACTGTGAAAGTCCAATATGTCCGAAATGTGAGTGTGAGATTAAACTTCAGCCCGAAATAGGGCCTTCGAGCATTTCAGTGACCAGGGCGGCAATAGCTGAGCGCTCCGACCGGGTCAAGGTCACGTGGGCAAAGAGCGGATGCCCCTTGAGAGTTTCAACCACAGCCACAACTCCGTCGTGACGACCGACTCGAAGGTTGTCGCGTTGGCCAACATCGTGAGTCAGGATCACTCGCGATCCTTGGCCGATGCGGGAGAGCACCGTGAGCAGGACTCCTCGTTCTAAAGATTGGGCTTCATCAACAATGACAAATGAGTCGTGCAATGAACGACCACGGATATGGGTCAGGGGAAGAACTTCGATTAATCCTCGGTCGATGATTTCATCAATGATCGGTTGGCTCACCAGTGCCCCAAGGGTGTCAAAGACAGCTTGGGCCCATGGCGACATTTTTTCGCCTTCGCTGCCAGGTAAGTACCCGAGCTCTTGGCCACCTACTGGATAGAGCGGGCGGAAGATAACAATCTTCTTATGAGCTCTGCGCTCCATAACTGCTTCTAAACCTGCACACAACGCGAGCGCTGATTTTCCAGTACCTGCGCGACCACCCATTGAAACAATTCCAATTTCTGGGTCTAGTAATAAATCCAGAGCAATTCTCTGTTCCGCACTTCTGCCATGAAGACCAAATGCCGTTCTATCTCCGCGGACTAGTTGCAATCTCTTATCTGGAGTTACGCGAGCAAGGGCGCTCGCACGATCAGAGTGGAGAACAACTCCAGTGTGAATTGGAAGTGTGTGTGCATCTTCGTGATCTGCAAAATCAGATGCATACAAATCATCAATCACGTTGGAGCCAACAGTAAGTTCTACGATGCCAGTCCATCCGCTGCTAGAGACAAGTTCAGCTAAATACTCTTCGGCTTCAACGCCGACTGACGACGCTTTGACGCGAAGTGGTAAATCTTTTGTCACGAGAACAACATCTTTGCCATCGGTCATTAAGTTCTTGGCAATTGCCAGAATTCGTGAATCATTTGTGCCATCGCGCAAAAATCCGTGTGGCATTGAACTGAGGTCTGTGTGGTTTAACTCGACCGAAAGTGTTCCGCCTTCAGGGTTAATTTGAATGGGTTGATCGAGGCGACCATATTTCAATCGAATATCATCAAGGCTACGAAGTGCTGCTCGTGCAAAATAACCGAGTTCTGGATGATCGCGCTTGGTTTCTAACTCACCAATGACTGCAATTGGTACTACTACTTCATGTTCGGCGAAGCGGGCGAGTGCCCCAGGATCTGCAAGTAAAACGCTAGTGTCTAGAACAAATGTTCTGCGGCCCTTAGTACTTGCAGTCAATCGCTATCCCCCGAATCTCCTATGTCTCAAAGAATAGGCTCTAAGGGCTCGAAAAAAATCGACACGACGAAAGTCCGGCCAATAAGCTTCACAGAAGTAATACTCCGAAAGTGCGCTCTGCCATAACAAGAAGCCACCAAGACGTTGCTCACCAGATGTTCTAATTATTAACTCAGGATCTGGTTGGCCTGCGGTGTACAAGTATTTGGAAATTTCATCGGCATCCAGGGCTGCTGCTGCATCGCTCAAACTCTTTCCACTCTCGGCACTGGTCGTGAGATAACTCTTTACGGCATCCACAATTTCTCGGCGTCCGCCGTAGCTAATGGCCACGTTTACTTCCACGCCATCATTTCTAAATGGCTTGAGATCGCTCAGCTTTGTCGCAAGCCAATCTGGCAAAAGATCTAGCGCGCCAACAGCTTTAATGTTCCAGCGCTTGGTGGCAGCGAGTGCGTCAACTGTTTCGCCAATAATGCGAAGTAGCGCGTCTAGTTCTTCTTGTGAACGTTTGAAATTATCCGTGGAGAGCAACCACAACGTAACAACTCGAACATCTGCTTCATCACACCACCCAAGAAACTCAATGATTTTCTCTGCCCCTGCGCGATGCCCGCGGGATGAGTTTGAAACACCAATATCGTGTTCATCTACTTGATTGGCTTTTGCCCATCGACGGTTGCCATCAAGGATGACTCCTACGTGGTGTGGTGTCTGCGAAAAATCTAAACCTCGAACAAGTCTTCGCTCATAGAGTGGATAGAGCGCAGATTTAATTAGCTTACGAATACTGCTTAACAACACGGCGCTCCGCAATCAGTGAAGCAACTGGAAGAGTTCCAGCAAGAATAAATCCGATCATGCGTTTCAATGGAAAGCGTGCCACTGCTGCAAATTGAATCGCAGTCAAAATATAAATTGGATACAAATATCCATGAACCAATGGAACCCAGCGAACGTTATCGAGAAGAGTTGGATTATCGAGGATGTACTTCGCTGGCATATATCCAAACCAGAGCAGAAGTGACAAGACTCCGGCGATAATCGCCATCACTCTAAAACGCATTAATACACCGCTCACGAATCCCCCTCAGGCCGCAACTCTACGGCGATAAATAGGAAGGTAAAGAACCACCGCCGCCATGAGCCACCAAACTACAACATATGAAATGTGTTGCCAATAAAAACCAGGAATTCTTGCCGTTCTCAACTCGGGTGTGACTCTTGTTCTTTCTATCACACCTTCACGCACTTTCTCATCGGATGCAATTACATACCCGTCGTAGAGATCTAAATCTGTCAGACTCACAATGACGCTGCTATCCAAACGTGAAATTACTCCCGGTGAATTCAGAGCTCGATCTTCACTTTGATGCGCACGCAAAATGCCGGCAAGTTCCACTCGATTAGACATAGCCAGTTGTGGTTCTTGTAATCGCTCAGACCAGAGTCCACGCACAACTAATATTCCAGCACTTGTATCTACTTGCAGAAGTGCGACTTCCCAATCATTAACAACTCCAGCACCATCTTTTTGATTTGGTGCTCTGAAGTTAGCGACATAAAAACCAGATGCGGTTACAGACTTACTGTCGTTTTGTTTATCAAGGGATGTGCGTGGTTCGGCCAACTCTTGAAGAGCAACGGGAGCAGACACAGCAGGTGGAGGTGCGTTAAGTATTTCCTTCAAGCTTCTAGCTCGATCAAGTTGCCATAGGCCAAGTCCAATAAAAATTGCAACAATTAGAAGCAATGAGGTGTACTCAAGAAACTTCTTAAACACAGGTTTTACTAGTTCTGTTGTTCGTCTTTATTATTTTGTAAGCGGTTAAAGCGCTTATAGAAATTACGCAAGAGAAGTACTACAGAGATAGTTAAGAAAATCATCGTGAGAGAGCCTGCTAGGCCCATGCTTACATCTTTTTCCATGTCTAAATCCTCTCATTTTTCAGGATAATCTGTGCACATGAATTCAAAGGGCTCCTCAGAGTTTTCATACGAGGATAGATACGGAATCAAGCCCGCCAAAGGCTGGAAGTTGCCCGCAACAATTCTTGCCATCGTAGGAATCGCCTGGGTTTTTTGGGCTGGCTTGTTTCATGCACAGCCTGAATTTCGAATTACTTTAATTTCCTTTTCAATCGTTTCAGATGAAGAAGTTTCAATTAGATATGCGATCCAACGAAATGATCCAAGTACGCCAGCAACCTGCACACTTCAAGCAAAGGATGCTGACAAAAACGTCGTGGGAGAAATTGAGGATGAAATTGCCCCCGGTCGTGCATCTTTTGAACAAATTACTTCGATACCTACGCGTAGCGCAGCAGCTACCGCGATTGTTGCTCGCTGCCGGGTCAAGTAACTCAATTCACAATTAGTCCGGCTTTCGCTACCGTTACTCCCCTTATGACTTCACAAACATGGCTTACGCAAGAAGCAGCAGACCGTCTTGCTGCTGAATTGGCGCACCTCGAAGGTGAAGCACGTACTGAAATTATTAAGAAGATAGAAGCAGCACGCGCCGAAGGTGACCTTAAGGAAAATGGTGGCTACCACGCTGCGCGCGATGAACAAGGAAAAATTGAAGCGCGCATTCGTCAGTTAAAGCAGATGCTCGAAAACGCTCACATTGGAACTCCACCAGCAAGTGCTGACGGTGTTGTGGGCGCCGGAATGGTTGTCACTGCAATTGTTGCTGGAGATGAAACAAAGTTTTTGCTTGGTTCCAGAGAAATTGCATCGGGTGACCTCGATGTTTACAGCGAGAAGTCTCCACTTGGTGCTGCAGTAATGGGCGCCAAAGTTGGCGAGAGCGTTTCATACACCGCACCAAATGGAAAAAATATTTCAGTAGAGATCAAGCACGCTGAATACTATTCTTAAAAACTAGTTACTAGCGTTCTTATACTTCTTAACGCTCATTGGAACGAAAACAATCATGATTAATCCCATGTAGATAAATGACATAGTCAGCGGATTCTCACTAGGGAAAGAACCAGCTGTAGCACCAAATTGATTTTCAAGTCCAAATAGTTGGCGGCAAGCAGCAACCATCGTTGAAACTGGATTCCATTCGGCAACGTATTGAAGCGGCCTTGGCATTCCAGTCGTTGGTGCAAATGCATTCGATAAGAATGTAAGTGGGAAAGTAACCAAGAAACTCACGTTCTGAACTACACGAGCATCACGAGCAGATAATCCAATGTAAATACCAACCCACGAAAGCGCATAACCAAAGAACAACAAGAACAAGAACGCGAGAGCAACATTTAACAATCCAGAAGTTGGACGCCATCCGACTAAGTAGCCCGCCATTCCCATAACTGCAAGAACAACAATATTAAGTAGTGAGTCTCCAAGTGTTCTGCCAACGATAAGAGCTGAACGTGAAATTGGAAGTGATCTGAATCGATCAATCAATCCCTTTTTCATATCTTCTGCAAGACCCGATGCAGTTGCTGCCAATGTAAAAGCGACTGTTTGTACGAAAATTCCTGGCATTAATAGTTGTACATATCCACCAGGTTGACCGGTTTCAATTGAACCACCAAATACATATCTGAAGAGCAACACAAACATAACTGGTTGAATGGTCGAGAAAATTAGTACTTCAGGTACTCGCGCTAACTGAAGCAGCTGGCGCTTAGTAATAACTAGTGAATCCTTGATTGCGTTCATTTAGTCACTTCCTCTACTTCTGCTGCGTGGCCAGTGAGTGACATGAAAACATCATCTAGGGATGGGCGCTTTAGGCCAACATCTAGCGCATGAATTCCTTCGCTATCCATCGATCTCAAAACTTCCATGAGCGCCATTGACCCTGTTGAAACTGGTGCAGAAATTCTTCGAAGTCCTTCATCAAGTGTCGCCTGATTTCCACTTACACGGGAAACAATTTCGAGAGTTTTTGGAATGCTCGATTGTTCAACAACTACTTCGAGGCGTTCGCCGCCAACTTCTTTCTTGAGTGCATCAGATGTTCCGTGAGCAATTACTTTTCCATGATCAATCACGATGATGTCATCAGCTAATTGATCAGCTTCTTCTAAGTACTGCGTTGTCAGAAGCAATGTGACGCCACCTTTAACGAGCTCCTCAATAACGCCCCACATTTCTTGGCGACCACGTGGATCTAAGCCAGTTGTAGGTTCGTCAAGGAATAAAACTTTTGGTTTCACAATCAATGATGCTGCTAAATCAAGGCGACGGCGCATTCCACCTGAATACGTTTTAATTGGTCGCTTAGCACTTTCGGTAAGTGAGAATTGTTCGAGTAAATCTTCTGCTCGCTTAATGGCTGCGTTTTTATTCAAATGATACAAACGACCGAACATTACTAAGTTATCCCAGCCTGTAAGAGTTTCATCAACGGCTGCGTATTGACCAGATAAACCAATTACTTCACGAACTTTTTCAGGGTGTGCAATGACATCGATTCCACCGACGCTGGCTCTTCCTGAATCTGGTGCTAGCAATGTTGCGAGAATTCTCACAGTTGTAGTTTTACCTGCACCATTTGGACCAAGCACGCTTAAAACAGTGCCTTCTTCAACATCAAGGCTTAAACCATCGAGGGCTTTTACTTTGCCTTTGTTATAGGTCTTAACAAGATTTTCAGCTATTACCGTTTTCACGGAGTAAACTTACCGCTATCGCATGTGGCTGCGCCACATCCATCAAGATTAATTCGTTCATTGAGAGGCATTTAAAATGAGTAATGCGCCCGTAAAAATTCATACACATCGAGAAATTATGGTTATTTTGGGCGGCCTAATGACCGGCTTGCTACTAGCTGCGTTAGATCAAACCATCGTCTCAACAGCTCTTAAGAGTATTGTGGAAGACTTCGATGGGTTAAATCATTACACATGGGTTGTTACGGCTTATCTTCTAACTTCAACAGCGTCTACTCCGCTTTATGGAAAAATTTCTGACATTTATGGTCGCCGAATAGTCTTTCAATTCGCAATCGTTACTTTTTTAATTGGATCTCTTCTGGCTGGCGCATCTCAAGATATGACGCAGCTCATCGCAACACGTGCGCTTCAAGGTTTAGGTGCCGGTGGACTAATGGCGCTAACTTTCGTAATCATCGGAGACATCGTTCCTCCTCGCGAACGTGGCCGTTATCAGGGATATTTCGGAGCAGTCTGGGGGCTTTCATCAGTTGCCGGACCTTTACTTGGTGGATTTTTCTCAGATCACGCAACAATTTTGGGCATCACTGGATGGCGCTGGATTTTTTACATTAACTTGCCATTTGGAATTGCAGCATTACTAATTACTTCAGCCGTACTTCATATTCCAAAAGTTAAACGTGAGCATTCAATTGACTACCTCGGTGCCCTTTTGATGGTGACTGCAACCGTTTCAATCCTTCTTACTGTTTCTATTTACGGCCCAGAAAATGGCTGGTTAGATCCGCGAACAATTGGATATTTGATTGCAGGAGTTATTTTGGTTGCTCTCTTCATTTATTGGGAGTCACGAGCTAAAGAACCAATTCTGCCTCTCGAGCTATTTAAAAATCACACGTTTACTCTCACATCTGTTCTTGGTGCAGTAATCGGTGCTGGAATGTTTGGTGCCATCGTTATGTTGCCTCTGTACTTGCAAGTCGTGAAGGGTGCATCGGCCACTGAGGCGGGCTTAAAGCTAATTCCTCTGATGCTTGGAATTGTTACAACTTCAATATTTAGCGGTAAAGCAATATCAAAAACCGGTAAGTACAAGAAGTTTCCGATAATGGGTACAACACTAATGACCGTTGGAATTCTTCTTATGGTTACGTTAACTCGAGAAACACCTTTCTGGCAGCTCTCAATATTTTCAATTCTTGTGGGTGCTGGCCTTGGTCTTTCTATGCAGACAATTGTCATTGCACTTCAGAACTCAGTTGATTTCAAGGATATGGGAGTTGCAACGAGTTCAAATACATTCTTTAGATCACTAGGTAGCGTTTTCGGCACAGCACTCTTTGGCAGCATTCTGACAAATCGCGTAACGCACTATTTGGAATCCGGATTTAACGAACTTGCTACGACAAATCCTGCAGCGGTATCAGGCTTTGATCCAGCAACACTTGAGCAGCTCTCCTCTAATACATCGGTTCTAAAAGAGCTTCCACTATTAGTACAGAACACCGCTTTAGATGCTTTCGTGAATTCGTTTCATGTTGTATTCCTAGCTGCAGCGCCAGTAACTGCATTGGGAATTGTTTTGGCACTCATGTTGCGTGAAGCACCACTTCGTACCAACCAGGACTATGCAGCTGCGCGCGAAGATGCAGCTGGCGAAGCGCTTGGATAACGATTGATTACTCGATTCAAAGAGAAGTTCACTAATCCCTTCGCGGAATTTCCGCGAGAAGTAGGTGTACTTGTTTTTGCATCCTTTTTCGTTGCAGTTGGATTTGGAATCATTGCTCCAACAATTCCGCTCTTTGCAAAATCTTTTGGAGTAAATAACGCACAAGTTGGGTCCATTCTTTCTGCATTTGCCTTTGCCAGATTCGCTTCCGGTTTAGTTGCAGGAAAGCTCGTAGATATATTTGGTGAGCGACTTGTCTACACAGTTGGCATTGCATTCGTTGCGCTCTCCTCATTTGCAGCAGCCCTTGCACAGTCATACGAACAGTTGTTGATTTTTAGATCAGCAGGCGGACTGGGATCCTCAATGTTTTCCGTTGCGGCAGGTTCAATTATTTTGCGAGCTGTCGGTGATGGCCAACGAGCTCGTGCGCAATCTCTATACAACAGTAGTTTTCTAGTTGGAATGATGGCTGGTCCAGTAATTGGTGGTTTCTTAACAGCAATTTCACTTCGTGCGCCTCTACTTGTTTACGGTGCGTTGCTCGTAGTTGCCAGTGCTGCTGGAGGTTTCTTACTTCGTAATTCTGTTCTAGCCGCACGTCCAACAGAGAAATCTTTGGCTGTTAAAACTTCGATGCGTGAAGCACTTGCAATGAAGCCATATGTCATTGCCCTCATTATTTCTTTCTCTACCGCCTGGGTTTTATTTGGGATGAGTAGATCCGTACTCCCGTTATTCATGGTTGAAGATATGAAATCTTCCGCAGGATTTATCGGAATCGGATTCACAATCTCAGCAGTGGTTCAAGGATTATTCCTTCTAAGAGCTGGACGTCTCTCTGATGAACGTGGGCGTAAATTCTCTGCAATCTCTGGATTAACACTCCTTGGAATTTCCGTTCTTTTACTAGTTGTCACATTTCATCCATGGATATTCCTGCTATCAATGTTTATTGGCGCTTTTGGTTCGGCATTTCTTTCAACGACTCCATCGGCCATTGTTGGAGATGTTCTCAAAGGCAAGGGTGGGCAAGTAATTGCGCTCTATCAAATGTCCGGAGACGCCGGCGCAATGGTCGCGCCAATTGTTCTTGGATTTATTGCAGATCACTATGGCTTTAGAGCAACATTCGCCGTAAGTGCGCTACTTGTAACTGTCGCAATTATTGTTGCAACAAAATTGCCCGAGACGCGGTCTTCGCATCTCGGGCAATCTAGTTAGTAATTTATATTTAGTCGCGACCACGCAAAATAGATAAAAGTCGCAAGATTTCCATGTACAACCAGACGATTGTGACCATTAGTCCAAAAGCTGCTCGCCATGATTCTTGTTCTGGCGCTGCTGCTGCAATTCCCTTTTCAATCGCATCAAAATCTAGAATCAAAAAGAAGCTAGCGAGCGCGACGCCGGCAATAGCAATCATTGGGCCAACGCCTGAAATTCCAAAGAGTCCAAGTCCGCCACCGAGTCCAGCGAATGAACCAATAATGCTTACAAGTCCGAGCAATAAGTAACCCATTGCTGCGCCGATAAGCATCTTTGTAAATTTAGGTGTGACACGAATTCGTCCGCTGCGGTAGGCAACGAGCATTCCTACGAATGCACAAATTGTTCCCATAACTGCTTGACCAGCGATTCCTGGATATGCACCATTAAGTGCATTACTGATAGCACCGAGTGCGATTCCTTGCACTGCAGCGTAAGCCAGAATTAATCCTGGACGAATTGTTTTGCTAAATGTATTAACCATTGCGAGGGCAAACCCTGCGAGTAATGAAATTAGAACTATTCCGCCACCCAAATTAAGTGTCCATGAAATGCCGCCCGCGACAACTAGCACTGCAAGTAACATGCCTGTGCGTGTGATGACGTCATCCATAGTCATACGACCAGTGCGAGCAGATGATGCTGCAGGTGCGTTATATAGATCTTCTAATTTGCTTGGATCAACTGCTGCATAACCCGGATTCTTAAAAGAACGATTGAGTACTGGGTTTGAACTTTGCATTAAGTGCATTTCTCCTTTTGTAGTTAAGCGTGCCCCCGGTGGGGGTCGAACCCACACTGGAAGGATTTTAAGTCCTCTGCCTCTGCCATTGGGCTACAGGGGCCACGTTTTACAACGTGGGCAAATCTACCCGTTTTCCCAAGCGCAGAAACCACCTATAAAACAGGGAGGGACTTGGGTTTATTCCCCTTAATTTCTCGCTAACGACCAGGCGATTCCGTCCAAAATATCGGCTTCGGATGCAACAAATTCTTTAGCTCCAGTTGCCTTCATAATTTCTGAGAGCACAAGGGAGCCTGCTGCGAATACATCAGCGCGACCAGGATGCAAGAAGCCAACGTGAGATCTTTGTTCGGCGTTCATCGCTGCAAAAGTAATTGCAACGTGATGTGTTTGTTGGGCACTTACACGCGCTAAGTGAATGAGATGGCGGTCATACTTCGCCAGGTCTAAAGCACTTGCTGCCACAGATGTCGCAGTTCCTGCTACGGCAATTAAAGTTTTAGCTTGCGTAATTGGAACGTTTAATGCGGCGACGGCAATCGCTTCTTGAATGTCTCTGCGAGCATTTTCAATCTCTTCAGCTTTTGGAGGATCGGAGTGGATATTGCGTTCAGTCATGCGCACGCATCCAATATTTACACTCTTTGCAAATTCAACTTCAGAGTTTCCGTAAACAAATTCAGTCGAACCTCCACCAATATCAACAACTAAGAATGGGGCGTCACTGGCAGCGAATTCCTTTGTCGCACCGATAAATGAGAGTCGTGCTTCTTCATCACCTGAAATCACTTCAGGCTCGATACCGAGACGCTCTTTTACTCCGTCGATGAAGAGCTCGCGATTGCTTGCATCACGCGTTGCACTAGTTGCGCAGAAGCGAATCTGTTCTACTCCACGCTTTGAAATCTCTTGTGCGAATAAATCAACGGCTGCAAGGGTGCGAGCGATTGCATCCGGATGAAAGGCTTTGTTCTGGTCAACACCTTGACCTAAACGAACGATTTCCATGGTTCGATAAATCTCGCGAAAATTTGAACCGTCGATATCTGCAATCAATAATCTAATTGAGTTTGTTCCACAATCAATCGCGGCAACTCTCATGCATTCATCTCCGAATTACATGCGTTCTCTTTCCACCACTCGGGCAATTTACTTAAGGCTTCATCACCGAGTGGATTAACGCCAGGGCCTGCAGAGAGTGAATGTGCAACCAAAGAGTGCAAACACTTCACGCGATCTGGCATTCCTCCTGCAGATATTCCTTCCACTTCTTCTACAACTAAACCAAGTGCGTCGCGATCAGCTAAATAAGCTTCATGCGCTTTCTTATAGGCAGCTGCTAAATCAGGATCATGGGCAAGGCGTTCATTCATTTCGGCCATCAAGCCTGATGACTCAAGGGTAGAAATTGCACCAGTTAAGCGCGGACACGTCGCGTAATAGAAAGTAGGAAAAGGAGTTCCATCACCTAAGCGCGGTGGAGTTTGTACAACTGCTGGTTTAGAGCATGCACATCTGAAACCAATTGCGTGAACATCTCTTGGTGTACGTCCTAATTGAAATTCGATGCAGTCAAGATCTCCTGGTTGTACGTTCTTCACTGATTTCGTGTTTCCGTAATCGAAGCAATCATTCGCGCGTACCAAGGTTGTCCATCAGGAATCTTGCTTGCAACTGTTGTGCCAGTTTCTTCTGTGTATTGACCACTTGAATCTGTCACTATGTATTGACGTTCTCCTGGTAAAACAAAGTGCAGACGTTCGCGTGCCTGAGATTTAATGTATTCAGGATCTCGCCATAGCAATAAGTCTTTACGTGCTTGTTCTAGCGCCGTGTTGTTACTTTCGACTTGTGATTTCAATGCACTGATTTGAGCACGCTGCGTGAAGTAATGCTTAATTGGTGGAGCAATTGTTAACGCCATAATGAACAAAACAGTTGCTAAAGCCAGTGCTCGACTATTTCCACGTCGTTTGTTGAAATTCAGTTTACGACGACGTGCCATCACTTATGCCTTAAATCGTGGGAAAGCTGCACGACCTGCATAGACCGCACCATCGGAGAGTTCTTCTTCAATTCGAAGTAACTGGTTGTATTTAGCAACTCGCTCTGTACGAGCTGGTGCACCAGTTTTAATCTGACCGCAATTAGTTGCGACAGCAAGATCGGCAATTGTTGTGTCTTCTGTTTCACCAGAACGGTGACTGAGCATGCTTCGGTAATCAGCACGGTGTGCCATATCAACAGCATCTAATGTCTCTGTCAGTGTTCCGATTTGATTGACCTTTACTAATAGAGCATTCGCTGTATCTGTATCGATGCCCTTTTTCAGACGCACAGGATTAGTTACAAATAAATCATCTCCAACAATCTGTACGCGCTTTCCAAGGGATGCTGTCATTGATTGCCAGCCTGCCCAATCTTCTTCATCAAGTGGATCTTCGATTGAAACTAATGGGTACGCGTCTACAAGTGATGTGTAATAGGCGATCATTTCTTCTGAAGTTTTTGTTGAGCCTTCGAAGTTGTACTTACCCTTTTCGTGAAATTCGGTAGCGGCAACATCCATTGCAAGTGCAATGTCTTTACCTGGCTTAAATCCAGCGAGATTAATTGCTTCGATAATTAGATCCAGGGCTGCGCGATTGCTCTCTAGGTTTGGTGCAAAACCACCTTCATCACCAACGCTCGTTGCGAGTCCGCGCTTTTTCAATACTGATTTAAGTGCATGATAAATCTCTGCACCCCATCGAAGTGATTCGCGGAAAGTTTCGGCGCCAATTGGAGCAACCATAAATTCTTGAATATCCACATTTGTATCTGCGTGCGCGCCACCATTTAAAATATTCATCATTGGAACTGGGAGCAGATGCGCGTTGGGTCCACCTAAATAACGAAAGAGTGAAAGATCGGCGCTCTCTGCTTGCGCTTTAGCAACTGCGAGAGAAACACCAAGAATTGCGTTTGCACCGAGACGAGATTTATTTGGAGTTCCATCTAATGCAATCATTTCGCTATCAACAAGGCGTTGATCTTGTGCATCTAAACCGATTACTGCATCAGCAATTTCGCCAGTAACAAAGGCCACTGCTTTTTCAACACCTTTACCTAAATATCGCTTACCGCCATCACGAAGTTCTGATGCTTCAAATGCGCCGGTAGATGCACCGCTTGGAACTGCTGCGCGTGCTTGTGTTCCATCTTCTAATTGAATTTCGACTTCAACCGTTGGATTTCCACGGGAGTCTAGAATTTCACGAGCGCCAATTGCTTCGATAAGTGCCACGTTAGTCCCCTTTAAATCGCCTAATTCTTTACGTGCGAACAGCTAATCCTACCGTGACTCCTGCTGCGTAATCTCACGCATTATTTGCTTGCTCTGCATGCGTAATGCATCTTCCGGATCAATTCCATTCTTGTGTGCCCACGCGATAACACTGAGCAGCGCGCTGCCAACTGATTCGGGAGTTGCTGGAGATTCTTCAGAGTAGTTCGGAACATTTATGTCCATGCCATATTTTTCAGCTCGATACAGCAATTTGTTAATCAGAGAGAGCGCTGGTTGGGACAGTGCCACTCCATCGAGTGCTGATGTACGCCCCTTTTCAGCTGCTTTTAACTCTTCCCAATTTGCAACTACTTCTTCACTTCCACTTACTTTCTTATCTCCGAAAACGTGCGGGTGTCTACTAATGAGTTTTTCTGTAATGACTTGGGCAACATCTTCGATTGAAAATGGATCAGTTGGATGATCTTGCGCAATGCGAGAGTGGAAATAGACCTGAAGCAAAATGTCACCGAGTTCTTCACGCATTCCTGCTCGATCTGATTCGGCAACAGTGTCTATGAATTCATACGACTCTTCGAGTAGATACTTAATTAAGGATTCGTGAGTTTGTTCTGCATCCCACGGACAACCACCTGGTGAACGGAGTTGATCCATCACCTCAACTAAACGTTGCAAGTATGAAGTACTCATACCTAAAGGTTGATTAACTACTTATCAGAAGGCGTGACTGCAGATCCCGCTGAATCAACAGGAACAACATCGGCATTGACTGCATCCCACGCACCGTAGCGAGGATTAATTGTGACCTTGTTTTCTTGAGCAATTTCCACAATAAGTCTTTGAATCGCAGTACCAATTTGATCAGCTGGAATTCCAGATGTTTCAAGTGCTTGGCTTAACTTGTCAGAAATAATGATGCTCTGAAGATATAAGTCAAAATCTTTTGCAGCAATTCCGGCACCAACTAGTGCTGTTGGTAATCCTGCTTCGCCACCAACTTGTTCGGTAATGCTCGCTCTACGAGTATCAATCTCCGCTTTTGTAACTGAGAAATCTAATTTTTCGGCTACCTTGTTGAGCAATTGTGAAAGTACGTGAAAACGCATTTGTGAACGATTGAGATCTTCGCCAACTTCTAGTTGCATCTGTGAAGAATCTACTTTGCTTCGTTCGGACATGATGTCATTGATGCTTGATTGAACTGTTGCTTGCGAAATCTTTACCGAACCAACGGAGGCTGCTGAACTCACTTGCGAACAACCAGTAAGCAATAGTGTTGCTGATATCGCCGCAATAGAAATAACTTTTTTCACTCTGAACTGCCTTTCGACGTTGGTGCCAATTCGGTAACGACCTGTGTTACCCAAGCCAGAAGAGAAGTATCCACTATCGGAGCAGTACTTTCGGACGGATTCCACGCAGAACTCTTTGGCAAAGCCACTAATACCGTCGAAGATGCAGATTTATAGAGTGACCCGGGATACATGCGCGCCAATTTAAGTTGCTTTGATTCAGGCAAATTCATGGGAGATAAACGAACAAATTTTCCTTGGGCGACCACTTCTCGAAGCGAGATGCTCTTTGCAAATGCTCGTAGTGCTGCAACTCCTAAAAGAGTTTGAGCCTCTTCTGGCAATACTCCAAAGCGATCAATCAATTCTTCTTCAATTGCAAGAACATCTTCCCTATTTCGCACATCAGCAAGGCGGCGATATAAATCAAGACGTAGGCGTTCTCCTGGAACATAGGTTGCATCCAGGTGCGCGTTGATTGGCAACTCAACTTTGCATTCATGATTTGGTTCTGCACTTTCAATGATTCCAGATTTATATTCGTGAACTGCTTCGCCAACCATGCGCATATACAAATCAAATCCAACATCTGCAATGTGGCCAGATTGCTCTCCACCCAACAAATTTCCAGCACCACGAATCTCTAGATCCTTAAGTGCAACTCGCATTCCCGCACCGAGTTCAGTATTTGCTGCAATTGTTTTTAGTCGATCATGCGCTAATTCACTAAGTGGTTGATCTGGTGGAAATAAGAAATATGCATATGCACGTTCGCGGCCACGACCTACTCGACCACGTAATTGATGTAGCTGAGATAGCCCAAAGAGATCTGCTCTTTCGACAATTAAAGTATTTGCATTTGCGATGTCTAGTCCGCTCTCAACAATTGTTGTACAGACCAATACGTCAAAGTCTCGATTCCAAAAAGCAAGAATGACATCTTCGAGGGCGCCTTCACTCATCTGTCCGTGCGCAATTCGAATGCGAGCTTCAGGAACAAGTTTCTGCAATTTCTGTGCAGCTTGATCTATTGACTCAACACGATTGTGAATATAGAAAATCTGTCCATCTCGTAATAACTCTCGGTGAATGGCAGCAGTAATTTGCGCATCATCTCGAGCGCCCACATAGGTCAAAATTGGATGGCGCTCTTCTGGCGGAGTTGTGATCGTAGACATTTCACGAATACCAGTAACAGCCATTTCCAGAGTTCGGGGAATCGGTGTTGCAGACATTGCCAAAACATCCACAGTAGTTCGCAGTTTCTTAAGTGATTCCTTCTGTTCTACGCCGAATCTCTGCTCTTCATCGACAATAACGAGGCCAAGATCTTTGAAATGTACGTCATTTGAAAGTATTCGATGGGTGCCAACAACAACATCAAATGTTCCAGATTCAACACCTGACAATATTTCTTTACTCTCTTTGGCGGTATTGAATCGAGATAATCCAGCAACCTTTATCGGAAACCCTGAATATCGTTCTTCGAATGTTTTTGTGTGTTGTTGGACCAACAATGTGGTCGGAACTAATACGGCAACTTGTTTACCATCTTGGACAGCCTTAAATGCTGCTCTAATTGCGATCTCTGTTTTTCCATATCCAACATCACCACAAATAATTCGATCCATCGGATACGGGCGTTCCATATCTGCTTTGACTTCATTAATGGTCGACAACTGATCAGGAGTTTCTATGTACGCAAAAGAGTCTTCTAGCTCTCGTTGCCACGGAGTATCTGCAGAGAAGGCAAAACCAGGCGATGAAGTTCGTGCGGCATATAATCGAATGAGTTCGCCAGCGATTTGGCGTACTGCTTTGCGGGCACGACCCTTGGCTTTCTGCCATTCACCGCTACCGATGCGATGAACGGTTGGTGTTTCACCACCAACATATTTGCTTACTTGTTCTAGTGAATCAGTCGGAACAAATATGCGATCACCTGGTTGCCCACGTTTAGCTGATGCATATTCGAGAACTAAATACTCGCGAGTGACGCCAGCAACACTCCTTGAAACTAATTCAATGTAGCGACCAATACCGTGCTGTTCGTGCACAACAAAATCTCCAGCTTTTAACTCAAGTGGATCAATTGCAGTTTTTCGTTTCGATGGAAGTTTTTCAGTGTTGTTAATCGCACCTTTACTGCCTGATAAGTCTCTCTCGGTAATAAAGAGGGTGCCTGCTGAAGGAACACTAAATCCAAATGCAATTGTTGAGGTGACAACTCGAACCGAGATTTCCGCACTTCTGAAGAGATTTGAATATCTCTCGTGCATTCCATGTCCATGAGCTGCAAAAACTAGATTGTGCCCAGCTGCCGCTGCGCTTCGGAACTCTTCAACAAGACGATCTGTGTCTGCCCGTAATGGATCGATTGCATGAGCATCAAGAAATGTAGCTTCCTTATCTAGATCACTTCCAAATACATTGAAACTTCGCTGGTGCAGTTGGTTCTTATCAATTTGGGCGTGTAATTCATCCCAAGTCATATATGTGTCATCGCCGCTATGTAATGGTGTTGCACCACCACTAGCTGCGTTAAGCCACGATGCAAGATAGAACTCTTCATTCGTTGCAAGAAGATCTGCCGCTCTTGATTTAATCCGTTCTTCATCAATGAAAATAACTTCGGTGTTTTTTGGCATTCGATTCAAAATACTTTGATCCGCATCAACCAATAATGGAATGAATGACTCCATTCCTTCAGTGGCAATTCCTTCTGAAATTTTCTCCAATATTTCTGAAGCTTGCGGATAATCAGCAATAAGTGCACGAGCCTTTGCTTGCACTCCTGGGGTAAGAAGTAGTTCGCGGCACGGCAGAATTTTTATGCTCGTTTGTACTGCAGCAGTGGTTCTCTGACCTGCAACATCGAAATAGCTAATGTCTTCAATTTCATCACCGAAAAAATCAATGCGGACAGGTTGGCTCGCAAGTGGTAAAAAGACATCAACGATTCCTCCACGAACAGCGAATTCTCCACGTCGTTCTACTAAATCTGTACGTTGATAAGCAAGTTCGCCAAGATGATCAATTAACTCTTTGAGATCGCATTGTCCCCCAACTGCAAGTTCGCGCACTGGTGTTTGTGCCAGCGAATTAATGATTCGGTGAATCAATCCACGAACCGGCGTAACCACAATTGGGTTCTGACTCTGTTTTGTGTTTAATTCAATAAGAGTAGAAATTCTCTGTGCAACTGTGTCACTTCGCGGACTCAATCTTTCATGAGGCAATGTTTCCCACGCAGGAAATTCGTACACGCAATCATGTAATTCGCGTAAATCATTTGCTAGATCTTCACTGGTTCTACTCGAACCAGTAACAATTAAAAGAGGTCGTTCATTTGCTCTAATTGCTGCAAGGAATGGGTGCAAAGAAGATGGCGCGATGATGCGTTTTTTTGAATCGAGTGCATCGCTGATCTGTGAATCAGCAGCCAGTGCATCGCGTACGAGTTTCATCCCTTATCCCTTCTTTGCTTCGTATCATCTATTGAGAAACTTTGAGAAAACGCCTTAGGCCCCAACTCCAAAAGGATGGAGGGGGCTTAATAGGGCAAGTCTAAGGCAGATGAACCTGCCATGATTAGCCAATGTCTTCGCAAGATTCCTCAGTAGCCATCGGTAACGATGGCGCTGGTTTGCGTGCCGACGTAAGAAAGCTTGGGGATCTATTAGGTGAATCACTTGTTCGCCAAGAAGGACAAGAGTTACTGGAATTAGTTGAAGCTGTCCGCAAAGCGGTTAAAGATGGCGGCGGCGATGATCTTTTATCAACCTTATCTATCGAGCAATCAGTTCAACTCGTACGTGCATTTAGTACATATTTCAATTTAGCCAACGTTGCCGAACAGGTTCACCGCGCAAGAGTTTTGGCAGATGCACGCGCTCAAGGTGGTTCTTGGATGGCAAAAGCTGTTGACAAGATTGCTGCAGCTCAGAGTGCAAAAGTTTCTGGACATGAATTCTCAACTGAAGATGTAAATCGTTGGGTTAATGAACTTATGGTGCGCCCTGTATTTACGGCTCACCCAACTGAGGCTGCGCGTCGTTCAGTCTTAAATAAATTAGGAAGAGTTGCAAAACTTCTAGATCAACCAAGTACCGAGGCTCAACGTAATCAATTAGCTGAAACTATTGATGTCCTCTGGCAAACAGATGAATTACGTGTTGGTCGTCCAGAACCACTTGATGAAGCCATGAATGCTCTCTATTACTTAGATGACCTCTTTAAATTAACAATTCCAGAAGTTCTCAATGATTTTAAGAATGAAATTAAACGACTCGGAGTTGATCTGCCATTGGACGCACGTCCGCTCTCATTCGGAAGTTGGATTGGTGGAGATCGAGATGGCAATCCAAACATCACTGCATCCATCACTGAATCTGCCATGGTCTTGCAAGTTGGTCACGCTATTCGCGTAACTATTGCTGCGATGGATGAATTGCGTCAGATGCTCTCTGTTTCAACTCGCATCACCGGAGTCAGTAAATCGCTTTTGGATTCTGTTGAAGAAGATCTCAAACACATTCCTGAATTTGAAGAACGCTTTAAGCGGCTAAATGTTCAAGAGCCATATCGTTTAAAGGCAACCGCAATTGTTCATCGCCTGGCTTTTACAAGAAACCGCCATGCATCCGGTGGTGAGCACGTTGAACATCGCGACTACAACAACACATCAGAATTGTTGGCAGACCTCACTTTAATGCGCGATTCATTACTTGAAAATCGCGGCGAATTGATGGCCACAGGATTGCTAGAACGAACAATGCGCACTGTTTCAGCCTTTGGATTAACGCATGCGACTTTGGATGTTCGCGAGCACTCAGATGCACATCACCACACACTTGCTTTCGCATATGGCGATGATTACAAGAGTAAAAATCATCAGGAACGTTTTGCCATACTTTCGACTGAACTCGCATCATCAAAGAAATTAGATTTTAAAAAGTGCGATGAACGTGCACAAAAAACCTTGGATACCTTCAGAGCCGTCTTTGATATCGTCAAGCGATTTGGTCCTGAATCAATTGAGACCTACATCGTTTCAATGACAAAAGGTTCTGATGATCTATTGGCAGCTGTTGTTCTTGCCAAGCAAGCAAACCTCGTTGATCTCTCCGCAAATACTGCAGTAATTGGATTCGCACCATTACTCGAAACCGTTGCTGAGTTACGTGCTGCAGGAGAAATTCTGGAAGCGCTGTTAAGCGATCCTGGATACAGAAAAATTGTTGAACTCCGGGGCAACCTGCAAGAAATTATGTTGGGGTATTCCGACTCCAATAAAGATGCTGGTATCGCGACCAGCCAATGGGAAATTCATCGTGCTCAAAGAAAATTGCGTGATGTTGCAATCAAGCACGGAGTTAAGTTAAGACTCTTCCATGGTCGCGGTGGTTCTGTCGGTCGCGGTGGCGGTCCAACATATGACGCACTTGTTGCTCTGCCCTGGGGTTCGATTGATGGACAGATTAAAATGACAGAACAAGGTGAAGTCATTAGCGATAAGTACGCGCTGCCATCTCTTGCTCGTGAAAACATTGAGTTGATGCTCGCAGCGTCCCTTGAAGCAACTGTTCTCAACCGTGCGCCACGTCAAAGTAATGAAAGTTTGGATAAGTGGAATTCATGCATGGATCTCATCAGTGAAAACTCCTTTTCTTGTTATCGCTCTCTAATTGATCATCCGGATTTGCCTGCTTATTTCTACGCATCAACTCCCGTGGAACAACTGGGAGAAATGATGTTGGGTTCTCGCCCATCTCGTAGACCAGATGCTGCAGGTGGTTTAGATAGTTTGCGTGCTATTCCTTGGGTATTTGGATGGACCCAATCTCGCCAAATTGTTCCTGGTTGGTTCGGTGTTGGAAGTGGATTAAAGGCTGCACGTGAAGCAGGAAAATCTGATGTCATTCAAGAGATGCTCGAACATTGGCACTTTTTTCACACATTTATCAGCAACGTCGAAATGACTCTGGCAAAGACTGATTTAGATATGGCGCGACGTTATGTAGAAGCACTTGTTCCTAAAGAGCTACATCATTTCTTAGACGTTATTGCTGCAGAGTTTAAGTTGACCTGCGAAGAGATTCTTAAAGTAACTAAGAAAGATTCATTATTGGGAGATCAACCAATATTGGCTCGAACATTGCAAGTGCGTGATGCCTATCTCGCTCCGCTGCATTTACTTCAGGTAAATCTGCTCGAGCGCGTTCGTGATCACAGCGGTGAAGTTGATCCGACTCTGCAACGAGCGCTGCTGCTAACAATCAATGGTGTCGCCGCTGGACTTCGAAATACTGGTTGATTCTTAGCTATTAAAGCGGGATTGAGTTTCTTCCAAGCCATGTGTAATGAGTGATTCAACAACATCGCATCCGCGGTCAATAAATTCAGGCAGAGTTTTTTTCTCTGCAGATGAAAATGCTTTCAGGACAAAATCTCCAGGATCTTGTGAACCCATTGGTCGACCGATTCCAAGGCGCACGCGGAAATATTCAGCGCTTCCAAATGATGAAGTCATTGATTTCAATCCGTTGTGCCCATTATCTCCACCAGCAATTTTTGATCGAATTGCTGAGTACGGGATATCTAATTCGTCATGCAAAGCGATGATGTGATCTGGTTCGACTTTGTAAAAAGCTGCAAGTGCTTTTGCAGGGCCGCCGGTTTCATTCATGTAACTCTTGGACTTTGCAATGATCACAGAGTGTGCATTGTCGCCGACGCCAATTTTGAACGCAGCAATTTCAGTACGTGATTTATGTGCAGACCACTTAACTTTGTAACGCTTAGCTAGTTCATCAACAACCATCTGGCCAACGTTGTGGCGCGTTGCTGTGTATTCAGGACCTGGATTACCGAGTCCTATTACTAACCAAACCATGAAGCAAGGTTAGTGCTTAAGCATCCTTCTTCTCGGCATCAGCAGGTGCTGCAGCAGCACCATCAGCTGGAGCAGCAGCATCTGCTGCAGGTGCAGCAACTTCTTCAACTGCTGTTGAACGCTCTGAAAGGTGAACAACGATCATCTTTGGATCGGAAATAAGTGTGACGCCTGCTGGAAGAACTACATCTGCAGCGTACTTAGAAGATCCTGCTTCTAATCCAGTTAGGTCAAGATCCAAGTGAGCAGGAATAGATGTTGCTTCTGTTTCAACTTCAATTGTGTTGTTAACGTGCTCAAGAATTCCATCACGGTCAAATTCACCAGATGTGTGAACTGGCACAGATACGACAACTTTTTCACCGCGACGAACGATTACAAGGTCAATGTGGTCAAGAGTTAACTTGATTGGATGGCGCACGATTGCTTTTGGAAGTGTGAGTTCTGTTTTGCCATCTACAACGATGTCTAGAAGAACGTTAGAAGTTTTAAGTGCAACGCCTAATTCGCGTGCTGGAAGAGTGATGTGTGATGGCTTCTCACCATGGCCGTAGATCACAGCTGGAACTAAACCATCGCGACGTGCACGACGTGATGCGCCCTTACCGAATTCAGTGCGACGAATTCCGTTGATGGTGATCTCAGCCATTTTAATTTCTCCCTGTTAGGTAAAACTTTCGGTTACTTCACAAAAGTCCCAGCAGGAGCATTTACCTGCACCGTCGATAACGGAAGTTAAAAACCCTCGCCGGAACGAGGCAAAGATTAGCGAAGGGTTATGGAGTGTGGCAAATCGCGCTTATGAATGGCCATCGAAGAGGCTGGTTACGGAACCATCTTCGAAGACCTCTCGGATTGCGCGACCAAGAAGCGGAGCAATCGAGAGAACAGTGAGATTGTCGAATTTTTGATCCTCTGAAATTGGAAGAGTATTTGTAATTACAACTTCACTCGCACGAGAATTCTTTAGGCGTTCGATTGCAGGTCCTGAGAGCACTGCATGGGTGGCAGCGATGATTACTTCTTTTGCCCCTGCTTCAAAGAGTGCATCCACTGCTTTTGTAATCGTGCCTGCAGTGTCGATCATGTCATCGATAACAACGCATGTTTGACCTTCAACATCACCAACTACGCGACCAGTGATTGACTCATTTGGAATGCGTGGATCACGTGTTTTGTGAATGAAAGCGATTGGGCATCCACCCAGTAAATCTGACCAGCGTTCTGCAACTCGAACACGGCCTGAGTCAGGAGAAACAATTGTGAGTCGTGAGCGATCAACTTTTGAACCAACATAATCGGCGAGCATTGGAAGTGCGAATAAGTGATCCACTGGACCATCAAAGAAACCTTGAATTTGTGAAGTGTGAAGATCAACAACCATTAAGCGATCCGCACCCGCTGCTTTAAATAAATCCGCCATCAAACGTGCAGAGATTGGTTCGCGACCACGGTGCTTCTTATCTTGACGCGCATAACCATAAAACGGTGCAACAACTGTGATTCGTTTTGCAGATGCGCGCTTAAGTGCATCAACCATGATGAGTTGTTCCATGATTTGTTTATTTACTGGAGCAGAGTGGCTCTGTAATACGAATGCATCGCAACCGCGGACGCTCTCTTCGAAGCGAACAAATATTTCACCATTTGCAAAGTCATAAGCAGATGTTGGCGTAATTGGAACACCGAGTTCTTGTGCTACTTCTTCAGCTAACTCCGGAAATCCTCGGCCTGAAAAAAGTCTTAACCGTTTTTCAGATGCCAGACGGAGTTCGCTCATGGGGCTTAGCCTCTCTTATGTCCGTTTTCACTGCCAGCGTGACGCGCTGCAGCTTCGGCAGATTTTGTACCAGAACGTTTGCGCAAGACCCAGCCTAAGACATTTCGCTGGCGTGATCGACCAACTCCAATTGCTCCAGGTGGGACATCTTCAGAAATTACAGATCCAGCGGCTGTGTAAGCCCCGTCACCAATTGTTACTGGTGCAATCAACATTGAATCGCTGCCGATTCGAACATGGTCTCCAACGATTGTTTCGTGCTTTTCAACGCCGTCGTAATTAACAAATACTGTTGCAGCGCCAATATTGGTGCCTTCTCCTATTTTTGCATCGCCAACGTATGAAAGATGTGGAACCTTTGAGCCATCTCCAACTGTTGAGTTCTTAATTTCAACAAATGCTCCAGCTTTTGCACCAGTACCCAGCACTGTGCCTTTTCGTAAGTATGAATAAGGGCCAACCTGGGCTTCTTTTCCAATGCTTGCTTCATGGCAATTAGATTCGACAATGCGAGCACCTTCTGAGACTAAACATGATTCCAGTGTTGTGCGTGGGCCAATAACCGCGCCAGATTTGATTGTTGTGGTTCCAAGAATTGCTGATCCTGGATAAATAGTGACATCGCTTTCAATGGTCGCTGTTGCATCAATCCACGTCGTTGTTGGGTCTGTAATCGTTACGCCCGCTCGCATTAAGTCGCTGTTGATGCGATCACGTAAATATGCTCCACTTTCGGCAAGTTGTTCGCGATCGTTAACACCTAGAGTTTCAACGTAATCATCGATAAGGGCTGCTGCTACTTCACCACCTGCTTGACGCATGATTTCTAGAACATCTGTTAAATAGAGTTCGCCTTGGGCGTTACTTGTCGTTAGTTTGGAAATTGCTGAAGTAAGTAATGCGCCATCAAAAATATAAACACCAGAATTAACCTCGAAGATAATTTTTTCAGAATCTGATGCATCTTTTTCTTCGACGATACGAAGAAGTGAGCCATCATCTGCTCGAATTATGCGGCCATATCCAGTTGGATCTGGGTGCTCTGCAGTCATCACTGAAGCGCTAAAACCGCCGTTGAGGTGAAATGAAATCAGTTGTGCGAGTGATTGCGTAGTTAGCAAAGGAGTGTCACCGGCTAAGACAAGTACAGAACCTTTAGGCGCAATGCCTTCTAGAGCTAATTGAGTTGCATGACCTGTGCCGCCGCGCTTTTCTTGAAAAATTGTTACGGCTTTTGGCGAAATTGATGAAATATGTTCTTCTACTTTTTCGCGACCAGATCCAACAACAACTCGAATTTGTTGTGGGGATAATCCATGCACTGCATGCAAAACATGTCCGACTAATGTGCGTCCTGCGACTTCATGCAAAACTTTTGGCAGCGAAGATTTCATTCGCGTTCCTTCGCCGGCGGCAAGGATGATCGCGCACTCAAGTAATGAGTCGGTGCCCTTTGGTGGCGTCATGCTCCGCCACCAGGTATCGATCCTGGACCCTGGGCTTCAAAGGCCCATGTGCTAGCCACTACACAATGGCGGAACCCATATTCTCCCTTATCCGCACTAGTACTTTCGACCACTAAAGTTGCCTCACGCGAGAAACTTTAATAAATACTTTTAGAAAGTGGGGCGAAAATGCGTGATGAAGTAGACCGCCTCATCGCCGCCTGGAAGGCACAGCGTCCTGATCTGGATTTATCTCCACTTGGAGTCCTCAGCCGCATTACGCGAATTTCTCGTCACTTAGATATCGAACGACGAAATGCATTCGCAGATTTAGATACATGGGGTTTCGATGTTCTTGCATCCCTTCGTCGTGCTGGTGCGCCGTATCAACTTTCACCAAGTCAACTTATGCAAGAAACTCTTGTGACAAGTGGAACGATGACAAATCGTTTAGATCGATTAGAAGAACTCGATTTAATTACGCGAGAGCAAGATCCCAGCGATGGTCGTGGTTCTCTCGTAACCCTTACAAAAGCTGGCGTGCGCGCCGTTGATACCGCGATGGAAGAGTTATTGGGGCGCGAAAGAAATTTCTTGGCGCCTTTATCAAGTGATGAAAAGAAAGAACTTGCTCGATTGCTCAGCTTAATTGCTGCGCAATTTGAAGATGAAATTTAGTGTGACTCAATAACTTTGGCGCCATAAACTGGGCCATATGCACGAGTAACGCTTCCAACTACGCCAGATGCACTTAACGCAACTGCTAAATCTAAGCCATGTTCTTCATCGGAAACTAAGAATGCAACTGTTGGACCAGAGCCAGAAACAATCGCACCGAGTGCGCCATATTCTTGGCCCACATCTAGAATCAATCGAAGTGCAGGTCGAAGTGAACACGCTGCTGGCTGTAAATCATTAATGAGTAATTTTCCAACCGCTGATGGATCAGCAGATAAAAGCGCTTGCATCAGTGCATCACTAATCTGTGGCTCACTAATGTCTAATCCTTGTCGTAATCGATCGCACTCGCCATAGACCGCAGGTGTTGAGAGTCCAACGCTAGAAAGTGCCAATACCCAGTGATAAGTGCCGCGCGATAAAGCAGCAGTGAGTTGATCGCCTCTGCCTTGTCCAATAGCAGTCCCGCCGCTTAACAAAAATGGAACATCGCTACCTAATTTCGATGCAATCGAATGCATCTCTTCGCGCGTCATATCTAGGCTGTACAACTCATCAATAGCAACAATTGCGGCGGCCGCATCAGCGCTTCCTCCGGCCATGCCACCTGCTACTGGAATTGATTTCTTTATATCAATGCTGACATCAATATCTAATTCAAATTTTTCGGCAATTAACTCGACTGCTTTTACAACTAGATTTGAGGAATCAGTTGGAACTCCATGTATTTGATCACCAGAAACGGTTAAATGTACGCCACTTCCCTGTTCGCCAATTTTGATTGTTACATCATCAAAAATTGAGATTGCTTGAAAAACAGTGACGAGTTGGTGATAGCCATCAGATTCGCGTGGGCCTACAGAGAGTTGCAAATTAACTTTTGCTGGAACTCGCACGGTTACAGATTTGATTGGCACGTTAAAACCCTATTCGTGCGATTGTGTAAAAATCATTAACTAAGAGAGATTCGCCCCGAAGTGTCGGATCTATGCCTGCTTGAATCAGAACTTTTTCTGCGGCACCTGATGAGCCGTAAATACTTGAGAGCGCCGAACGCAACATCTTTCTACGCTGAGCAAAAGCTGCATCGATTAATGTAAAGGTTTTGAGCCGTAGCGCTTCTTCACCCAATGGTTGGTGTCGAATGAATGAAACTAACTTGGAATCAACTCCGGGTACGGGCCAAAAAATGGAACGAGATATAGAACCGGCGCCATGTAAATCTGCCCACCATGCTGCTTTCACAGATGGAATTCCGTACTCCTTAGTTCCTGGTTTAGCAGCTAAGCGATCTGCAACTTCTGCCTGCACCATAACTACACCAGATTTAAGTGTTGGAAAAATTTCTAGGAGATGCAGTAATACCGGAACAGAAACGTTATATGGCAAGTTTGCCACGAGCACTGTTGGCGCTTCTGGCAATGACTTTAAATGAAGTGCATCCTGATGAATAACGCTAAACGTTGCAGCGCTCTCATTGTGTGCCGCAACCGTTTGTGGCAATCGTGTGGCTAAACGCTCATCAATTTCTACAGCAATTACAGACTTTGCTTCTTCCAAAAGAGCGAGTGTGAGCGAACCCAATCCAGGTCCAATTTCTAATGCGACATCTGAACTTATAACGCCGGCAGTACGAACGATTTTTCTACAGACATTTGCATCAATAACAAAATTTTGGCCGAGTGATTTTGCTGGCTTGATTCCTAACTCCTCTGCCAACTCACGAATTTCTGCTGCGCCTAGCAAGGTCATTCGAATGAACCAAAAATACGTTCAGCATTATTGCTCAGCGCTGTCGCAAGCTCTGCGTCGCTAACATCTCTTTCATCTGCCATGGCTCGGACAATATTGGCAATTTGAGCAGGTGTATTAAGGGCACCACGATGTGGTGTGGGTGCTAAAAATGGTGAATCTGTTTCTACTAATAACTGATCGACCGGAACAATTTTCACGGCTTCACGTAATTCTGGAGCGTTTTTAAAAGTTAGAGTCCCAGCAAAAGAAAGGATATATCCGCGGTCGACGCAGATTTTTGCCATTGCTAAATCTCCTGAATAACAGTGAAAAATAGTTTTCTCTGGTGCTCCAACTTCAAGTAAAACGGAGAGGACGTCTTCGTGGGAATCTCGGTCATGAATAACGAGTGCTTTGTTATGTTTCTTTGCTAATTCAATATGCCACTTGAAAGACTCTTGTTGTCTCTTTCGCAATTCAGGTGGAGTTCGGAAATAATCCAAACCAGTTTCACCAATTGCTCGTACGCGAGGATGCTCTGCAAGCTTTGCGATGATGGACCAGTCGTGTTCTAGATCTTCTACAACGGGCGCTTCATTTGGGTGCAGAGCAACCGCTGCAAGAACTCTGCCTTTCCAGTGTTCTGCTGCATCTACGCACCATTGTGATTGTTCTGCTGAATATCCAACTTGTACTACTCGGTCGACTCCAGCATCGCGCGCATCATCTAAAACTTTACGAACTTCTTCTGAGTCTGGTGCTGCGTTTGTAACAATTTCTAGATGTGCATGTGCATCAACAGTTTTAACTGGTAATGGTTCGGGTTGTGGAGCAGGAATACGATCGAGGTCGCGGTTATGACGATCTGCCACAGGAGTTACTCCGCAGATTCAAGACGCGGGAAAAGAACTGGAGTTTTTGTCACACGTGCGCCAGCTGGTAATTGTCCCCATGTCGCAACGGATGAAATCTTCTGTGAACCTAAATCACCCAGAGCTGCTTGTGCACCAAGACTCTGCCACAAAATTTCACATGTCGCAGGCATGACTGAGTTAAGCAAAACAGCGAGTGCGCGCAGAGATTCTGCGGTGTTGTAAAGAACTTCCTCGAGTACAACTTTGTTTGCTGGATCTTTAGCAAGAATCCATGGTTCTTTTTCTGTCACATAACCATTTACTCGTTTGCAGAAATCCATAATTGCATTGATGCCGCCCTGGAAATCTAACGCGCACATTGCCTCATCTGCTTTAGAAACTGCATTAGATAGCGCTTCTTCGAGTCCCTTGTCGTGAGCCACTTGTGGAAGATTTCCATCACAGTATTTTTCAATCATCGCAGCAAGGCGTGATGCGAGGTTTCCAAAATCATTTGCTAATTCACTTGTATATCGCGCACTCATGTCTTCCCATGAGAATGATCCGTCAGATCCAAATGGAATTGCGCGCAAGAAGTAATATCTAAACGCATCCACGCCAAAGTGATCAGTGATGTCACTTGGAGCAATACCGGTGAGCTTGCTCTTGCTCATCTTTTCGCCGCCAACTAGCAACCAACCATGTGCAAATACTTTCTTTGGAACTGCAAGGCCTGCAGCCATCAACATCGCAGGCCAAATTACTGCGTGAAAACGTAAAATATCTTTTCCAACGAGGTGAACATCTGCAGGCCACGTTTGTGCAAACATCTTGCCACCTTCGGAATCTGCGGCATCCGTTAGTCCAACCGCGGTTGCATAATTTAAAAGTGCGTCAAACCAGACGTAAACAACTTGCTTGGTATCCCACGGAACTGGGATTCCCCAATCGAATGTAGATCGTGAAATTGAGAGATCAGAAACGCCACCTTCAAGGAATGAGAGGACTTCATTGCGGGCGCTCTCAGGCTGGCATGCATCTGGATTCTTTTTATAGTGCTCAATTAATGGAGCAGCAAAATCAGAGAGCTTAAAGAACCAATTCTCTTCATTAACTAATTCAATTGGCTTGCTATGAATTGGGCAGAGTTTTTCGCCATTAGATTCAATCAAATCTCCTGGTAACTTGAATTCTTCGCAGCCAACGCAATAAGGGCCCTCATATTTTCCTGAATAAATATGTCCTGAATCTTTTAATCCCTGCAAGAACTTTTGCACACGTTCTGTATGTCGCTTTTCAGTTGTGCGAATAAAGTCATCATTAGCAATATTGAGCGCTTCCCAATTTGGTTTCCACGCTTCGGCAACTAATCGATCTACCCATGCTTGTGGTGCAACGTTGTTCTGTTCTGCGGTGCGCATAACTTTTTGCCCGTGTTCATCTGTTCCGGTTAAGAACCAGACTGATTCACCGCGTTGACGATGCCATCTGGTAAGTACATCTCCTGCAACAGTTGTGTACGCATGACCAATGTGCGGTGCATCATTTACATAGTAAATAGGCGTAGTGAGATAGAAGGATTTATCGCTCACGTTGCTCATTTACCTATCTTATTAGCATCTACAACGGCGGCATAAACCGAACGCTTAGGAAGTGAGAATTCTTCGGCTACAGCAGCAATTGCACCCTTGCGATCCATGCCCGCTGATTCAAACTCTTGAACACGTGCAACCATTGCATCCGTTGTTACCGATTTAGCATCAGTTGTCGCGCCGGCAATGACTAAAGTGATTTCGCCCAGCACTTCATTCTTCTGGCTCCACTCAAGTAGTTGAGATAAATCCCCGCGAATTGTTTGTTCGTAATGTTTTGTCATTTCTCTGCAAATAGCTGCTTTACGTTCAGAACCAAAAGTTGCAAGTGCATCCGCAAGTGACTCTTCTAGGCGGTGTGGCGCTTCAAAAAAGACGAGTGTTCGTTCATCAAATCTAAGTGACTCGTAAAATTTTTGTCTTGCACCCGCTGTGCGTGGTGGGAAACCATCAAAAGAAAAACGATCCGTTGGTAAACCAGATAACGCAACTGCCATTGTGACAGCTGAAGGGCCAGGTAAAACTTGGAGTGCGATGTTTTCAGCTGATGCATCCCGAGCCAACCGAAAACCAGGATCACTAATCGTCGGCATTCCTGCATCGCTAACAACTAGAACAGTTTTTCCAATTCTGAGTAATTCAAGAATTTCTTGTGTTCGTTCCTCTTCATTGCCATCAAAGAAAGAAATAACTTTTCCTACGAAAGTTACTCCGAGATCAGATGCCAATCTATGAAAGCGACGAGAGTCTTCGGCTGCAATAACGTCAGCTGTTGCGATTGCATCTATTAGGCGGGCAGAAGCATCCTTGGGATTACCAAGAGGAGTTGCTGCCAATATAAGTGCCATGGCGCAATCATCTCAGTAATTCTGCTCGGATACGCTATCTCCGTGATCGCAAGCGTTGCACCAATACTTATCGCAATTGGAGCATTTTTTCTGCGCATTATTAATCTGGACATCCCAAAAGGCTTTGTATTTGATGAGGTTTACTACGTTGACGGCGCTAGGGATTTATTGAAATACGGCGTTGAAGTTGATGGATTAAAACCAGAATTTGTTGTTCACCCACCTATAGGCAAATGGAGCATTGCAATAGGTATAAAAATTTTCGGGGATAACGAATTCGGCTGGCGAATTACAGCTGCTATTGCGGGCACCCTAATAATTCTTATTGCATCTCGATTGGCTCATGAACTCTTTTATTCACCATTCTTAACTGCAATAACTGCGGCTCTCTTGACATTTGATGGATTGCTCCTGGTGCATTCACGAACAGCACTTCTTGATCTTTTCCTCACGCTCTTTATTTTGATAGCCGCTTACTTCTGGTTCAGGCAACAGTATTGGTATGCGAGCATATTTTTCGGCTTGGCATTAGCAACTAAATGGAGTGCTCTGTACTTTATCGCGTTATTTGGATTTGTAACGTTGTTCAGGTTGTTCCGACAAGAGAGTGTAAAAGAATCGCTAAGAACCGTGACTCTACGAATTGTGCAATTCGGAGTTATTCCAATCTCTATTTATATAACCTCTTGGATTGGTTGGTTTATTAGCGAACGTGGATGGAATCGAGATTACGCATCAAACCCATTTAGTTCGCTGATTTACTATCACAAACAAATGTTGGATTTTCATACGTCACTCGTTGAAAAACATGCATACCAAGCAAATCCATGGAGTTGGCTAATCATGGGAAGGCCAACATCTTTCTACTACGAATCACCACAAGGATGTGGCAGTAATAACTGCGCTCAAGAAGTATTGGCTTTAGGTACACCCGTATTGTGGTGGAGCGCAACGATTGCAGTTGTAGTACTTATTGGTTATTGGATGTGGCAGTTCTATCAGCGCAAAGTTGATAGCAAACTAACTTTTATTCTTCTTGGAATCATTGCAGGATATTTACCGTGGTTCTTCTTTCAAAAGCGCACCGTATTTAGCTTCTATGCAATCGTTTTCGAACCATTCTTGATCCTGGCACTTGTGTACTGTGCCAAACTCTTTATAGATAGAAGTCGAAATCCAGCTGATGCGCAAGTAATAATCCTTGGCTTTGTTGCTGTGGTTTTCCTAAATTTTGTTTACTTTTTGCCTTTATATCTAGGCGAAGTAATCACATATGCACAATGGCATATGCGAATGTGGTTTCCTTCGTGGATTTAAATTATTCGTTAGAAGCGCGTGAACGATTGAGTCTTTCCACTGCTTCTTCAGCCAAATCCTGATCAAATACCTGATCACGTGAAGGAGTTGCGGCTGCAAGTGCTTCACGCGCAAGGCGTTCTTGATCTTCACTCCATTGACCAGGAATTGTGAGATCAATAGTTCTACGTGGCGTAACGGCCTTTGGTGCATTTACATAAGTTGGAACAGGAATCTCGTTAGGTTGCCATGCACCGCGATTCTCAGCAGAACCTTTTGGCAAAATTACGACACCAGATAATTCACGTTCGGAAAGTGGAATCCAATGTTCTTTTTGAGCCGTGTGATTAACAACCTCGGAGAGATTTGTGCTTGATGTACCAGATTGACTCTTTTGTAAGTTTTTAATTCTGCGCTTGTAGAGCTTCTCACTAATTGTTTGTCTTCTTACGTGCGCAACATAAATAAGTATTCCAGTTAATGGAATGAGTGCGAAGGTAATTTTCATAGTATTCATAAGACCACCAACAATTGTTGTAAGGAGTGAAATGATTAGGATTGAAAAAACTATTCTTCTTTGCATTAAACGTTGTGCAACTTTTGCTTCGTGATCTAAATCTGTATGAATTACTCCAGATCCAGAACTTCCACCCGGTGAACTATTTGCTACGACTCGAAGTGCACTTTTGTAACGTTCAATTGATTTTCCAGAAAATTCATTTCTATCGTGAACCCATCGTGGCAAGAAATAGGCAACCCACATACCGATGATTGCCAAATAGATAAGTCCAGAAGCCATGATGTATAAAGATAGAGGGAGAAATAGGACCTATCGGGTATTTAAGCACCCATTTCGGTCTGCTTTTTTTCTATTTAACTAATGGGTTTTCTTTTACGAATGAAAGATGATCACGCCAATCACCATCAATATGTAAATACCGCGGGCGTTCACCTTCTAATACATACCCGGCTTTTTCGGCCACTCGACGAGAAGCAGCATTTTCAGGTCGAAGATTTATTTCAATTCGATGTAGCGCTAAGACTGAAAAGCCATATTCGGTCAATAAGTTAACAGCTTCTGTCGTATAACCACGTCCTGCATACGCACGATCAATCCAATATCCGATGTGAGCACCTCGCATGGCTCCCAAAATAATTCCACCCATAGAAATCTGTCCGATTAAATTGTTTTCATGCCAGATTGCAAAAGAAATCGAGCGGCCATCCCGTGATTCACGATTGAGGGTTCTAACTAATCTGAAAAATGATGGCAACTCTTTTTGTAGTGATTCGACATCACTGCCAGGGATAAATGGAAGTGTGGCCTCCCATGGAGATAACCACTCTCGATTTTCGGCTCGGACGTTGAGCCATTTTTTTCTATCGCGCAAACGCAATGGTCTTAGATAAATCTCTGTACCGTGAAGCGTTATCGGCCAGGAGTGTTCACGCATTTATATGTATCGCCGCTCGAGAACCACAACATTTACCGAAGCACCTGCTTCGATAGTTTCATCTTTTTCACTAAGGGCAATAAATGAGTTTGCGTCTGAAAGCGTTGAAATTTCATCTTGGATTTCTAGAGCACGCACAGACGTTGCATCTTCTGAAAGTATCGCACGGACATATGAACGTGTTCCTGGAGTTGAACTGATCGCCTTCTCAAGTTTTGCTTTTACGGATGGTCGATGAATTGTCGCTACTCCAAGCATGGTGCGAATCATTGGTCGAACGAATAGCTCAAAAGATATGTACGCATTTATCGGATCACCAGGCAGAGTGACGACAGGAGTTTTGTCGGGACCAATCTGACCGAAATTATGTCTTCCACTATTTTCTATAGCCAAATCAAGTGTTGTTATTTCGCCCATTTTTTGAAGAGTGCGTGTGATTAAATCAAATGAATCATCATTGCGTTCACCGCTAATGACGATTAAATCTGCTCGTACTAATTGATCTTCGATTACCGCCAAAAGTTCTTCTTCATCATCAGGAATTGAATGTACGCGATAACCAATTGCGCCTACTTCACGGACAGCAGTTGTGAGTAACCACGAGTTCGTTTCAAACTCTTCGTCTGCCTTCAGTGATTGACCTGGTTCAACTAAATCTGGACCAGCAGACAAGATAACAACGCGTGGATGCGGACGTGTTGGCAGATGATCTAAACCAATTGATGCAGCTAAGCCAATCTGTGTCGAACGGATTCGACTATTGGCACGTAGAACTAATCTTTCACCAGCATAAATATCTTCAGCCAATGTTGCACCGTGTGCATCCAATAAAGGCAAGTCAAGCGGCTCAAGTGGATGACAAATTCCCAGTAATGAACTGAGAAACTCATCGACTCGCATCTGCTCTGCCATAATCACACCATACTTGTTGGAGCGAGATATCTAGGGGATTTGCGATGAAAGATAAAGCACTTATTCGTGAGCGATACCGCCGTGAAAGACGTGAGGCTTTCGTTCCTGCTGTTTATTCAAATGTTCTTTCAACTCCAGAAGTAACGCAGGCCACAATTATTGCAAGCTATGTTTCTTATGGTTACGAACCCAATACCATCGAACTAAATCGCGCATTGATTAAATCCGGAAAAACTCTGTTGCTTCCGCGAGTAAATAATGATCACATTGATTGGATCTATTGGGATGGCGATGAAAACAAACTAGTAGAAAAGAAAAAGATCCTTGAGCCAGTTGGCGATGTAGTTTCCCCACTACCCGCGATTGATGTTGTAATCGTGCCTGCGCTTCGCATCGATCGCGATGGATTTCGACTCGGTCAAGGTGGCGGTTTCTACGATCGCGCTCTGCCGATGATGTCCGGATGGAAAATTGCCCTCGTACATTCAGGTGAAGTAACGAGTGAAGTTTTGCCACGTGAAGCTCATGACATTGCAGTTAATGCAGCAGCTACTCCGGATTTAATCGTGAGATTTAGAAAGAATTAACGAACAGGTAAGTTGCGAGCCATCACAATTCTTTGAACCTGATTTGTGCCTTCGTAAATCTGCGTAAGTTTTGCATCACGCATCATTCGCTCAACTGGATAATCTGAAACATATCCGTAGCCGCCTAATATCTGCACAGCATCTTGTGTCACTTTCATCGCTACATCGCTTGCAAAGCATTTGCTTGAAGCAGAGAAGAACTTAAGATCTTTCTCTCCGTTTTCACTCTTCACTGCTGCGGCATACGTGAGTTGGCGAGCAGCTTCTATATTCATGGCCATGTCTGCCAGCATGAACTGAACGCCCTGGAAATCAAAGATTGGTTTATTGAATTGTTTACGTTCATGTGAATATGCCGTTGCAATATCAAGTGCACCTTGTGCGAGACCGAGTGCTTGAGCTGCGATTGTGATGCGAGTGTGATCCAAAGTATCCATCGCTAGTGAAAATCCTGTACCAACTTCACCGATGCGACGATCATCTGAGATTTCTACATTATCGAAATACACTTCACGAGTTGGCGATCCACGAAATCCCATTTTCTTCTCAGGTGCGCCAAATGAAACACCTGCATCGCTCTTCTCAACTACAAATGCGGTAATTCCTTTTGAACCAAGAGATGGATCTGTTTGTGCAATAACTGTGTAGAAATCTGAAATCTCTGCATTCGAGATCCATTTCTTACTTCCGTTAATGATCCACTTGTCGCCGCTCTTAGTTGCCTTTGTGCGAAGTGATGCAGCATCAGATCCTGCTTCAGATTCGGAGAGGCAATATGAAAAACCTTTTCCTTGCGCTAACGGTGTTAGCCAGCGCTTTTTTTGTTCTGCAGTTCCACCCAAAATCAGCGGCATTGAACCTAATTTATTTACAGCCGGAATAAGTGAAGAGGATCCGCAGACGCGTGCAACTTCTTCAATGATAAGAACAACAGCGAGAGCATCTGCTCCATCGCCACCGAACTCTGTTGGTACATGTGCTGCAGAGAGTCCTGCTTTAGCAAGTGCTTGACCTGCTTCTATTGGATAGCGATGATCTTCGTCGACAGCTTTTGCATGTGGTGCAATTTCTTTTTGTGCGAGTGCACGAACACTCTGGCGCAGCTCTTCGTATTCACTTGGTAATGAATAAAGTGAATCCATCACTGATTCGCCTCTCTATCTTTCTTATTTAAATTATTGAGATACAAGTTGTATTGCGCAAGTTCATCTGGTTGGCCAAGTGCTGCCATTCGGGCTGTGTTGCGGTCAATACGTTTTGCTTCGTGTGAATCATCGCGCATCCACTGGATGAATGTAGCAACGAGTGCAATAAGAATTGGAATCTCCCCCATAGCCCAACCAATGGCGCCGCCCGTGCGTTGATCTGCAAGTAAATCCAGAGACCATGGACGTTGTAATGATTCGAAATATCCGCCATCAATAAGTGTGCTCGCAGACATGAGTGCGACTGAGAAGAATGCGTGAATACTCATCGCCGCAAAGAGAATAACAATTCTGATTATGTGCGGAACTTTCCTCGGGTTTGGATCAACACCGACGATGACGTGGAAAAAGAGAATTCCAGTCAGAATAAAGTGAATGCTCATGAATAAGTGACCTTGATGACTCTGCATCATTCCACCGAATAAAGATGTGAAATAGAGAGCAAACAGAGATCCATCAAAAATTGCTAGGGCTACAACAGGATTCGTAAGTACTCGTGCATAACGAGAGTGCAGAGCCTTAATAAGTAATCCGCGCACACCTAACTCTTGTCCATCACGCGATTGTGGAAGTGTGCGAAGTGCAAGAGTGATTGGTGCACCAAGAACTATTCCTATCGGTGCAATCATTCCCAAAACCATATGCGCAACCATGTGCCATGAAAAAGCAAAGTGTGCATAAACGCCAAGACCGCCACTAGTTGCAAAATCAATTGCAGAAATACCAAGTGCAAATGAAATTGTTCGACCCACCGGCCACTTATCTCCGCGCCGTGTAAGTATCACTACGCCCTTGATGTAAAGAGCAACAGCTAAAACTAATAACCCGATCATGAAGATACTTGGGTCGTATTCAAAGAGAATCCGTGTGAAGTTTGGCGCACCAGGCATTTCCATACCTGCAATCGCAAGAGCCGCATTAAATGGTTCTTGTGAATCACGTGAGGGTGGTTGATTTGATGAGAGCCACGAACCAAGAGCCGTAACAAAAATCATGATTGCAGCTTCTACTGAAATCAACCGTGTCATCGCGCGCCAATTAACAGATGGCTTAGCTGCTAGATAATTTCTATGTTTATAACCAAAGTAGAGCAAAACAAAGGTAATAAGAACTTTCAGAATCACAACGTAGGCATAACTTGAAGACCAAGCGGCAGCAAAATTAAGTCGAGCTGAAGCGTTGATGACTCCACTGATTACAACTGCAATTGCTGCCCACAATGCAATTTGGCTAAAGCGGGGCAATGAAATTTTGCGATCCTCCTGGTTGAGTAACGCAATTGCGATTACTCCGCCAACCCAAAAAGAAAGCGCAATGACGTGGATGAGTAAAGATCCGATTGCTAGTGCGTGTGAACCGCTGGAAGCAGCATGGCTTTGAAACACTGGTGCTGAAATAGCAATCAGAGAAATCAGAAGCAGTATCGCCGTGTACCCAGAAGACGTGAGCGCTCGAGAAGTTATTGCTACAAAAAGTGCAATCAATGTTTGAAAGAAGAGATATTGACCTAGTGAAATCTGAAGAACAAAGGATTGCAGCACTGCTGGATCTAAAACCGCAGTAACTGATTCTCCTAAGATGTTTGCTAGCGTGAATAAAATATTGAGAACGCTACTGAAAAACCAGGCAAAAGCTGAGATAGAAATGATTGATCTAATCTTTGATCCGCTTGTTGAGAGCTTTCCATCTTTATCCAAGACCAAAAAGGCTAAAGCTAATAATGCTCCGATAGTGATAAAACTTGAGAGAACTGCGAAGAATTTACTGGCTGTAACCAGTGCTGAAATCATCTTTCTCTATAAATCTTTCGCGCATAGAGAGATAGGAGAACTAAAACAAAGAATGCAACTACAAGTAAACCAATCACGAATGCGTTTGTGCCCCAGTCATTTACTTCAGCTTTTGCGCTGGTGCTCTCAACTGGGATTGGTTGCGGTGTTGTTATCTCACTTGGCGCAGCAAATGTAAATCTAAATGAACCTTCTAGCGGAACATCATTTTCAGCAAATAGTGAATAAGTAACGGTATAAACACCAGAGACCTTAAGAGTTTTCAAACCAATAACTGCACTCGCTCCATCAATTGCAAGGACGCCATCATCAACACGTTTACCTTGCGGATCTGTAACTTCCATTGAATTTGCAGCATCGATAAGTGGAAGTTGTCCTGTAACACTGACCACATTTGGTGCAACAGTTACGGTCGCTCCACTCATTGGATTTGTAGCGATGAGTGAATTGGCATTTGTTGCAGGAGCAGTAACAAAGAGCGCGATGACAGCAATGCTGAGTACTCGCATGATCTTCATTTTTACCCCTCTTTCAACGCTTTAATTCGCATCTATCTTCTCACTTCTTTAGACTTGGTATCTACCCCTAGCCAGTTTAAATACAGGACCGGGGCCGAGCTGGAAGGAAATAGTCAGATGCCTACATATCAATATGCATGTGCTGACTGTGGCCATGAATTTGAAGCTTTCCAAACTTTCTCTGAAGCGTCACTGACAGCATGCCCTGAGTGCAAGGGTGAAGTCCGAAAGATTTATTCCGCAGTTGGCGTTGTCTTTAAAGGTTCTGGTTTTTATAAAACAGACTCTGCAAAATTAAACACAACGAAAACTCAACCAACACCTGCTGCTGCACCAACACCAAAAGCTGATTAATTAATTTTCGTGGTGGGGCGGCTTATCCGCTTTTATTTCAGCTTCGCGCTTCGCATCTTCAAGCGCTTGTTCGTGATCTATTTCATCAGAAGTCACACTAGGCAAGATTTCGCTCATATGTACCCTCCGATTAGAATTGAACACCTAATAGTAGCGAGATAACAGGGGCACAATGTTTGCAGGGCTTGGAAGATTCATAGTTCGTCGTAAGAAATCAGTATTAATTGTTTTTATCATCGGAATTCTTGCTGCAGGCGGTGTCGGATCTCTCGCATTCTCAAAACTCGATAGCGGTGGTTATTCAGACCTTAATAGTGACTCTGCAAAAGCTTATGAGTATTTAACTGACAAGTTTAAAGTTCAAGAACCTGCTGCAATTTTGGTAATCGACACAGGTGACAGAAATGTTAATGATCCTGCTGTTATTGCAGAGGCCGCCGCTCTTGAGGCGCAAGTGAAATCAGTTGCACAAGTAGACCGCACACTTTCTTATTGGACAACTGGTGGCGCACCTTCAATGAAAGCCGCGGATGATAAAGCTGCATTCTTATTCATTTTTTCTGATCCAGATTCAAATGACTGGGCCGCGCTAGAGAAAATTGGAAGAGAAGTTCAAGCCAAGTTCGATGGCAAGCAAGGTAACTTCACCGTATACGCATCAGGCGCAGGAGTAATCACCCACGCCATCAACAATAAAATCAAGGAAGACTTATTCCTCGCTGAAGCTATTGCAATCCCCCTTACTTTTATTCTGTTGATTTTCGTCTTCGGCGCCATGGTTGCATCCGCGATGCCATTAGTAGTTGGCGTTAGCGCAATTCTCGGTTCATTCTTGATAATTTATATTCTTACTCTGTTTACAGATGTTTCAGTCTTTGCGCTCAACCTGATTACAGGTTTGGGATTAGGACTAGGAATTGATTACGCGCTACTTATTGTCAATCGATTCCGAGAAGAGTTGCACGCAGGCAAGAGCGTCGATGAATCAGTGGTTACAACAGTTGCAACTGCTGGAAAGACTGTTTTCTATTCCGGATTAACTGTTTTTGTCACAATGGCTTCGCTCTTGTTATTCCCACTAAACTTTTTGAAATCATTTGGTTATGCAGGTGTTGCAGTAATTTCATTAGCCGTTTTGGGTGCACTAATTCCATTGCCGGCTCTCCTTGCAATTCTGGGGCACAAAATTGATAAGGGCGTAATTCGCAAAGCAGGAATTGTTCCTTCTGAAGATGGTCGTTGGGCTCGCACTGCGCGTACAGTCATGAAGCGACCTGTACCTGTAGTTATTGGTTCGCTACTAATTCTTGGTGTACTTGCTGCGCCAATAACCAATATTGCATTTGCACAAGTTGATGCTCGCGTTTTACCTAAATCAGATCCTGCAGCTGTTGCTTCAACTGTAATTGAAGATCGATTTACTGGACTTGAAGGCAGCCCAATTGAAGTTGTTATTCCAAATGGCAAAGGTAAAGAGATTGAAATCAATAACTTCTTGGCTCGAGTACAAGGTGTCTATGGAATCTCACGAGTTGGCCAGATTGAATACTTTGGAAACGATGTTCGTGTACAAGTAATTTCAAGTGAACAATCTCGTACGTTAGATGCTCAGAGAATTATTCATGAGATTCGCGATTTGCCAGTTCCTGAAGGAACATTGATCGGTGGCGCTGCCGCAGACTTCACTGATTCACAAGATGGAATCGCGCGCACTCTTCCGTGGGCTCTAGGTTGGATCGCACTCTCTGTGTTCATTCTTATCTTTGTATTTACTGGTTCAATAATTTTGCCAATAAAAGCTGTACTACTTAACGGACTATCACTCATCGCAACGCTGGGCGCCGTCACATGGATCTTTATTGATGGTCACTTGAAGTGGCTAGTCGGTGATTTTACTGTGACCGGAACCCTTGATACAGGTTCGGTTATTTTGGTTGCTGTTGTTGTCTTTGGTTTATCTATGGACTACGAACTCTTCTTGCTCTCTCGTATTCGAGAAGAACACCTTGATGGAAAATCAAACATTGAATCAGTTGCTAAAGGTTTACAGCGCTCCGCGCGGATTATTACGGCCGCAGCGTTATTGCTTGCAGTTGTGTTCGCAGCATTTATGACTAGCGGTGTTACTTCAATCAAGATGCTTGGTTTTGGTGTGGCATTTGCAGTTCTACTTGATGCAACTCTTGTCCGTGCATTGTTAGTGCCTGCACTCATGCGTTTATTTGGTGAACGCAATTGGTGGGCACCAAAATCATTGCAACGTTTTACTTTAA
>Ga0315903_10000928_pt1 | contig 44431 bp, 43 predicted proteins | sample LakEriMetagenome_7_FD_203524 | JGI IMG/M metagenome (GOLD analysis project Ga0315903, IMG submission 203524) | Freshwater fungal communities from buoy surface, Lake Erie, Ohio, United States - Buoy 2 MA119 | ecosystem: Environmental > Aquatic > Freshwater > Lake | place: USA: Lake Erie, Ohio... | reverse complement strand
TAGTTCTTCCTATAGAGCCGTCGTAGACTACGACGTTGATAGGACGGGTGTGGAAGCGTGGTAACACGTTAAGCTTACCGTTACTAATAGCTCAATTGGCTTGATTTATGCACTGAAAAAATTTTTTCTTGATACAAATTATACAATGTTAAAGTAAATAACTTTACTAAAAATAAAATAAAATCTATTTTTTTTATTTAACTTATGAGAAATAAAGTTGAAGCTAGGTTTAAGTTTTGGAATAATAATGCAAAACTAAAAAAATTAGCAGGTACCAAAGATTATAATGCTAAAATTATAGAAATAGAAGCTCTTTCAAAATTTTTTAAAAAAAATATAAGAGTTTTAGAATTTGGGTGTGGAAATGGCTGTACTGCGCTTGAACTGGCTAAAAGATTTAATGTAAAAATTGATGCTTGTGACTATTCCCCTGAAATGATTTCAGAGGCAAAAAAAATGCAAAAAAAGAAAAGACTATTTAATGGAGTGCGTTTTTTTTTAGCAGATATAAAGAAAAAATTAGAAATTAATCCTATTTATGATTTAGTATTTACAGAAAGGATGTTAATTAATTTAGACTCATGGAGGTCTCAAAAAAAAAGTATTATTAAGTTAGTTAATTGTCTCAAACCAAAAGGTAGCTTAGTACTTATGGAAAATAGCGCAACAGGATTAAAAATAATAAATGATTACAGATCTATGTTAGGTTTAAAAAAAATAAAAGCACCTTGGCACAATCTTTACTTGGATGATAAAAGAATGTTAAATTTTAAAATTAAAAATTGCAAACTTATAGAAGTTATTCCTTATAGTTCAACCTATTATTTTTTAAGTAGAGTTGTAAATGCTTCGTTAGCAAATGAAAAAGGAATGGAACCAAATTACAATGCAAAAATAAATAAATTAGCTTTTAAGTTACCATCGATTAGTGACTGCGCTCAAGGAAAAATTTATTTATATAAAAAAATATCTTAGTAAGATTATTTAGGTTAATTTTTTAACCAGAGCTCCTATTCTTTTGTCATCAGAATATATTTTAGACATAACCTTGGCTGTTGCTCTAGGATTGCTTTTGAAGGCTATTCGAAGAATATTCATCCAATTAACATTATTTTTTTTCCTTATATTTTCGATTTGAGAAATAATTCTTAAGTAATTTTTTTTTTTTTTTTTCATATACTTTTTGAAATTAATATTTTATTTTATACTTAGAATAGAAAGTATAACTTGAAATATAAAAATCCATTAAAAAAATCCACTTTTTTTGTTGCAGAAATATCTGCAAATCACAACGGTTCGTTACTCCATGCTAAAAAATTAATTAAAATTGCAAAAAAATATGGAGCAGATGCTGTTAAATTACAAACATACACACCAGAAACAATAACAATTAAAAGCAATAAGCCAGATTTTAAAATTAGGGGAGGTCTATGGAGTGGAAAAACATTATGGGATCTGTATGAAAAAGCACAAACGCCATTTGAATGGCATAAAGAATTATTTGATTATGCAAAAAAATTAAAAATTACGTGCTTTAGCACTCCTTTTGATGAAACTGCTGTTGATCTTTTAGAAAGCCTTAATTGTCCATTTTATAAAGTTGCTTCCTTTGAAATGAATCATATTCCTTTAATTAAAAGAATAGCTCAAACTAATAAGCCAATAATTATTTCAACTGGAATGGCTAATCTTAAAGAAATTGACTTGGCTTATAAAACAGCAAAAAATAATGGGGCAAAAGAAGTAATAATCTTGTATTGCGTTAGTAATTATCCTTCAAAAATATCTGATTTTAATTTTCATAATATTGGAATTTTGAAAAAAAAATATAATTGCAAGGTTGGTTTTTCAGATCATTCAACTGATAACAAAGTTGTAGCAGTAGCAATTGCTGCAGGAGCAGAGGTCATTGAAAAACATATAGCTTTAGAAGGGCAAAAAAAAGGTTTTGATCTTGCTTTTTCTTTAAGGGGAAAAGAAATTAAAAATTATTCTAAGGTTATTAAAGATATTTCTTTAATGATGGGAAAAAAATATTTTTATAGAAATAAAACTGAAAATCATAGTTTAAAATTTAGAAGATCAATTTATGCAGTTTCTAATATTAACAAGTGTGAAAAATTTACTAAAAAAAATATCAGAGTTATTAGACCTGGGTTTGGAATTCATCCAGTTTATTATGAAAAATTAATAAATAGAAAATCTCCACTCAACATAAGGAGCGAAACTCCATTAAAAAGAATATTATTAAAACGGTTGGGATTATTTCTATGAAAATAATTCCTTATGGTCGTCAATATATTGATTCTCAAGACATTAAATCTGTTTCTAAAGCTTTAAGAGAAGATTTAATCACAACAGGTAATTATGTAAAAAAATTTGAAAATAATATTAAAAAATTTTTAAAAACAAAGTACGCATTATCTTGCAATAACGGAACGTCAGCACTTCATCTGGCTTTAATGGCTATAGGACTCAAAAAAGATGATGTAATAATTATGCCGGCTATAAATTTTATAGCAGTTTACAATATGGCTAGGTTAATGAATGCTAAAATTTTTCTAGCAGATGTTGACCCTTTAACAGGTCAGATGACGCCAAAAACATTATTAGATTGCATTAAAAACAATAGACTAAAAAAAATCAAAACAATAGTTACCATGTATATGGGTGGGTACCCAGAAAATGTCGTTGAATTCTATAGAATTAAAAAAAAGTTTAATTGTTATTTGATAGAAGATGCCTGTCATGCATTTGGAGCAAAATATCTTTTTAATAAAAAATATTTATTTATTGGTAGCTGCAAACATTCAGATATTTCAGTTTTTTCTTTACACCCAGTTAAGACAATTACCTCTGGCGAAGGAGGTTTAGTAACAACTAATAGCAAATTTTTTTATACTAAAATCTCTTCTTTAAGGTCACATGGCATTGATAAAGATAAGAATTTTCATTGGAAATATAATCTGAGTGAACCAGGTTTTAATTATAGACTTAGTGATGTAAATTGCGCCCTTGGCTTGGGACAACTAAAAAAAATAAATAAATTTATAAACTACCGAAAAAGAATATTTAATAATTATAGAATTGAATTAAAAAAATTCGTGCATTCAATAAGCCACCCCTTTTATAATAAAAGTAACCCTTCATATCATTTATTTTTGATATCAATAGATTTTAAAAAAATAAGATCTACCAAAGATAAACTTTTAAAGTTTTTAAAAAAAAATAATATATTTTGTCAGTATCACTATATCCCAATCTATAAATTTAAATTATTTAATCAAAAAATAAATTTATTAAGATATAAAGGCTCGGAAACATATTATCAAAATACTTTGAGTTTACCAATTTTTTATAATTTAAATTTTAGTTTTCCAAAAAAAGTTATAAATAAAATTAAAATTTTTTTAAATAATTAAATAATTAATTTTATGAAACTAGTACTGGGCACGGCTTCATTAGGTATGAATTATGGTTTATTTAGTTATAAAAAAATTAATCGTGGAGAATTTAAGAAAATCGAGAAATTAGTTCTCGAATCAAAAATAAAATTAATTGATACGGCATCTAGTTATGGTCATAGTGAAAAAATTATTGGAAATAGCAAATTAAAGAAATTAAATATAATTACTAAAATTAAACTTCCAAGAAATAATAATATTCATGTTGATAATTGGGTAAAAAAAAAATTGATGAATTCATTGAGGAAATTAAGAATTAAAAGAATTTATGGAGTTATGGTTCATGATTATAAAGACTTAATGGGAAAGAGAGGAAAAGAATTTTTGCTTTCTTTACAAGAATTTAAAAAAAATAAAATTATCAATAAAATTGGCATATCAGTCTACCACCCGAAAGAAATAAAAAAAATTTTAAAGTTTTGGATACCTAATTTGGTTCAAATACCATTAAATCCGCTTGATAATAGGATATTAGATTCTGGATTGATGAATATTTTAAAAAAATTTAGAATAAAAATTTATGCAAGATCAATTTTTCTGCAAGGTCTTTTAGTTAACGACCATAGTTCTTTTAAGATCGGTAAAAATTATAAGTTGTTATTAGATAAATTTAAGAGTTGGTGTTCCGCTAATAACGTTACCAATTTAGAAAGTTGCATACATTTTGTTAAGCAGTTTAAAAAGATTGATTATATGGTAGTTGGTTTTAATAGTTATGCTCATTTAAAAGAAATAATAGATGTTTTTAAAAAAAAACAGATTAATATACCGAAGAATTTCTCTACTAATAAGTTAAATTTGATTGATCCAAGAAGATGGAATTAAAAAAGAGAGTTTTAGCTGTTGTTCAAGCTCGATATAATTCACAAAGGTTTCCTGGAAAAGTAGTTAAAAAAATTAATAATAGAACAATTCTAGAGATTTTAATTAAAAGACTTTCTAAATCAAAGCATATCTCAAAAATAGTAGTAGCCTGTTCCAAGAATCGTAACGATAAAAAAATAATTAATATTTGTAAAAAATTAGGAATTAAATATTTTTCTGGCTCAGAAAATGATGTATTGGATAGATTTTATAATGTAGCTAAAAAATATAAAGCATCAAATATTTTGAGGATCACTGGGGATTGTCCCCTGATCGATTTTCAAATAGTTGATGAGGTTATAAGTAATTTTTTTTTAAAAGATGTAGATTACGCGTCAAATACCAATCCTCCAACTTTTCCAGATGGTCTTGATGTAGAAATTTTTAAATTTAGTGCCTTAAAAAAAGCTTTTAAAGAAAGTATCAATTTTTCTGAGAGAGAACATGTTACCCCTTTTATTAGAAATAATAAAAAATTCAAAAAATTTAATTTACAGAATTATAAAGATTATTCTTCAATTAGATTAACACTTGATGAAAAAAAAGATCTTATATTGATAGAAAAAATAATAAATAATTTTAAGAATAATTTATATTTTAGCTTAAATGATATATTAAACTTATATACGAAAAAAAAAGATATTTTTTTAATTAATAAAAACTTATTAAGAAACGAAGGATTAAATCTTAATGTTGGTCAGAAAATGTGGAAAAGAGCTAAAAATACTATTCCTGGTGGAACAATGTTATTTTCAAAAAACCCAGATTTATTTTTACCAAAGTTTTGGCCAGCTTATTTTGAAAAAACTAAAGGCTGCAATGTATGGGATTTGGAAGGCAAAAAATATTTAGATTTATCGATGATGGGTGTTGGAACTAATATTTTAGGTTATTCTAGAAAAGAAGTAGATGATGCAGTTAGAAAAGTTATTGACAAAGGTAATATGTCAACTTTAAACTCAAAAGAAGAAATACTTTTAGCGGAAAAACTTGTTCAAATGCATTCATGGTCAGGAAAAGTTCGTTTCGCAAGAACCGGAGGGGAGGCCGCGGCCATAGCAGTACGAATTGCAAGAGCCGCGACTGGCAAGGATAAAGTTGCTATATGCGGCTATCATGGATGGCACGATTGGTATTTATCTACAAATATTTCTAATTCTAAAAATTTAAATTCTCATTTAATGAAAAATTTACCAATTCAAGGTGTACAAAAAAGTCTCAAAAATTCGGCATTTGTTTTTGAGTATAATAATTTTAATAAGTTAGAAGAGATTGTATCGAGTAATAATATTGGAGCGGTGATAATGGAGGTTTCTAGAACCGAACCCCCAAAAAATAATTTTTTAGAAAATGTGAGAAAGCTAACTAAGAAGAAGAACATAGTTCTAATTTTTGATGAATGCACCTCAGGATTTAGGGAGACATATGGAGGATTGCATACTAAATATAAAGTAAATCCGGATATAGCTACTTTTGGTAAGGCTTTAGGCAATGGTTATGCAATTAATGCAATTATAGGAAATGACTCCGTCATGAATTATGCTAATAAAACATTTATAAGCAGTACATTCTGGACAGAAAGGATAGGCTCGGCAGCCGCTTTAAAGACCCTTGAGATTATGGATAAAATAAAATCTTGGAGAATAATCAGTGATACTGGAGCTGACATAAAAAAGAAGTGGTTACAACTTTCTAAAATCTATAATATAAAATTAGATATAAAAGGATTAGATGCTTTACCAAGATTCGATTTTATAAACAAAAATAATCTTTATTATAAAACTTATATTTCTCAAGAATTTTTGAAAAAAAAAATCTTAGCCTCAAATTCTATTTATCTTTGTGTCAATCATAATAAAGATTTGATAAATAAATATTTTGATATTTTAGATTCAATTTTTTCTAAAATTAAAAAATCTATAGATAGCAATTCTGATATAGAAAAATTATTAGAAGGACCGGTATGTATTTCGGGAATAAGATCTAACTATTAATTAAAAGTGACCAAAAATTTTTTTAAAAATAAAAGCTTATTAATAACAGGTGGAACAGGTTCTTTTGGCAGAGCTTTTGTAAAGTATTTGTTAAAAGAAAAAGTACCACTAAAAAAAATTATTATATTTAGTCGAGATGAACTGAAGCAATTCGAAATGAATAAAATTTTTAATGAAAAAAAATACAAAAATATTAGATATTTCATTGGTGATGTAAGAGACAAAGAAAGATTAAAATTAGCTATAAATAATGTTGATATTGTTGTGCACGCAGCTGCTTTAAAACAGGTTCCGGTCGCAGAATATAATCCATTTGAATTTATAAAAACTAATGTTTTGGGTGCCCAAAATTTAATAGAATGTTGTTTAGGAAGTTCTGTCACTCGTGTAATAGCTCTATCAACTGATAAAGCTTCTTCCCCAATTAATTTATATGGTGCTACCAAACTTTGTTCAGATAAGATTTTTATAGCTGCGAATAATATAATAGGAAAACAGAATATTAGATTTTCTATAGTTAGGTACGGCAATGTTATGGGTAGTCGTGGGTCGGTCCTTGATACATTTTTGGAACAAAGCAAAAATAGAATAATAAGTATCACCGACAAAAATATGACAAGATTTAATATAAATATGAACGAAGCAATTGATCTAACGATTTATTCCTTAGCTAATTTAAAGGGAGGTGAAATTTTTGTTCCTAAAATACCTTCATTTCGAATAATAGATTTAGCAAAAGCAATAAGTAATGAATCTAAAATTAAAATTATAGGTATTAGGCCTGGAGAAAAAGTACATGAAGAAATGATATCAGCTCACGATAGTTCAGATATATATGATCTTGGAAAATATTATGCAATTGTACCAAATTATTTAAAAAATAAATATTTATCAAGAAAAAAAGTAAAGGAAAGTTTTTGCTATAGTTCTGATAACAACTCAGAATTTTTAAATATAAATCAATTAAAAAAAATTGTTATTAATTATCAAAAAGAACGACTTGAAAAATAATAAAAAATATTTTCTTAAAACGGGCGCTGATGATTATTTTTATAGAAATAAAGATAAAATAATAAATTTTAAAAATGAATTATTATCAAAGGTAATTTTAAATAATTTAAATGATAAAATAATTAATGTATTGGAAGTAGGGTGTGGTGACGCCAGCAGATTAGCATATTTAAGTAGAAAATATAAGAAAATCAATTTTTTTGGAGTAGATCCTTCTGCTGCAGCCTTAAAAAATAAAAAAATATTTTTAAAAAAAGCTACCGCAGATAAGTTGCCGTTCAAAAAAAATTTTTTTGATGTCATTATTTATGGTTTTTGCTTGTATCTAACTGATAATCAAGATTTAATAAAAATTGTTTTTGAGGCTGATAGGGTTCTAAAAAAAAATGGAATTATTATTATTTTAGATTTTTATAGTAAAAAAATAGAATATAGAAAATTTTCACACAAGCACGGTCATTACGTTAGAAAAATGGATTATTCAAAACTTTTTTCTTGGAGTCCAAATTATAAGTTACTAAGTTTTAAAAAAGAGAAGTATGAAAAAAAGGATTATACAGCCGTGATCAGTTTGAAAAAGAGTTATTAAGATATATAGAAATTTACTTAATTACTTTAATAGGATGTGTAAATTTTTTAATTTTTTTTAAAATAACATCTGACCAGGTTATCCCCTCTTTATTTTTTATTGAAATTTTTTGATTTTTTGTTGTTATGTATTTTTTGTAAAAAATTTGAGAATATTTTCCTGAATTAAGAAAAAATTGTGCATGCCCATTTTTTTGTTTAAAATTAAATATTTTTTCTCTTCTCCAGTGATGATTTGGGTATGCAAAATTGAAAGATGGGGAAAAATCTCTTAAAAAAATATGACCGTTTGTTTTTAATATCCAATCCATTACAGCAATGCATGAAAGTATACAACCTCTGTCCAGCCAGGAGAGAACATCATCGCATATAATAACATCAAATTTTTCTTTATTTCCTTTTTTTAAATTAAAAAGATTAGATCTAAGAATAGTAGAATTTTCCATATTTAGACCATAATATTTTTTTCCATAAGAACAAGCTAATGAAGATGGTTCGATACCGTAAACGTTACATTTGTATTTTTTTTTTATTGTCCAAAGCAAATCGCCAATAAAAGGACCAATTTCTAAAACTTTCTTTCTTTTTAAATTAATGTTTGAACTTAATATATTTAATATTTTTTTTTTATAGGGTCTTATTATTTTCTTTGATACATCAAATTCATTGTTATCATTATCTTTCCATCTATTAAAAAAACTATTTCCTTCTTTTTTTTGATAAAATTTGTCTTGGTGCATTATTTTATCTTAGAAGTTTATTCATTTGAGTAGCTTCTATCCAAACTTTATTCATATTTAAAGGGTAAAAGTTTGAATTATAAATTATTTTTTTGTTACTAGAAATGCTGTTTAATATCTTTGAGCTTTTTTTAATCCATCTTTTATTTAAATAAAAAATAGATCTAGTTAATCTATATTCAATTAGTTTGGGGTTACTTTTAAGTTGAAAAATTATTTTAATTTCATTCATAAGTGATTGAATTTTTTTTTTTTCTAATTTGTCTTTATCTAATATAATTTCTACAACAAGATATTTTTTTTTATTTTTTATGTTAAATTTTAAATAATTTAAGGAATAAATTTTATTTACAAACCATATTTTTTTATTCAATGTTAGAATTTCAGAAAAGTCATGTTTAAAATTAACGTCATTAATTTCAATTAAGCAGTTTAAAAAGTTTTTCTTATATTGATATATTTTTTGAAAGTGTTTATTATTTAAATATTTAATTAAGAAAACTGCTGGCAAAGTATAATAAATCTTTTTTATTTGGTCTGTATTAATTTTTTTATTTTTTTTATAAATTTCGATATTATTTTTTTTAAAAACTGCCTCTGCATTTAAAACAATCTTAACTTTTCTAGATTTAAGGTAAATATAAAATTTTTTTTTAATAACATTAAATAAATTATTTTTTGGCAATGCAAATTTACCCTTTATAATATTATTTCTCATTTTTGATCTAAAATTATCACCCTCATCATTACTTTTGTGAGCGATATCAGACGGTAAAAACCATGGTAGAAATTGTTTTGCTGAATCGTTAACGTTTCCAAAATACTTTTTTGAATTTATCTTAAACAAGTTAATAATTTTTTTTTTAAAAAAGAATTCTACATTTTCATTTTTGTAATTGTTATTACCGGGTTTTAAATTAGATATAATATTCTTTGGCCATTCATTTTTTTTTGCTTTAAAATTAATAATTGACCTTTGAAATAGAATTAGTCTTTTTATAGATAGAATTTTAAATTTTATTTTTAGATTATTTTTAAAAAAGTCGTAAATATTTTTTGCTCTTGGTAACTCTATTCCGTGAAATCCATTGTTTATTTGGTATTTTCCAATTTTCACGGGATCATACGAGCTTATTAAGTTTTTGTTTTTTTCAAAAATTGTTACATCGTATTTTTTTTTAGAGAGCATATAAGCAAGTAAACAACCGCACAATCCTCCTCCTATAATAAAAATTTTTTCTTTTTTCATAAAATATATTTATTTATTTAAAATTATTGAGATTATATACTTAACATATTGATAGTTTAATTTTTTTTTATTTATAACTTATATATGAGAGTATGTATTGTTGATGCAAATAGTGGAAACAAAAAATCTGTTTATAATTTAATTAAATATCTCAATTACGATGTAATAGTTTCTAGTTCATTTGAGGACATAACCACAGCAACTCATTTGATATTACCTGGTGTAGGATCTTATTCTGTGATGATGTCTAAATTAAAAAAATATAATTTAATTGATATATTATCAAATGAAGTGCTTATTAAAAAAAAACCTTTCTTGGGAATATGCGTTGGAATGCAAGTATTATCAACTTTTGGATATGAATTTGAAAAATCGGCTGGATTAAATTGGATAGAAGGAATCGTCAGAAAATTAAATACAGATAAGCTTAAATTACCTCACATAGGATGGAATAATATATTGATCCAAAAAAAAGATAAAATTTTAAATGAAATAGATGAAAATTCTAATTTCTATTTTCTTCATAGCTATGTGTTTGAAACTAGGAGTATTAATTCAATTGTTGCTAAGACAAGTTATGGAGAATTTTTTCCGTGTATTATCAATTCAGATAACATTTGGGGTTTTCAATTTCATCCAGAAAAGAGCCAAGTCGCAGGTCAGTTAATTCTAAAAAATTTTTTGAAATTATAAATTGATGAAAAAAAGAAGATTAATTCCTATAATTTTATTAAAAGATGGAGCGATTGTGCAAAGTAGAAATTTTAAGGAGTTCAACATTCTTGGAGATCCACTTCCTAGCGTTAAAAGATTTAGCGAATGGGCTTCCGATGAACTTATTTTTCTAGATATTTCAAGAGATGACGAAGCAAAAATCAACAGAGGTGATTTAAACTTTCAAAAAAGAGTTTCATTATCTAATGTTCTAGAAGATATTTCTAAGTTTTGTTTTATGCCAATAACAGTAGGGGGGGGGATTGATAATTTAGAAAAAATAGAAGAATATCTTGCAAAAGGTGCTGACAAAGTTGCAATAAATACTTTTTTAAATTCGAATCACAAATTTATAGAAAATGCATCTAAAAAATTTGGTTCACAATGTATAGTTAATTCAATTGATGTTAAAATAATTGGCAGCGAGTATAAAATATTTACTCAGAATGGTAGCAAAATGCTATCTTGCAACTTACGTGAGTGGCTCAAGATTAGCGAAAACAGTGGATCTGGAGAAATATTAATTAATTCCATTGATAGAGATGGGGCAGGTAACGGTTTTGATATTGATTTAATTAATTTTGTAGATAATTGTGTCAAAATTCCTGTTATATGTTGTGGAGGCGCTGGAAGTTATGAAGATTTTTTAGAAGTCGCAACCAAAACGACAGTTGATGGAATTGCGGCTGCAAATTTTTTTCAATATAAAGAACATAGTGTTTTCCTAACAAGAAAATTACTTTATGAAAAAAATTTAAATTTTAGGGAGCCAGTTTTTTTAGCTATTTAAGAAAATGAATTATTGTAAAAAGTGTGTTTACCCAATAATTGCAGTTAATCTGCAAATAAATAGTGACGGAATCTGCTCCGCCTGCAAAGCTGCTGATTTATTTAACAAAATTAATGATGATGAATGGCAAATAAGAAAAAAAAAATTTGAAAAAATTCTAGAAAACGCCAAACAGAACAATAAAAACAACCCCAATTATGACTGTGTAATTCCTGTTAGTGGTGGAAAAGATAGCTATTTTCAGACTCATTTAATAGTCAAAGAGTATAAATTAAAACCATTATTAGTAACTTATCATGGCAATAACTATTTACCAGAGGGGGACTATAACAGAGACAAGATGAGAGAAGTATTTGACGCCGACCATATTGTGTGGGGGCCAAGTGTTGAGGTTTTAAAAAAATTAAATCGTATTTGTTTCGAGAAAATGGGAGATATGAATTGGCACGGTCATTGTGGAATATTTACAGCACCTCACATCGTGGCAGTGAAATTTAATATACCTTTGGTTATTTGGGGAGAATCTCCAATGGATATTGCTGGAATGTTTTATCCAGATGATTACCCAGAATATACCAGCAGGTTTAGGCATGATCATGCTTTAAGAGGTTACGAATGGAGTGATTTAATAAACTTGGATAATGATAAGCTCTCCGAGAAAGATATGTTATGGGCCAAATATCCATCAGATCTAGAAGTGATTAATTCTCAATTAAGGGGAATTTTTGTAGGCAATTATTTTAAATGGGATCCAAATAAGCATACAAAAAAAATGAAAGAATTATATGGCTGGAAAGAACTAGAGGGATCTTTTCAAAGAACTTATAGAAAAATTTCAAATTTAGATGATCGATATGAATCTGGAATACACGATCTTCTAAAATTTATTAAATTTGGATATGGCCGATGTTCTGATCATGCTTCAAAAGACATTAGAACAGGATATTTAAGCAGAGCCGAAGCAATAAAATTAGTAATGAAATATGATCATGTGGTTTCTGATGATTTATATTATTGGTTAAAATACATTGATAGAGATGAAGACTATTTTTGGAGAACAGCTGACAAATTTAGAGATCCAAGAACTTGGTCAATTAAAGAAGGAAATTGGATTAAAAAAAACGTGGATGGTAGCATTTCATCTTATGGGAAAGTTCATTTAACATCTAATGAAATTGAATTATTTAATAAAAAAAAAATTAATTAAATTGTATCGTTATGAGATTTTCTGAAACAGATATAAGACCAGAAAAATTAATGAAAGTTGTAAAAGTGTTTATAAATTATGATAGAAAAATACTTTTAAAAAATAAAAAAAAATTTGTTAAGGTGTTCTGTCCTGCTTGTCAGTCAAAAAAAGAAAAATTTTTTTTAAAAAAAAATGGATTTAGATATTCAACGTGTGTTAACTGCTTAACAAGTTATATGAATCCAAGGCCTACCGCTAAAATTTTAGAACATTTTTATAAAAATTCAAAAAATTATAGATTTTGGAATAAATATATTTTTCCAGCAAGTGAAAAAATAAGGAGAAAAAAAATTTTCAAACCCAGAGTAAACGAATGTATAAAATTTTGTAAAAAATATAATTTCAAAAAACCTAGTATAGTAGATATAGGCGCTGGCTTTGGTACGTTTTGTGATTTGTTAAATAAATCAGGATATTTTTCTAAAGTTATAGCAATAGAACCTTCAATTGAAGGATACTTAAATTGTAAAAAAAAAAAAATAATTTCAATTAACGATGTTATTGAAAATGTTAGGTTTAACAAAACAGATAAATTTCAAGTAATAACTAATTTTGAGGTGATAGAACATTTATTTAGTCCTAGAGATTTTTTATTAAATGTTAGAAAAAATTTGATATCCAATGGTCTTTTAATCTTTAGCTGTCCGAATGGAGAAGGTTTTGATGTTAAGTTTTTAGGAAAGAATTCAAATACTATAGATCATGAGCATTTAAATTACTTTAATACATATTCAATAAAAGTCTTATTAAAAAAATCTGGATACAGAGCACTAGAAGTTTTTACTCCAGGTAAATTAGATATTAGTATTATTGAAAATTATTTAAAAAATAAAAAAGTAATTATTAGAGACTCGTTTTACCAAAAAATTTTTAGTAAAAATAATTTAAAATTAAAGCATAATTTTCAAAATTTCATAACAAATAATAATTTATCCTCCAGTATGTTTGTTGTCGCAAAAAAAATACAATAATTATTAAATGTTTATAGATAATAATTGGTGGGGTCACAAATATATTTTAGCCAAGTATTGTAATGTTGATCCAAAGCCAATTTTTGGTTCAATACAACACGGAGTTTATTCTTTAGAAGAGGAAAAAAACTGGAGGTTAGGTCGTAGTTTTCAAAAGATACCTTTTTTTTGTTTTTCAAATTTTTTTTATAAAAAATGCAAAAAGGAAAAAGAAAAAAATGTTAAAGCTATAGGTTCTCCATTTTTATATTTAGATAAAATATATACAAAAAAACATAAGGCAAATGGTACGCTTGTTTTTCCTGCACATAGTGGTTTTTATAAAAAAAAAATTGGATTTATATATAAGTACTATAAAAATCAAATATCATTTGATCACGATAACTTTATTAATAATGTTGAAAAATATAATACCCCCCCCTATACAGTTTCCATCATTCAAGATGACTATCAGCAAATTAGTAAATATTATAAAAGAAAAAATTGGAAAATATTTACTGCTGGAAATCGCAATAATAAATTATTTTTAATTAATATTTATAAAATAATTTCAAAACATAAATATGCAGTTTTTTGTGAATTTACGTCTGCCTTGTATTACTGTATGTATTTAGGTCTAAAAGTTCGAATGGCCGTTAAGTCTGCTTCATCAAAAAATATTGAATTTTTTAATAATAAAACTTCAGTTATTGAGAAAGAAATTTTTAAAAGTTATAAAAAAAAATATCCAGAAATCTTGTCTGGAAGATTAAATATTAATTTAGCCAAAAATATTGCAAAAGATAGAATGGGTTATAATTTTATAAAAAGTCCAGATGAACTTAAAAATATTTTAGGTTGGAATTCTACTATTAAAATTTTTTTAGCAAAGATAATTTCTATTATGTATAAATTAAAATATAGATTTATCATATAAAATATAAAGTAATTATATTTTAATAAAATTATTTAAAAATAAATTATAAAATTTTAACTTAGTTTAAGTGTAAGCAATTATATAGTAATAAAAGATTAATGACTGTAATATATATTTATATTAAATGAAAAAAATAATACTAGTTACAGGTTCGGCCGGTTTTATTGGTTTTCATGTAAGCAAATTACTTCTTAAAAATAATTTTAGAGTGATTGGAATTGATAATTTGAACAATTATTATTCTGTTTCCCTTAAAAAGAGTCGTAATAAAGAATTAAATAGTTTTAAAAACTATACATTTATAAAAGCTAATATTTGCAAAAAAAAAACAATAATTAAAATTTGTAAAAAATTTAAGATAAAATATATTTTACATTTAGCTGCGCAGGCTGGAGTTCGAAATTCTATTAAAAATCCAGATATTTATATTAAGAGCAATCTTGTTGGTTTTTTTAACGTTATAGATGCAGCAAGATTGTGTAAAATAAAACATTTTGTCTACGCAAGTAGCTCAAGTGTTTACGGACTTAATAAAGAAAAATCATTTAAAGAAAGCGATAAAACTGATCATCCCGTTAGTTTGTATGGTGCTACAAAAAAATCAAATGAAATTATAGCTCATTCCTATAGTTATATTTATGGATTACCAGTTACAGGTTTGAGATTTTTCACAGTTTATGGTCCTTATGGTAGACCAGATATGTCATTATTTCTATTTGTAAAAAATATTTTTAAGAAAAAAAAAATTAATATTTATAATTATGGAAAAATGAAAAGATCTTTTACTTATATAGACGACATTTCTAGAGTAGTATCTAAACTTCTATTTAAAATACCTAAATATAAAAAAGCAAAAAAGAAATTAACATCTGATATTAGTATTTCACCTTTTCAAATTTATAATATAGGTAATCCAAAAGATATTAAATTATTAGATTATGTAAAAAAAATTGAAATTGAAATGAAAATGAAAACAATTAAGAATTTTTTAAAACTTCAATTAGGCGATGTGATTTCCACAAAAGCAAATGTAAATAAAATTAAGAAAGATTTTAATTTTAAAATTAATAGTAGCATAAACTATGGTATAAAACATTTTGTCAATTGGTATAAAAAATTTTATTCAAAATAATTTAATAGTAAAAATTTTACTAATATGTTTTTGATATATCAATAAAAGAATTCAAATATTGTGATTAAAATTATTAAAAATTTTTTCTATTTAATAGATCCTAAATATTATTATAAAATATTTTTTTTACTTTTTCTAATTTTTATTTTAGCTATTTTTGAAGTTTTAAGTATTGGAGCTATTATTCCTTTTATTTATTCAATTTTATCCGATCAAAATTTTTTTTTATTAAATTTTTTAAAAAATAATTTTAATTTTAATAGTAATAATTTAATTAAATTTTTTTTAATATTAATTTTTTTAGTTTTTTTAATTAAGAATATAATTGTTATTTTTTTTGTTTATTTTCAAAGCAGCCTTTCAAGTAACATAAGAAAAGATTTATCTGAAAGACTTTACAAGTCATATTTAAATATTAATTTTAAGAGCTTTCTAAAAAAAAATTCTTCTGAATTTATTAAAAATATTAACGTTGAGTGCGAGAATTTTCGTTATACCCTATTTATTACTATTTTGTCATTTTCAGAAATGATAATATTTTTTTTTATAACAGGCTTTCTTTTAATTTATAATCCTCTTTTTTCTATTTTTTTATTTATTTTAGTATCTCTTTTTTTTTTTATTTACGTTCTATTTTTTAAAAAAATTTTAAAAGAAAAAGGAATTTCTAGATTTAGAAATTTAGAGAGTTTATTTAAAATTGTTATAGAAACTTTAACAAGTTTAAAAGAGATAAGAGTTCTTGGTATAGAAAAAAATTTTCTTAAAAAATACAATAATTCAAATTATAAATATACTAATGATGTGATTTCTAATGAGTTTTATATTAACCTGCCTAAAGTGTTAGTTGAATTGGCAGGGGTTATAGTAATTGTCTTTATTATATTTATTAATATAGATAATAAATTTAGCAGTACCCAGCTAATTGCTAGTTTGGGAGTGTATGGATTGGCTTCTTTTAGAATATTACCTTGCTTAAATAGAATTTTATTAGGATACAATCATTTAAAATTAACCACTCAAACAGTCACAAGACTTTTAGAGTCTGTTAAACAGTTACAGTATCAGCATAATATGGCTGACTCTTATTTAGATTTAAATAAAAAAATCTTAAATATAAATTCTATAAATGTTGTTAATTTAAGTTTTTCCTATGGAGATAAAGATAAATTTTTAATAGATAATATAAATTTTAAAATTAATAAGAATTCTTTTACCGGAATAATAGGACAAAGTGGTTCAGGAAAATCTACACTGCTTAATATTATTGTAGGTTTATTAAAGCCAGATAAAGGTGCGGTTTATTTTAATAAAAATTTAGATATTTATGATAATTTAAAGTATTTTCATAAAAAAATTGCATATGTATCCCAAGATGTAAATATAATTGATGATTCCATCAAAAATAATATAGCTTTTGGTGTCGAAGAAAATTTTATTGATAATAATAAATTACTAAAAGCAGTAGACGATGCAAAACTCAAAAATTTTATCAATCAACTGGGCAAAGGTTTGGAAACTAAATTAGGTGAAAGAGGCGCAAGATTATCCGGCGGTCAAAAACAAAGGTTAGGAATTGCAAGAGCTTTATATTTTAATCCTGAATTGATAGTATTTGATGAGTCTACAAGCGCATTAGATTTGAGTACAGAAAAAGATATTATAAACACGATATATGAATTTAAGGGACATAAAACTATAATATTCGCTACACACAAAACATCCTTATTAGATAACTGCGATAGTGTTATTGAGATTCTAGATAGCAAATTAAAAGTTATTCAGTCTTATAAGTCTTAATTTATTAATGAAAGTCTTACATATTTTATATTCAGATATAGGAGGAACATTTGATGTTGTTTACTCTATAATTAAAAAAAATTCTAATATTGACTGGACTGATCAAATTATGTTGACCGGTCCGAAAATCTTTAATCCCTATAAAGTTAGAGTAAAGAAATTAAAAATTTTCATAAGATATATTAGAACTATAAGATTCTTGCCGTTTTTATTTTGGGCAAAAATCTATTTTAAAATAAAAGAATTAAAGCCAGATATTATAATGCTTCATAATAATCAAATTTTTCCTTCAATTTTATATAAATTAATTTATAAAAAAAAAATTGTATATATTGATCATAATCCTTATTTTCTTCATAAGAAGATTTCAATTCAACTCGTAGATGTTCTTTCAAAATATTTTTGTGATTTTATAATAACAGTTAGCCAAAAAAATTATACTTACTACTTAAAAAAATTTAAAATTAAAGAAAATTTAAAATTTATAAGCAATGGAATAGATATAGAATTTTTTTCTTCAAATAGAGTAATAAAATTAAATAATCATTTCTATATAGGAATGGCTGGAAGAATTAATGAGACGAAACTTCAAGAACTAATTATAGAATCCTTAATAAAATTAAAAAATTATAATATAAATGTAACGTTTGCAGGAGATGGTCCTAAAATTCGTTTGTTGAAAAAAATTATAAAAAATCATGGTTTAATAAAAAGAGTTAATTTTGAGGGAAGATTAGATAATTTTCAATTAAAAAAATGGTTTAACAAAATAGACCTTTATGTACAAGCGAGCAAAGGTGAAGCTATGTCTATTTCTGTATTGCAAGCTTTTGCTGCATCAGTACCAGTTTTGGCTTCAAAAGTCGCTGGTTTAACAGAAATCATAAATGAAAAAAAAAATTTAGGTTTCTTTTTTCATAATAATGTTAATTCTATTGTAAAAAAAATTATTCATATAATGAATTTAAATAAAAATAATATAAAAAAAATTATTAATAAGCAAAAAAGATACGTAAAAAAATATTTTTCTGAGCAACAGATGTTTTTAGAATATAAGAAAATAATCATAAACTTAAAATAATTTTCATATTTTCTTTAATGAAAATTTTATTTGCAATTACCAGTTTAGATAAAGGTGGAGCAGAAACTCATTTGTTTAATTTAGTTGAAGGTTTAGTAAAAAAAAAAAGAATGGATGTAAGTATTTTTTATACAAAACGAGATAGTGAATTCTTTAAAAATAAGTTGCATAATTTAAATGTAAAAACTTTTAAAAAAAAAAAATTTACTAATTATGATTTAGTTAATTTTTTTTTAGATTTTTTATATTTGAGAAAATTAATTTTGCAATTAAACCCAGATATAATTCATGTTCATTTGCCTTACATGGAATTATTAACATTTTTGGTTCTTAAAACTTTAAATAAAAAATATAAATTTATAATAACAAAACATGTGGATAGTTCATTGTTAAATGGCTCTATTGACCAAAAAGAATCTTTTATTGGATCATTACTTGGGAATTTAATTTATAGTAGAGCACAAAAGATTATAGCTATTTCATCAGCTGTTAAAGAATATGTTATTAGAAATTATTCACATATTAAAATAAATAGTATTGTAGTTATACGTTATGGTATAGAATATAAAAACTTTTCTAAATCTAGCAAAAGTTTAAATAAATTTAAAAAAAAATATAATTTATGTGGTTATTACGTGCTTGGTATTGCTGCACGTCTGGTCAAGCAAAAATCAATTGATTTTTTAATAAAAGGTTTTAACGAATACTTTAAGAATTTTAATTTAAAATCAAAATTACTTATTGCAGGAACTGGCCCCTTAAAAAAAGATTTAGAAGCATTAGTATCGTCACTTAATTTGAGAAAATCTGTAAAATTTTTAGGTTTTCAAAAAGACATCAATACTTTTTATCATTCAGTAGATGTTTTTTGTTTAACATCAAATTATGAGGGTTTAGGCCTTGTAATCTTAGAAGCTTTAGCATGTAAAAAACCTATTATAGCTTCTAATTGTAGTGCAATACCAGAAATTATAGAGCACAATAAAAACGGGTTGTTAGTTGATCATTTAAATATTGGACAACTTGTAAAAGCTATTCAGTTATTAAAAGATCCTATATTAAGAAAGAAGATTTCTTTTAATTCTAACAAGTTATTAAAGCAAAAGTTTTCCTTACCCTTGATGATAAAAAAAACAGTTATGATTTATAATTCTAATTAAAATTAAATAATAAAATGTGCGGAATAGCAGGAATTATTTTAAACAAAAAATTTAAACATAATAATTTACAGAATTTAATTCATAGAATGACCCAAAAATTAAGTCATAGAGGACCTGATTATAATGCAACTTGGTCTAACGAAAAAAAAAACTTACACATAGGGCATGCAAGATTATCAATATTAGATATCTCTAAAAACGGGAATCAACCCATGCAGTCATCTAGTGGTAGATACGTTATAACTTATAATGGAGAAGTTTATAATCATAAAAAGATTAGAATTGATTTAGATAATATTCAAAAAATTAACTGGAAAGGCACTTCTGATACTGAGACAATTTTAGAGGCTATAGAATTATGGGGAGTTAAAAATACACTTGGAAAATTCTCAGGAATGTTTGCTTTCTCTTTATATGATAAAAAACTTAACAAAGTTTATCTTGCAAGGGATAAAAATGGTGAAAAACCTTTATATTATGGGTTCTATAATTATAGCATTGTTTTTGCCTCAGAATTAAAAAGTTTTTTTTCACTTGATAATTTTAGTAAAGAAATAAACAGAAATTCCTTATCTTATTTTTTTAAATATTCTTATATACCTGAACCAGATTCTATATTTAATAATATATTTAAATTAAAACCAGGATCGATTTTAGAAATTGATTTAAATAATTTTTATAGTATTGAAAATATTATAGATCTAGAGAAGTATTCTAAGAATTATAATTTTTTTTACGATAAAAATTATTTTAATTTTGAAGATATAAAAGAAAGTTTTTATAATTCTAATAAAGAAAATAAATTAGACTCTATTCTCAATGAAGCAGTAACCTCTGCTATGATTTCTGATGTAAATATTGGTTCTTTTTTGTCAGGGGGTACAGATTCGTCACTAATAACAGCTATCATGCAAAAAAATTCAGAAAAGAAGATCAAAACATTTTCAGTTTCGTTTAATGAAAGAAAATATAATGAACAATATTATTCTAAAAAAATATCACTTTTTTTAAAAACAGAGCATTATGAATTACCAATAAATTATAAAGATATTGTAGATCACATAAAATTTTTACCAGAAGCTTTCGATGAGCCTTTTGCTGATAGTTCACAAATACCTTGTATAATATTAAGTAAATTTGCAAGAAGTCATATAAAAGTTGCTTTGACCGGAGATGGATGTGATGAGTTTTTTGGAGGGTATAACAGATATATATTATTCAGTAGAGTAAATAAGATTATCAAGTTATTTCCTAATTCTTTAAGAAAAAAATTAGGTGCCCTACTATTTGCAATTCCCTATAAATATATCAATTTATTAGAAAATATTTTATTTAGTAGAATCAAAAATATTTCTAATATTTCACAGTTAGATAATAAAATAAAAAAATTAAGTTTAATATTGATGAACTGCAACACCGAGGTTGAAATATACTTATCATTAATTAATGTATTTCAATATAATACTAACATTGTATCAAGTGAAAAAATTTTTCACGATGAAATTGATATTTATGCTAGAAAAATTTTTTTAAATAAAGGACATAGAGTTGAGGAAAATATGATGACAATCGATCAGAGATTTTATCTTTCAGGAGATATTCTTCATAAAGTTGATAGGAGTGCGATGTTTAGTAGTTTAGAAACAAGAATGCCATTTTTAAATCCTTCAGTACTATTTTTTTCCAGTCTACTTCCATTAAAAGATAAAATTTATAAAAATGAAGGTAAAATTATTATCAAAAATATTATAAAAAAATATTTACCGAAAAATTTAATTAATCCAAGTAAAATGGGATTTTCAATACCCATTGATGAATGGATAAGAGGCCCACTCAAGAATTGGTCAAAAGATATAATAACCAAAGCAAAAAAAAATTATTTACTAGATCATAAGCTTTTAACGAAGTATGAAGAAGAGCACTTTTCTGGCAAGCATAATTGGGGTCATATAATATGGAATATAATAGTATTTCAACAATGGTTTCAAAAAAATTGCAGTTAAAAAAATATATTCAAAGTTTTTTTTTAGAAAAATATATAATTTTTCTTTTACCTTTTTTAATAGTTTTGAGTAAACTTTTTTTAGAACTAAGTTTAATAATTCTCTTTTTATTGTTTCTTTTAAATGCCCCATTTAAAAAAAATGTTTTAATACTCGATACAAAAATTTTTTTTCTTTTTTTTTTATTTTATATTTATTTAATAATTAGATATTTTTTTAGAAATGCTGATTATGATAGTATTTCGATAATTTTTTTTTTTAGGTATTATTTTTATATTTTAGCTTTATATTACTTTTTGAATTTAAGAAAAAGTCTTATTAATTTATTTATAAAAAGTATTATTATAGTTTTTTTTATATTAGTATTTGATGCTATTTTTCAGTATATCTTTGGCTTTAACCTTATAAATTATCCAAAACCTACTATTGATAGAGTAAGCAGTTTTTTTGGGAAAGAATCTATTTTAGGAAGTTTCTTAGTAAGATTTTTACCTTTTTTATATTTTCCATTATTAATTTATGAAAAAAAAAAATACTCATTAAACTTTTACTTAATTCTCTTTTTAATCTTTTTAACAAATGTTGTAATTTTTATTTCTGGAGAAAGAACGTCTTTTGCTCTTATGATTCTGCTTAATTTGTACTTATTTTTAATGTTACCAAATTTAAGAAAAAAAATTATTGTACTTTTTGTTTCATTATTAATTCTAATTGGTTCAATTTTATTTTTGGATCATAATTTAAGAGAAAGAATAATTAATAAAACATATAATGAAATTACTAATTTAAATATTGTCAGTAATACAGGCTATTTAAATCCCAGTCTAAAAACGTTTAAATTTTATATTTATTCAGGCGCGCATAATGGTTATTATCTGACGGCATATAATATGTTTCTTGATAATATTTTATTTGGACAAGGCCCTAAAAGTTATAGGTATTTATGCAAAGAGGAAAAATTTAAGGTAACAAAAGAAACTGAGAAAAATCCATACTTAAATGAATATTATAATCTTAACTGTTCAACACACCCACATAATTATTATATTCAGCTATTAGCTGAGACAGGACTTGTTGGCTTCTTGTTCGTTATCTATATTTTTTTTTTATTAATTTTAAATATTTCAAAGGAGTATTTTACTTCAAAGAAAAAAAACTTATTTAAAAGAATATTATATGGTTCATTTTTAATCAATTTATGGCCATTGTTTCCAACTGGAAATTTTTTTAATAATTGGTTAATAATAGTGGCTATTATACCCGTAAGTTTTCTTTTTTTAAAAAAATATGCATCTAACTGAAATTTTTTTTTTATTATTAAGTATTTGTACAAATTTTCTAATATTTAAAAATATTGATTTATTTAAAAAAATTATACCAATCTATGATGTGCCTAATTTATCAAGAAAAATACATAAATTCCCAGTACCTGTTTTAGGGGGGGTATGGATTGCATTAAATTTATTTATAACAATGTTATATTTAAATTTTTTTAATGAGGATTTACTTATAAAATCCTTTTTCCATAATTTAAGAGATAAGTTTCATTTTTTATTATTTTTAATTATAATTTTATTTGTTGGTTTATATGATGATGCAAATGATATTAAATATAAACAAAAATCATTGATATTTTTTTTTTTTTGTTTTTTTTTTTTATATAAAAATGAAAAACTTATTATTTATTCACTAAGAGTTAATTTTATCGATAATTTATATGTTTTAGATTTAGGAAAATATTCTTTATTTTTTTCATCTTTTTGTTTACTATTTTTACTAGTATCATTAAACTTTATTGACGGACTTAACTTAAATTTAGGATTATTTTATTTTTTAAGTGTCTTATTTTTATTTCTTCTTTCAAAAAATATTTTTTTTATTTATTTAATAATACCAATTATTTTTATCTTATATTTAAATTATCGTTTCCAAATTTTTTTTGGAGACTCGGGTGTACACGTTATTACGATAATTTTGGCCCATTTTTTTATAAATAATTACAACCAGGGTTTAGTAACTTTTGACAAATTATTCATAATATTTTTGTATCCAACTGTAGATTTGATAAGAGTAGTCACAAGTAGACTGATAAAATTTAAAAATTTAGCAGTTGGCGATAGAAATCATCTTCATCATATTTTGGATGATAAGTATGGAAGATTTATAGCCATTTCAATTATATTTACAAAGAATTTAATTTTGATATTTTCATCTTTTTTTTTACCACCTTTATTTATTGTTATAACTTATGTGGTCATCTATTCTTCTTTATTATTTTTTGTTAATCAAAAATAACCACAACTTAAAAAAAGTTTTTTTTATTAATTTTTAAAATTATTTTTTTTCTATTTTTTATTATAAGTAAACTAATAAAAATAAGAAAAAAAATAGAAGTAAATAAAATTTCAATTCTAGTATATTTTGAAATAAAAACTTCATCTTTGTAGTCTATTTCAATTGGATTTTTTTTTATCGTATTTTCTAAATTCAAAAATTTTTCATAACGTAATAGCAAATCCTCATTTTTGATAATTTCTGGAGGTATAAATAAAAAACCATATTTTTTTATGTATAATTTATATTCAGGTACTATTTTATATATTTGGTCATTTATTAGATTATTTATTGTATTCAAAGTTGACAAAGCACATAAATTAATATCTTCAAGATTTATAGTTTTATCGACCATTTCTACTAAAAAAGTTCTATTATCTATTTCACTATAATTAATAATTATACTTTTTTTGCATTGTAAATTTATATTTTTTATATTAATTTTTTTTAAAAAAATTTTTTTCTTTATATAATTTTTTTCATTTAAATTTTTTATAACATATTTAATTGTTGCACTTTCAAAGAGTTCATTAAATATATAATCTTTTCTTAAAAGAATATATATTTCAGGACTGTAATTTTCTTTAAGAATGATAGTAACTTTTGTCTTTCCAGGTTTATTTGTTGAATAAAAAAAAGTTATTATTAATGACAATAATAATGCTAAAGAAAAAGTTATAAAATCAATTTTAAAATTAAATTTTTTTACAAAGTTCATTAAAATTATTTCTTAATATAAATAAATATATATAGGTATATAATTTATATTAATGTTTCATTTAATAGAAGATATTTATAGCGTAAGAATTATTTATGATTTGATAAGTTATATCTTATGCTTTTTATTATTAATCTATACTCTTAATGTAAAAAAGTTTATAAATAAATTTTACTTTATATTACTAATATCTTCAGTTTCTCCTTTTTTTTTTAATAATTTATTATTTGATTGGTATCAATTTCCAGATCAATCTAAATATTTATTTATTGCTCAAAGTATTAGAAGTTTGGACTTTGACCTTCTTAAGGATACAGGGATTGTATTATTATTACCTGGAATAATATATTCATTATTTCCAATTCCAGTTATTTATAGTTTTACCACAATTTCTATATTATCAAGAACTTTTTTTTTAATTACTATAATTTCTACTTTTAAAGAATATAAGAAAGATAAAGCAGTTTTATTTTTTCTTCTTTTTTGCCCATCAATCATTTTATACTCTTCAATCGGACTAAGAGAAACATTTATATTTTCTTTTTTAATCTTATTTTTTTTTAATTTAAAGAGAAATAAGTTTTATACTGCTTTAATTTTTTTATCATTATTGATCTTAATAAAGGCTGAATTAGGACTTATGATAATTTTGTCCTTAATAGTTTATTATTTTTTATTTTCTAAAATAAATAATTATCTTAAGTATATGTTTTTATATTTATGTTTATTATTTTTTTATGAATTCAATGATACAATTTTAGAATATATAAATAAGCGGTATTTAGGGTTTTATCATGAAGAATTTTTGCATTTTCCAAAAATTTACGAAAATTATATAGATATTATTATTAAACTTCCTTTTAAGCTCTTGAACTTTATGCTTTCACCATTATTAGAAATAACAAATCCTTTAAGATTTTTTCAAATTTTTGAGAATTTATTTATTTATATTTTTTTGTTTTTATATTTTAAAAATTGTTATAACATAAATAAATTAAGTACTTTATATTGGCTTATAATTTTATTTCTAAATTTATCAATTTATTCATTAGTTGTCGAAAATCCAGGATCAATAACAAGATATAAAATTTCTCTATTTGTATTTATTATTTTATGTCTTAATAATTTTAAAAAAAAAAATGTATAAAAAGAAAATAGTTTTTTTATCAAATCATGCAGCTTTTTTTTATTCACATAGAATAAACTTATTTTTTGAGGCAAAAAATAGAGGTTTTGATTTTCATTTAATATTCGGTTCTGGAAGTTCAATATTAATGGAAAAAAATGCAATAAAAAAAATAAAAAAATTAAAAATACAAAACACACTTTATCATTTTAATGCAAATTATAGTTTTATTAAGAATATTTCAGCACTTATGAAAATTTTTTTTTTTATAATAAAATATAAGCCTGATATTCTGCATAGCGCATCCCCGATTGCTAATTTTTTTGCTGCTATAATTGCAATAATATATAGAAAAACTAAACTTGTACTTTCAGTATCTGGTATGGGTTATTTATATACTAATAAGCTTAATATAATGGAGAGATTAAAAAAAAAAATTTTTGAATTTTTTTTTTTAATCTTTTTAAATAACATAAGAAATAAAATTATAATAGTTCAAAATAGAGATGATCACACATACTTTAATAAGACTCTAAAAATAAATTCTAATAAAATATTTTTAATTAAAGGAGGATCCGGTGTTAATTTTAGATATTTTAAAAAAAATAAGATTATTAAAAATAATAAAAATGTATTAATGATATCGCGAGTTGTAAAAAGTAAAGGTATTTGCGAATACTTAGAGGCAGCAAAAGTATTAAAAAAAAAATATCCAGATTGGAATTTCAATTTAGCTGGGTCTCTTGATTATATAACTCCAGATAAAATTGACCTAAAGTATTTTAATTATTTTTTAAAAGAAAAAATAGTAAATTATTTAGGATTTGTGGAAGATCCTTTAAAATTATATCTAAATGCTGAAATATTTTGTTTACCATCATATAGAGAAGGTATGCCTAAAACAGTACTAGAAGCTTCTGCTGTCGGATTACCAATCGTTACTACTAATACAGTGGGTTGTAAAGAGTCTATAGTAATTAACAAGAATGGATTGTTGTGTAAAAAAAAAAATTTTATAGATTTATCTGTTAAAATTGAAATTCTAATAAAAAATAAAAAGTTGAGAAATAGAATGAAAATTTTTTCTAAGAAATATGCATTTAACCATTACACGGTAAACAAAGTAACAAATACAATATTTAGTTTATATGAAAAATCGTAAATTAATATTATTATCTTTTAACGAGTTAAATTTCAATTTTATTAGATATTATTTAAAAAATAAAAAATACAAAAATTTTTCTAAGATTATTGATAAGATCTCTCAAACTAAAAGTGAAGAACAATATGAGTTATTAGAACCCTGGATACAATGGGTTTCTATATATACAGGTAAAAAGGCTTACCAACATAAAATTTTTCGACTAGGTGATATTGTAAAATTTAAAGAAGAAACGATTTTTGATCAAATAGATAAAAATTATTCTGTTGGTGCTATTTGTCCAATGAATATAAATAATAATTTAAAAAGTTCTGGCTATTTTATTCCTGACCCGTGGACCGATACAGAATCAGATAATAATTTTTGGAGCAAAAAAATACATAATACAATATCTTTTTTCGTTAAAAATAATGCTAATAAATCTTTTTCAATAAAAAATTATTTGAATTTATTTATTATAATAATAAAATTTATTAGTTTTAAAAATATTTACTTATATATTTTTTTAATTCTAACTTCCTCAAAATATAAATGGAGAAAAGCTTTATTTTTGGATTTGCTATTGAATGATATTCATCTAAAATTAATTAATAAAAAAAGAGTTAATTTTTCTAATTTATTTTTAAATTCTTTTGCTCATATTCAACATCATTATTTTTTACTCTCATCCGCTATACATAATATTAGTTTTAAAATTCCCGAATGGTATAAGAAAAACATTACAAAAGATCCTTTGGAAGAGGCTCTCTATATATATGATAAGATATTGGGAGATTATTTATCTTTAAAAGAATACAAATTAATTATTGCAACGGGTCTTACGCAGGTTCCATATGATATATTGAAATTTTATTATAGATTAAGAAATCATAATATATTTTTCGAAAAATTTAACGTTAAATTTTGTAAAGTGCTAGAATTGATGTCTAGGGATTTTATATTACAATTTGATGATGATACAAAATGCATGGATGCAGCTGATATAATTAAAAATATATCACTTAATAATACAAATTTATTTAAAGTCGACAATAGAGGTAATAATTTATTTATCACTTTAACATACCCTCACGAAATAAGAGCTAAGGATAGAATTTTTATAAATGACAATAATAAACTCAATTTACTGGATTTTGTTTCTTTTGTAGCTATCAAAAATGGTATGCATTCTGGAGATGGTTTCTATTACGATAATTTTTCACAAAGAAAAATTGAGGAAAATATTAACATTGTAAAAATTAACGAAATTATTTTAGAATTTTTTTATGAAAAAAAAATATAATAATAAAATTGCTATTATTGGTTTAGGTTATGTAGGATTACCACTAGCTGTAGAGTTTTGCAAATTTTTTGATCTCGTAGGCTTTGATTTAAAACTTAAAAGAATTAATGACTTAAGAAAAAATTTGGATGAAACCAAAGAAATTTCAAACAGAAAGTTAGCGGTTATTAAAAATAAAATTATTTTTACAAATAATGTAGATGATATCAAAAATTGTAATATTTATATTATCACAGTTCCAACTCCAATTAATTTAATTAAAAAGCCTGATCTATCAGCTTTAAAAATCGCCACAAAATTAGTATCAAAAGTATTAAAAAAAAATGATTTGGTAATTTATGAATCAACAGTGTTTCCAGGTTGCACAGAGGAAATTTGCGTTCCAATTTTAGAAAGGTTTTCTAAATTAAAATTAAATAAAGATTTTTTATGTGGTTACTCTCCTGAAAGAATAAATCCAGGAGATAAATCTAAAAATATAAAAAAAATCAATAAGTTGGTTTCTGGTTCTAATAGTAAAGCATTAAATAAAATTTACTATTTATACAAAAAGATCATTCAAGCAGAAGTTATTAAGGTAAGGAATATTAAAATTGCAGAAGGTGCAAAAATTATAGAAAATACTCAGCGAGATTTAAATATAGCCTTAATAAATGAATTTTTACAAATTTTTCAAAAACTAAATATAAATTTCTCCGAAGTTTTAAAAGCAGCTAACACAAAATGGAACTTTTTAAACTTTGAACCTGGATTAGTAGGAGGCCATTGTATTGGTGTGGACCCATATTATTTAGCAGAAAAATCAAGACAAATTGGTTACAATCCAAAACTTATTTTAGCAGGAAGAAAGATAAATGATGGAATGAGTAAATTTTATTTTAATGTTTTTATAAAAGAATTCCAAAAAAGATTTGATATAATTAAAAATAAAAATATTTTAGTTATGGGTTTAACTTTCAAAGAAAACGTACCTGATATTAGAAATTCTAAAAGTTTTGATATAATTAGATATCTTAAAAAGAAAAAAGTTAATGTTTTTTGCTACGATGACAATATTGAAAAAAATTCTTTAAAGAAAGCCCACAAAATTAAAATAATTAATAAAATTAAAAAAAATTATTATCATGGAATTATTATTCTTGTAAAACATAGCTCTTTTGATTTTATTAAGAAAAAAATTGTGACTTTTCTTAAAAAAGGAGGGGTTATATTAGATATTAAAAATTTTCTAGGAAAAGAAAAGATAATTATTTAGATGAAAATTTATAAGTATATCAGTCAACCTATTTACATTTTCTATAATTTTATAACAAATTTATATAATTTTTTTTTTTCAGAGTTTGAACAAATTTTTTTAAAAAAAGACTTTGAAAAAAATCATAAATTAAATCTCGATGGTTATTGTAAAATTTCGAATTTAAATATTCCAATTATAGATGTCAGCAAACTTGAGGTAAATGTTGTAAATAAATATTATAGAAGATTTATTTTTAATAAATTGCAGACTGAAGAATTATTAAAAAATATTTTTATAAAAAATAAACTAGCAGACTATATTTTAAATGCTACTGGTTTTAGTTATAGCATAGATTATATAACCGCCTATGAGACCCTACCTATAGAAGGACATGAAAAATCAAATGGTTGGTATGCTAATCTACCTCACGTAGACAAACCCTTCACTAAAAATACTTTAAAAGTAATAATACCTATTCAAAAAATAAGTAAACTAAATGGGCCAATGAAAATTTTAGATATTCGTAAATCTAAATTATATCCTAAAAATATTATGATAAACGATTATTATCAAGTAACATGTGATTTAGATGAAGTGTTTGTTTTTTTTCCTAATATTTGTTTGCATAACGCCGGCGTTCCTGAGAAAGGATATTTTAGACAACAAATTATGATTCAATTAAATCCATCTAGAATTTGGCAAATTAATAAAAATATTTATTATAAACAAAAAAAAAGAGAACCAAAGTTTCCCATTTTTAGCTATTTATTTGATAGCAGGATTAAATTATAAATTTTTGAGTAAAATTAAGATGTTTAATAAAAAAATTACAGTTGTTATTACATCTTATAATTCTGAAAAATATTTAAAAGAATCAATATCATCAGTTCTTAATCAAACATATAAAAATTTTGAATTAATAATTATTGACGATGGTTCAAAGGATAGAAGCAGAAAGATTATTAATTTTTTTAAAAAAAAAGATAAAAGAATTAAAGCTTTTTTTTTTAAGAAAAATATTGGTTCAGCAGCATTTGCTAGGAACTATGCAATAAAAAAATCTCAAGGTGCGTATGTATCTTTTTTAGATGCAGATGATATTTGGCTAAAAAAAAAATTAGAAACTCAGGTTAATCACTTAAATAGCAATACTATTATGTCATCTGCATTATGCACTTATATTGATAAAAAAGGAAATTTATACTCAGGTTTTTTTACTAAATACCTTAGAAAATTTATACAAAATATTGTTTTTAAATTAGGCTTAAAGGGACTTTATATTTATAACCCATTTATTTTATCATCCGTTATAATTAAAAAAAATATTTTAAATAAAATTTATTTTGATGAAGATAAATTTATTGTTGGCGTGGAAGATTTAAAATTATGGCTAAATATTTTAAGAAATAATCCTATTAATCAAATTTCTTTAATTAATTCTTTTCTAGTAAAAATTAGAAGAAGAGATGATAGTATGAATATAAACTATACACAAGCATCAACCAGAGCCATTTATGCAATCTCAAATTTTTTTTTGGATCATAAAGATTTTAAAAATTTTTATTTATTTGTGTTAGGTATATTATTAAGAACTCTAAAAGTTTTTTATAAATTAATATATTTTAAATTAAAAAAAATATTTTTATTAATTTTACTTTTTTTTACTTTTTTTTATTTTTTGTTTTTTGTTAGTCCTTTACCCTGGTACTTAAGTAAAAATTTGGTTAAATATGATAATGTAAGCGGGGAAGCATTAGTCATATTATCAGGAAATGGCGATAATGATTATATAAACACTGGCTATCAAAGAAGATATTTAGATTCAAAAATTCTTTTAAAACAGAATACCTATAGGAAAATTTTTTTAATAGGAAGAGATCAGGAAATTCCAGAGTATGAAATTTTAAGATCATTAATTGCATTTGATGGATATGATAAAAATAATATTATAATTTTAAATCAAGTTGGATCTACTCCTGGAAATTTGCAATTACTTTATGACAAACTAAGAGATGAAAAAATAAAATCTTTCAACTTTTTAACTGCTCCATATCATACTAAAAGATGTTCGTTAATTTGGAAAAAAAATAAATACGACATTAATATGTTCATTTCTAATAACATAGATAACCCATTGCTATCAGAAAAATGGAATTATTCTTTTAAAGAACTGAAAATTATTTTTTATGAGCATGCCGCCATCTTATATAATAAATTTCAAAATAAATTATGAGAATTCTGGTTACAGGAGGAGCGGGCTATATTGGAAGCAAGATATGTCATGACTTGCTAATAAAAAAGCACAAAGTTTTCATAGTTGATAACCTTTCCACTGGATATAAGAAATTAATACCAAAAAAAGCAAAATTTTTTTTTGGAAATATATTAAATAAAAAAAAAATTATAGGTATTATTAAAAAAAATAATATCAATGCAGTAATGCATTTAGCTGCTTCATTAAGTGTAGAAGAGTCCGAAAAAAAACCTAAAAAATATTATATTAATAATGTTTTCGGAACACAAAAACTTTTAGAGGCATGCTCATTTTGTAACGTAAAATATTTCATATTTTCTTCTACATGTGCCGTATATGGAAACGTTAATAAAAGAATTAGAGAAAATCATATGACTAAACCAAAAAGTATTTATGCAAAAACAAAATTAAAAGGAGAATTATTAATTAAAAATTTTGCAAAAAAATATAAATTTTATTACGCTATATTGAGATATTTTAATGTAGCTGGTGCAGATTTAAAGAATAATATTGGATGCATAAATAAAAATAATCAATTAATTAAGAATTTATGCTTATGTATCAAAAATAAATATTACAATTTAAAAATTTATGGAAAGAAATATAAAACTAAAGACGGAACATGTATAAGAGATTATATTCACTTAAATGATATCTCTAAAATTCATATATTATCATTAAAAAATTTAAAGAAATTAAAAAAATCTTTTTTAATTAATTGTGGTTACGGTCATGGTTATAGTGTTCTAGATATCATAAATAGATTTGAAAATATTTTAAAAATTAAAATAAAAAGAATCTACTGTAAAAAAAGGACAGGTGATATTCCTTTAGCAGTTAATGATCCAACAACTATGCGTAAAAAACTAAAATTAAATTTCAAAAAAAACGTTTTAGATCAAATTATAAGGTCTGCTATTAAATGGGAGTTAAGTAATAGTTTTAGAAAATAAATACTTTAATATTTATTAGTTGACAACTTTAGAAGAAAAACTAAGAATTTTTTGGTGATTAATTTATTGCATGGTACTTATTGCAGCAACTCATCATTACTATTTTACAATAATTTATATTTTTTATAATTATAAAAATATATAAAAGTTTTGGTTGCGGGGCTTGGATTTGAACCAAGGACCTTCAGGTTATGAGCCTGACGAGCTACCAGACTGCTCCACCCCGCGATAAACTTTTTTTACTTATAACATTATATTTTAATTTATCTACCTCAGTTAAATCTTTTTACGTCAGTTAATATTTAAAAGATATTTACAAATTAGTATAATTTATATATATTGGAAAAGCCTGGTGATTATTGCAAAGGAGTAACACCCGATCCCATTCCGAACTCGGCAGTTAAGCCCTTTAGCGCCAATGGTACTTTGTCTTAAGGCACGGAAGAGTAGGACATTGCCAGGCTTTATAAATTTAAATGCACATTTTTATTACCGGAATAGCAGGATTTTTAGGTTCGAACCTTGCTGATTTTTATTTAAAAAAAGGATTTAAGGTGTCGGGGTGTGATAATTTAGTTGGTGGAAGCCTAGATAATATCAATTTAATGCAAGTAAATTTTTTTAAAGCTAATTGTGAAGATTTTGAAATTATGAAAAAGATTACAAAAAATGTTGATATTTTGTGTCATGCTGCAGCTTACGCTCATGAGGGATTATCAAGTTTTTCTCCTGTATTGATATCGAGTAATAATGTAACTGGCTCTGTATCAGTTTTTACTGCTGCAATCGTTAATAGAATAAAAAGAATTGTTTATTGTTCTTCGATGGCAAGGTACGGAAATATTAAAACTCCATTTAAAGAAGATGACAACTTAAACCCAGTGGATCCATATGGGGTATCAAAAGTTGCGGCTGAAAATATATTAAAAATTTTATGCAAAACTCATAATATTCAATATAATATCGCAGTTCCACATAATATTATTGGTCCAAAACAAAAATATGATGATCCATTTAGAAATGTGGTTTCTATAATGATTAATTTAATGCTCCAAAAGAAACCTCCAGTTATTTATGGAGATGGAGAGCAAAAAAGAACTTTTTCTGATATTGAAGATTGCATTTATTGTTTGGATAAATTAATGACGGATCCTAATATTATTTCTCAAGTAGTAAATATAGGTCCGGATGAAGAACATATAACTATCAATGAATTATTTCGTTTATTAAGTAATAAATTAAAATCTAATTTAGAACCTATATATCTTGAAGATCGTCCTAATGAAGTTAAGGACGCGGCATGTTCTGCTGATAAAGCAAGAAAAATCTTAAATTATAAAACAAGTGTAAGTTTAGATAGATCCCTTGATAAAATTATAGACTATATAAGTAAAAAAGGTCCTAAGAATTTTCAATATAATTATCCATTAGAAATTAATAATGAAAAAACACCAGTAAGTTGGAAAGAAAAGCTATTTTAATAAAAAATAAAATGTTATAGAAATTATATGAAAGTTGTAAGTTCTTTAAAATCTCTTAAAAAAAGAGATATCAATTGCAAAGTAGTTAGAAGGCGAGGAAAGCTTTACGTCATTAATAAAAAAAATCCAAAATTTAAAGCACGACAAGGTTAGTTAATGGACATTGATCCACAAAGAAAAACTTGGTCTATGTTTATAAAGTTGACTACTTATATCTCTGTAGCAATAGTAGTGATATTAGCTTTGATGGCTATTTTTTTGCTTTAAGGTTTTATCTTAGATTTTAGTTTAGTAACGAGCTTTTAGTTTTTTAAATTTTTTAACTCTTCTTGTATTTTCGTCTTTCTCTCTTTTTTTTCTTTCAGAGGGTTTTTCAAAGTGACTTTTAATTTTAAGTAACCTAAATACTCCCTCCCTTTGCAATTTTTTTTTAAGAGCTCGAAGAGCTTGCTCTAGATTGTCATTTTTAACTTCTATTTTAATATTTGCTTACCTCCAAAAAGTGTGCTGAAATAACATTTTGGTATTATATTGTCTATATTTTTATGAAGTTTTTCAAACATAGACCAAAAGAGGGTTATAAAACAAAAGCAAGTATAATTAATAGAAGAAAAGCAATTTTAACAACGATAAAATATACTTTTTTTGGTTTAATTGGTCTTAGACTTTTGTGGCTGCAAGTATTTCAGAAAAATAAATATTCGGTTTTATCTGATCGTAATCGCTTTAAAGAATGGAAGATTGCGGCAGAGAGGGGATTAATTTTAGATCGGTTCAATAATAAGATTGCTGAAAACCGTCAGCTTTATAGAATTGCACTAATTAAAGGGGATGTCACCGATCTTGATTTTGTCTTAACCACACTTAATAAATTTTTAAAAATTGATAGTGATATTATTGAAAAAACTAAAGCTGATTTTACTAAACTTAGAAAATTTCAACCTTATGTAATTGGTAAAAATTTAACATGGTCAGAATTTTCAAAAATAAACAGTAATCTTTTCGTTTTAAATGGTGTTCAGCCCTTTATTTCAATGGAACGTCATTATAATTATCCTTACGAATTTGCCCATGTTTTAGGTTATGTAGGAGCTCCAAATGAAAATGATTTGCAAAATCAAAAGGATGATTTGTTTAGAACACCTGGTATTAAAATTGGTAAACTTGGAATTGAGAAAATATTAAATAGAGAATTAATTGGAACACCTGGTTTTACTCGATTTGAAGTAAATGCTGCAGGGCGAGCTGTTAGAACTGTAGAATTTGTAGATGGGGTGAGTGGAAATCCTTTAAAAACTTCCCTTGATTTAGAACTGCAAAGATTAACATACCAAAAACTTAGAGGGATTGCAGGATCTGCAGTTGCAATGGATATTAAAACAGGGCAAGTTTTAGCCTGTGTTTCAACTCCATCCTTTGATACTAATAAATTTGCATTTGGAATTACTCAGCCAGAATTTAATGAGTTGTTAAAAAATGAAAGAAAGCCTTTAGTTAATAAATTTTTATCGGGTCAGTACTCGCCAGGTTCTGTAATAAAGCCTATCATAGCATTATCTGCCTTAGAGAATAAAATTGTTGATCAAGATTACACTCATTTTTGTGGGGGAAAAATTGAATTATATGGACAAGAATTTTATTGTTGGAAAGATGGGGGTCACGGCAAAGTGAATTTGCGAGATGCAATTAAAAAATCCTGCGATATTTATATTTATGAGATTGCAAGATTACTCGGAGTTGATCGTATAGCTGAAACTATTAGAAAATTTAATTTTGGTAAGTTAACTTTTAAAGAGTTTGATGAAGAAAAAAAAGGTTTAGTTCCTGATACAAAATGGAAAAAAGATGTAATTGGTAAGCCTTGGTTATTAGGTGAGACATTAATTACAGGTATAGGGCAAGGTTATATTCTAGCAACACCTATGCAAATTTGTAAATCTATAGGCCAATTTGCAAACGGAGGCTATGAGATTAATCCAACTTTTTATTTAGATGAAAAATCAAAGCTAACTCGAATGGATTTTGAAAATGAAAATATTAAAATAATTAATGATTCTCTAGTTGCCGCAACTAATGAACCTGGTGGAACTGCTTATGGTTCAAGATTAACTGGGAAATTAAAATTTGCTGGCAAAACTGGAACCTCGCAAGTTACAAAATTAAACATTAAAGACAGAGAGGATAGCGCGAATCCAAATGTTAGAGAATATAAATATAGAGATCATTCACTATTTGCAGGCTACGGTCCAGTGGAAGAACCTAAGTATGCAGTCGCCGTTGTAGCAGAACATTCAGGTCCAGGTTCAAGAGTTGCAGCACCTATTGCAAGTAGTATGTTTGATTTTTTATTTAAAAAAAGAATATCCAATGCCTGAGGTTATAAAAGTTTCAAAATTTTTTTTGCTCATTGAAAAATTTCAAAAATTAGATCGCGGCCTAATTTATATGATTTTATCATTAGGATTTATTAGTATTTTATCCCTTTATTCAATTGATAAAGGACAAGGAAGTATTTATTTAAAACATGCAATAAGATTTGCATTTGCATTTTTTATTTTACTAATTGTTGCCTTTAAACACATAAGTTTTTGGCATCGTTATGCCTATCACATATATTTTTTTATATTATTTTTATTAGTTATTCTAAAATTTGTAGGAGTCACTGCAAAGGGAGCTCAGCGTTGGTTAGATTTTGGATTTTTTCACGTTCAACCCTCAGAAATTGCAAAACTTGCAATCATTTTAGTACTTGCAAAATTTTATAATGCTGTGAAAGTTGAAAATACTAATAAGTTATTCTCTCTTCTTGTAGCATCTATTTTAATTGTAATTCCATTTTTATTAGTACTAAGACAACCCGATCTTGGTACTGCCACATTAATATTAGGTGCGGCCTTAGGAACTTTATGGATTGTTGGTTTAGATAGAAAAATTTTTATCTCAGGTTTTATAATTATACTTTTATCTCTTCCTTTTATCTTTGCAAATTTAAAGCCTTATCAAAAACAGCGAGTAGTTAATTTTTTTAACAGTGAAAGAGATCCTTTAGGAGCAAACTATCAGGTAATTCAATCTAAAATTGGCATAGGATCGGGTGGTATATTTGGCAAAGGTTATATGAAGGGCTCACAAAGTTCCTTAGACTTTGTCCCAGAAAATCATACAGACTTTGTATTTTCACATTTTTCAGAAGAATTTGGTCTGATTGGTTCTTTATTATTATTGTGGTTATTTTTCTCAATTATTAAAAAAATAACTTTTATCGGCGATCAAAGTAAAAATAATTTTTCAAAAATATTTTGCTATGCTTTTGCCTTTAACTTTTTTCTCTACATCGCAATTAATCTTGGTATGGTTACGGGTTTACTGCCAGTGGTAGGAGTTCCTTTGCCTATTTTATCTTACGGAGGTACTGCAATGCTGACAAATATGATTGGATTTGGAATAGTTTTGAGTGCAAAATTATATAACGAAGATTTTATTTAAAATTTTATGGAGTTTTATATAGCCAAAGCCGCAAATTATTTATTAGAACCTATAAATATTCTCTCAACTTTTTTACTAATTTTAATTTTTATTCTACTTTTTACAAATTTAAAAAAATTAACTATTTTTTTCACAAAGTTTTTATTAATCTTATTTTTATTTTTCAGTTACACTCCTTTAAGTAACTTTTTATTAAATAAAATTGAAGATTTTATAAAACCGTCCAAGTACCCTGTTCAACAATTAACTGGCATTATTGTATTAGGAGGTAGTTTTAATCAAGAATTAGAATCTAAAGAGAGAAATGAGGTTTCATTAAATGAATTAGCAGAGAGAGTAACTAAAGCACTAGAAATTTATAAAAAAAATCCAAAAATCTTAATATTATTCTCAGGTTATTCAAATAAAATAAAACCTATTGGTTGGAGCGAGTCTGATATGGCTAAAAAATTTTTCTTACAACAAGGAGTAAAGTCTGAAAACCTTATTTTTGAAAATAAGTCTCGAAATACTTATGAAAATGTTCAATATTCAAAAGATATTATTAGAGGTTATAAAGGAAGCTGGGGGTTAGTTACTTCAGCTTTTCACATGCCACGATCTTATTTTTTATTTAAAAGAGAGAATTTGATTCTTGAACCAATAAGTGTTGATTATAGAACAGGAATAAGCCCTATTTTTTGGATAAATTTTAACATTAAAAAAGGTCTTGAAAATTGGAATATCATCTTGCATGAAGTAGTTGGAATTTCTTATTACAAGATAACTGGTAAAATTTAATATAAAATGAATGCTAATTTTAAAGCATATTTAATGCTAACGCTTTGTGCTTTTTTTTGGTCAGGAAATTTTATTGTAGGAAAATTTGCAACTTTTTATCAAGTACCTCCTTTAACACTAAATTTTTTTAGATGGTTAATTGTTTGGATTATTTTAATTCCTTTCACTGCAAAGAATATTTTAATAAATATTAAAATTATAAAAGAAAAATTTTATTCAATATTACTAATGTCTATTGCCAGTATTAGTATTTTTAATTCCGTTGTTTATTATTCATTAAACTTTACTCAAGTATTAAATGGAGCATTGATGATCTCTATAATTCCAGTGTTAATAATATTTATTTCCTTTATCTTTAGAGTTGAAAAAATAAATCTTAATCAAGTTTTAGGACTTATTTTATCAATTACTGGAGTTGTTATTATTATTACTCAACTAGAATTTTCAAGGCTAATTCATTTAGATCTTAATAAAGGAGATCTTTGGTTGTTGGTTGCAATGTTATCATGGGCGATTTATTCAACTATGCTAAAAACACATAAAACCGGATTAAATTATTTAACTTTTATTACAGTAATTGTTACATTTGGGCTAATTTTTTTATTTCCTCAATTTTTATTTGAATTTAATAATCAAGAGTTAATAAAATTTAATTTTGCATTTATTTTAATCATTAGCTACGTTGTTTTATTTGCAGGGCTTGGTGCTTATATTTTTTGGAATAAAGCTGTTCTAATTGTAGGCCCCAGTCGAGCTGGAATATTTTTGCATTTAATGCCTGTATTTAGTTCTTTTATGGCTATATTTTTATTAAATGAAAAATTTATGAATTTTCATATTCTTGGGGCAACAGCGATTATTTTAGGAATTTACTTATCATCTAAGAAAATATCATTTTTATGAAAGTTGCAATTTTAGATGATTATCAAAATGTTTCCATGATTTTGGGAAACTTTGAAAAATTAAAAAAAGATTTTATTTTTCAAGTTTTTGATCAGCCATTTGAAAATGAAGATCATGTCATAGAACAGTTGAAAGATTTTGAGGCTTTACTTGTAATGAGAGAACGAACTCCAATCACTAAAAAAATAATTTCAAATTTAAAAAATTTAAAACTTATTATAACCAGTGGAATGAGAAATAAATCTATAGATTTTTCAGCAGCAAAAGAAAAAAAAATTTCAATATGTGGCACTGAATCAAGTTCTAACTCTACTGCAGAATTAACATGGGCGTTAATTTTGGGACTTATTAGAAATATAAGAAAAGAGTCAGAAAATATGTACCAAGGTTATTGGCAGACTACTTTAGGATTTGAGTTAAAGGGTAAAACTTTAGGAATTATTGGACTTGGAAAAATTGGTATTCAAGTTTCTAAAGTTGCCTTAGCTTTTGGAATGAACGTCATTGCTTGGAGTGAAAATCTTAAAATCTCAACGGCGAATGAAAATAAAGTATTAGCTGTAACTAAAGAGGAATTATTAGAAAAATCGGATATAGTTACAATTCATACCGTGTTAAGTGAGAGAACAAAAAACTTAATTACTAAAAAAGATTTTGAATTAATGAAAGATACAGCTTTTTTAATCAATACTTCAAGAGGCCCAATTGTAAATGAATTTGATCTGGTTGAGGCGTTAGAGAAGAACATAATAATGGGTGCAGGCCTGGATGTTTATGATATTGAACCTTTACCTGAAAATCATAAACTTAGATTTTTACCTAACGCATTGTTATTGCCTCACCTAGGGTACGTTACTAAAGAAAATTATGAAGTCTTTTATTCACAAATGTGTGAAAACTTACAAGCATTTAAAGAAGGTAAACCTATTAGAGTGATCCAGATGCTAAATTAATTTTAACCTAGTTTTTGTAAAATTGGAAAATATTCTATTAAGTAAAATCCTAAAATCTGTAATTTTCCAGTGACAATTAAAACTCCAGTTATAATTAAAATAATCCCTGAGATCTTTTTTATATTAATCAAATATTGTTTTGTACTTTTTGAAAAGATTAAGAACCTTTTGATTAACAGACTTGAGAGTACAAAAGGAACTGCAAGACCCAGCGAATAAAGACTTAATAGTAAAATTCCTTTGTAAATCGAGTCTTCCATCGATGCAAAAGCTAGGATTGAACCTAAAATTGGTCCAATACAAGGCGTCCAACCAAAACCAAAACCAACACCTACAATAAATGGAAATAATAAATTATTTGAATATTTAATATTAAAATTTCCAAAATTTTTATTTAAAAAATTTATTTTAATAATTTCTAATAGGTAAATACCAAAAAAAATAATTATTACACCAGATCCAATAGATAAGATTTTTGAATTTTGTAATAAAAAACTCCCTATAAAAGTAGCAGTTGCTCCAAGAAAAATAAATACTAATGAAAATCCTAATGAAAAGAATATAGATTTTTTTAAAATAAAATTTTTAGATTTATTATCTAATTCATTAAGAGTAGTGCCGCAAATAAATGATACATAACCAGGAATTAAAGGAAGAACACAAGGTGAGATAAAACTTATGAAACCTGCAAAAAAGGCTATTGAGAGGGAGACGATCATTTAATATTTATTCAAGGCCTAATAATTTATCTAATTTTTTTTCGTGGTCTAATTTGTAAATTTTATCACAATCACCAATGTGAACATTATCAACAAATATTTGAGGAACAGATCTTGCTCCATTTGCCATGCTTGTCATTTTTTCTCTTAATGCTTTATCATTAGAGATATCAATCTCAGAAAATTTTAAATTCTTTTTTTTTAATAAAGATTTTGCTTTTACACAAAAAGGGCAGTTATTTGTCATATAAATTTCAATTTTTTTCATAAAGAATCATAAAGAATTTTATGTACAGAATTTTTTAGTAATATAAATTAATATCATGTGTCAGTTATAATTCAATAAATCTGCGTTAGTTAAAAATTTAAATTTTCTGTATAATAAAACAAATGACATTTGATAAAATATCGACTTTACTTCACGGTATCCCTTACACAAGTTTATCAAAAGGAAAGAATTTTTATAATATTATAATTAAGAATAAATTCCAAAATATACTTGAATTAGGGTTCGCCCATGGAGTAGCTAGTTGTTATATGGCGGCTGCATTAGATGAAATTGGTTCAGGAAAAATTACAGTTGTTGACTTAGAAAAAAGTAAAAATGAAAAACCTAATATAGAGTACTTATTAAATATTACTAAATTATCAAGATATATAGATATTTTTAGAGAAAAAAATTCCTATAATTGGTTTTTAAATAAAGAAATAGAAATCAATACAGATGATAATAATAACTGTATTCCTAAATATGATTTTGTACTAATAGACGGTCCAAAAAATTGGACTATTGATGGTTTTGCCTTTTTTTTGGTTGATAAACTATTAAAAACAAATGGGTGGATTTGCTTTGATGATTATCTTTGGAGTTATAAAAATTTCTTATCATCAAATATGAAAGTTCCCAATTTAAACTTGAACGAATTGTCAGAAGATCAGATAAATAAGCCAAATATCCAAGAAGTATTTCATAAACTGGTTATGCAACATCAATCTTATTCTAATTTTAGAGTCGAAGATAATATCTTGGCATTTGCCCAAAAAGTAAAATCTCAATTAAAAAATTTACATTATTCTTCAAGCGCAAGCTTTAAATACAAGATTATTGATTTAATTAAAAAAATTTTCAACAGAAAATATTAATAAATATTTAATTTTTATAGCATTTTTTTGAATGTTTTAATAAGCAAGATTTCAAAGACAATCTGCGAGTGTATAGCGCAAAGATTTACTTAAATTAAATTTAATTTTTTTTTTAGCAATGAATTAGCTCCCATATTAAGAAACTTTAATTTGTTCAATGAATTATTAATTTTTTTATTCTTAAAATATAAATTATTATTTTATATTTTAGTACCAACGGCAACCCAATAGGGTGGCTTTTTTGAAAACTTAATATTATTTAATTGTGATCTTGTCATCATTGTTTGAATTTCTTTTTTTGAGTATCTTTTTTCTAATTTAGTCCCAAATCTATCTAACGCATCAGTTCTCATTATATAAAAATTTTTATCATGATAATAAGATAGTGGAAAATTTTTAATTTTAATTTTATTTTTTTTTAAAATTTTTAATATTAATGAGGTCGGGAAGTATATAAAAAAAGCAATAAACTGAGAAATTGGATATTTTAAAAAAAAGGGTAGTTTACAAATAATAATTCTTAAAATATCAGATAGCTTCCAAATTATTTTAAACCATGTGGGTTTATTATCGAAGTTGTAGTAAAGATATAATAAAAAAGGAGCTCCCGATTTCAGTTTTTTAGTGCAATTCTGTAAAGCTAATAAAGTGTTAGGAATATGATGAAGAACTCCTAGACTGTATCCAAAGTCCTGAGAATTATTTTTTAAGCTATTTTTAGAGGCAGAAGCTTTTTCAAAACTGCAATTTTTAAATGCTTTAAGATTTAATTTAGCCTGTTTGATAGCTAAATTACTTGGTTCTATACAATTTAATTTTTTAACTTTAGGAGCAATAAATTTAGCCCAGCGACCACTGCCACATCCCATATCAAAACCGATAGACTTTTTATTTATTTTTTTAAACGGAAAAATCTTAAAATAATCATTAAATATCTTTTTTAAATTTTTATTGTCAATATTTCTGTAATTAAATTTATTCCATTCTTGCCCAAAATTATTTACAACTTTAGGATCAATATTATTATACATCATTAATTTTTTAAATTTATGGTTAGATCTTTAATTTAACAAAGTGTTTGATATACTAAAAATATTTTCACCACTATAAATAAAATCTCTATCTTTTTTTGATATTAAAGATAAAAAATTTTTAGAACTCAATTTTTTTGGTAGCATCCAGTCATGTAATTCAATAATTATTACTGGAAATAAATCAATCCATTCAGTATTATTTGAAAATAGATCATTTTCAAATCCTTCAATATCAATTTTGATTATAAATGGGGTTTCTTTATTTTTTTTTAAAATATCATTTATAGAAATAATATTTATATCTCCTTTATGATTTCTATTAATTCTTAGCGCATTGCCGCCTAATTTTGGATCATAAATTGAACATTTGCCTTTATCTGAACCAATGGCATTGTTTAAAATTTCGATATTAATAGAGTCTTTGCAATTTTTTTTTGCCAATTTAAAATTTTTATAATCTGGTTCAATAGAAATTATTCTACAATTTGGATATGCTATGCTAAAATACTTAGCTGCTAATCCAATATGTCCTCCACAATCTATTATAAGTGGTGTAATATTATTTTTTACTAAATTTTTATAAAAATTGAAGATTTCCTTGTATCTAATAAATTTCTTTAAATTATAATCTTCATTTATGAAGATTTGATTAACCATTGTCCAGTCAGTATAATCACGAATTAAAATTTTCATAAATTTTTTATTTAATCTGTCATAAAAATACTGTTTTAAAAAAAAAGGAAGAAATATTGGTATAAATTGTTTTTTTCTTAATATTTTAAAAAAAAAAAGATAAAGATATTTTATTGAGTAAAAAATTAAATATTTTAACTCAAAATCATAATTAATTTTAACAAATCTATTATTTTTTTTTTCACTTTTGTTCATAGTTTATAAATTTTTCATGAAATTAAAAAAATATTTTGTTAGATTACTTGGGGCGTTCTGTTACCCGGTGCCCCAGACCGTGCTTATCTAATTAATAAATTAATTAGGCAGCGAGAGCAAATTGTTCATTTGCGTTTATATTTTAGTCCTTTGCGGTGGTACTATACCGGACGAAAGAAAAGCCTTTAGACATTAGTCGATTCTATTTCACCCCCATAAGTTGAAATTGGTGGAGGTGCAGGGTACCGCCCC
>Ga0315903_10000926_pt1 | contig 44457 bp, 46 predicted proteins | sample LakEriMetagenome_7_FD_203524 | JGI IMG/M metagenome (GOLD analysis project Ga0315903, IMG submission 203524) | Freshwater fungal communities from buoy surface, Lake Erie, Ohio, United States - Buoy 2 MA119 | ecosystem: Environmental > Aquatic > Freshwater > Lake | place: USA: Lake Erie, Ohio... | reverse complement strand
TTGGTAAAAGAAAAGTGTGGAACGTAACAGGAGCATCTAATTTAGATGAGTTAAGAGAAAGAACACAAAGTCACATTTTAAGAAGATTAAAAGAAGATGTATTAGATTTACCCGATAAAATCATCACACCAGTTTATTTGAGATTAAAATCAAAAGACTACGAAGAACTTATGGGTGAGTATTTTAATTGGTATGATAACAACTCAGAAGAATCTTCGTCACTAACAATACAGTTCGGAAAACTAATGAAAGTTAGAAAAGTAATTGCCGAAGAAAAAGTTAAAAATACAATTGAGTTAGCAGAAAATATTATTGAACAAGGAAAAAAAGTAATCATATTTACAAATTTTACGGATACTTTACGAACCATTTATGAACATTTCGGAAAACAGGCGGTTTATTTAGACGGGTCTTGTTCAAAACCTCATCGTCAAAAGGCTGTAGATGATTTTCAAGAAAACGACAAGATTAGAGTTTTTGTTGGGAACTTAAAAGCTGCTGGTGTCGGTATAACTTTAACCTCTGCAGAAGCCGTAATCATGAATGATTTGTCGTTTGTTCCTGCAGAACACGCACAAGCAGAAGACAGATCCCATAGAATAGGTCAAAAAAATTCAACATCAGTTTATTATCCATTATTTGAAAACACAATAGAAGGTGTGATTTATGACATCCTAAATAGGAAGAAAAAAATCATATCAACAGTAATGGGTGATGATATGATAGAAGATGCGTCAACAATTGAAGAAATGTTAAATTTAATTTCTTCTAAAAGGTGATATTTATAATACATGAAAGTTAATATCACCTATAAAGGTTATGTTCCGACAAAAGAACAAAAAAGTCTTTTTGAAAAATTTATAGATTTTTTAAAAAAATCACACCCATTAAAAAAAGATATTAATATTGTCTTTACCAAAGAAAGATACGGTAAGATGACAACAGGTGTAAGAACAAAAGATGACCTTATAAAAATTTTAGTAAAAGATAGATTAAATAGAGATATTCTAAAAACATTGTCTCATGAGTGGATGCATGAATATCAAAGAACAATATTAGGTAGAAAAAAAGGACCAAACATTGGTGGTAAAAATGAAGATGAAGCAAATGCTGTTTCAGGATCCGATGTAAAAAAATTTGAAAAAGGTAACGAAAAACTAGAAAAAATAATTTACAAAAAATTTCAAAACAAAATTGATAAAATTGAAGAGAGGTTAAGTGTCGAGTCATTCAATAATAAACTTTTAATAAATGAAATAAAAAAAGTTAGTATTGAAAGTTTACCTTATGGTTATGAGGACTTAACAAATTTTATTGACTCTGAAACTATGAAAACTCATTACACAAAACACTACAAAGGTTATGTTGATAAATTAAACGTTGAATTAGAAAAAGTTAAAGGTAAAGATATTGATTTAGAAGAAATTATTACAAAAATATCAAAATTTAATAATAAAGTTAAAAATAATGGTGGGGGTGCTTTCAACCACGCATTATTTTGGAAAATGTTGTCACCAAAAAAACAAACAATTCAGGACCCAATAAAAAAAGAAATTGAAAAAAATTTTGGTTCTTTTGAAAAATTTAAAGAAAAATTTGAAGAAGAATCAAAAAATAGATTTGGTTCAGGTTGGGTTTGGTTAATACTAACCGACACCAACAGATTAAAGATTGTCTCAACGTCAAATCAAGATAACCCACTTATGAATACAGAAAAAGAACAAGGTTATCCTTTATTAGGTCTTGATGTTTGGGAACACGCATACTATTTAAAATATAAAAACAAAAGAGACGATTACGTAAAAAACTTTTGGAAAGTTGTTAATTGGGGATTTGTTAACGATCAATATACAACTAGGTTAGATATAAACAAATCAAAATAGCCAGATATTTATATAGAAATATATATCTATGGCCTCTACTGTAATTATTACCGGTCCTGAAAGAGAAGCACTTTATAAGAGAATAAGAAATTTACTTGGTGCACCTCTTCGTTCAGTTGAATTAGAAGACGAAATGTTAGATTCTCTTTTAGAACTTTCTATTGAAGATTATGAACAACATATCCAAGATTGGCTAATTGAGGCTCAATGGACTTCTGTTTATGGTCTAAATTTAGATGAACAATCAATAACAAGAGCCCTTACAACCCGTGATATGAATTGGGAAACGCAATACACTTATGCATATTCAAAAATTGTAGGACTACAGGCTGGAGGAGATTGGGTATTGGAAAAAGATTATATTGATTTAGTTCCTAATCAACAAATATACGAAATTCCCGCAGGTAGAGAAATAAATGAATTATTATGGTTTGCCCGTTCTGAATTAGATGCCGCTTACTTTGATCCGTTTATGGGTGGGTTTGGTGGATTTGGTGGTATTGGTCTTGGTGGTGGAGCAGGTTTTTCTCAAATGGGAACTACAGGTAATTATTTTATTACACCAGCATCTGATATTCTTTTAAGAATGGCCGATATACAAATGAAAAGAAGAATCATTACCGGAGATTTAACATATAGAATAACCGCACTTCCTGAAGGTAAAAAGGCAATACATTTATATAATGTTCCTGGTGGTAAATTTGATTTTGGTAACATGCAAAGAAATAAACATAGAGTATGGTATTGGTATTATGATACTTTTGATAGAGAGGATTGTTTAGAAAAAAACCCTGATGTTGTTAGATTACCTTCGGACGTTCCTTTAGAAAAATTAAGATGGGATAAATTAAATAACCCTTCTAAAACTTGGGTAAGAAGATGGTTTACCGCATATTGTAAAGAAAGTCTTGCAAGGGTAAGAGGAAAATATAGTGGTAGTTTAAAAACACCTGATAGTGAATTAACTTTAGAATATACGACTCTACAATCTGAAGCAAAAGACGAAAAAACTATGTTGTGGGAAGAACTTAAAACTCGTTTAGAAAGATTAAGACCTGAGAAAATGATGGAGGCGAAAGCACTACAAGCAGAAAATTTAAACAAACTTTTAAAGTTCAGAGCATTTACAAGTCCGTATAATGTAATATAAATATTTTATGGGAATTTTCAGAAGTATATCTTCAAAAAAAATAATTAACGGTGTTGAAATTCAAACGTCCGATTTGGCTGTCATTACAAATGAAAATTACAAAACTAACGGAGAATCCGCAATAGTAATTAAAGGTGTTGAAAATTGTAATCTATTTTTAAATTCAACAACCACCGATCATATCGTAGTAAAGGCCCTCACAAATGTTTTAGTAACATCAGATACGCTAATTGACGAAGAGTTCAACGAGGTTGAACTCACTAAAGGGTCTTGTGTTGAATTTAGAAAAATAGGAGATTTTTGGTATATTCTTTCTAGTGACGGACTAAAAAATTCTTAATCAAAAACTAAAGACATTAAATCCCCGTCTTCATCAAATTCATATATCTCCTCATCATCAACCTTACTTTTAGAAACTCTAGTTTTCATTAGTTCCATATTACTATTAACATAATCGGTATTAACTAAATTAATAGTGTCGTCAATATACATGTAGTATGGATCAATACCTACAGATTGCCAAAATGATATTTCCATATCAGATAACGTTAAAACCTCATCTAAATTATCTTGATCTTTTTCTTTCATCGGGTATCCTCTACCTAACTCTGTTTGTGATTTAGTAAAAATTGGTTGGTCTTTTGGGTCTTCAATTAAAATGTCTTTTCTAATATCAGGACTATAAACAACAAGTAATGGTTCAATTCTTTTATTAAATGCCGCCAAATATCTTGGAACATTGTACTCACCTAATAAGTCGGGGTTATTTTCAATTTCTTTTTCATCAATTAAATAACAATTTAGAATCACTTCACTTTTTGATAACATTTCAGGTGGTATTGCTCCATGAATTTTTGTATAATCCTCTATTTGTTTTTTAGTCATTTTTGTAGTTTTTTTCTGAACATCACCATGTGATTTCTTTTCACCATTATTAACATAATAAATAGTGTCACCTAAACCTGGTTTTTTTCCTGCGTTCATTAAAAGCTCCATATGTGCCTGTCTTGACATTAAACTTCCCGCCTTTGTTGTTTTTGTTATGTGAACTTTATAATCATCTATTGATTGTTTAACACGAGACTTGTTTGCAATCTTTGCCAATGGTATTTCTCTATTATAAATTTTACTTACGTACTCATAATAGAAATCTAAAAACTCACCACCCTTACCATCAAGTAACATTCTAAGACCTTTATCCAAAAATTCAGCAACATATGTTTGAAGTTTTTTAGATTTAATTGAGTTACCTGTAAGTTTAACTTTACCCTTATCTGTAAGAAGTGCGTAGTTTTTACGAGCCACATTAATTGTTGCTGGCCATACACCGTCAATATCAAGTCCCATTTCATTTCTCATAAATAAATCATTGTATTCTGCAACATCAGCTTCGGCACCTGTGTAAACCTCACCCTCATTCACTAACCCATTAAGACCTTTACCCACATATGTATAATTTTCTCTATCAACAGGAGTTTCAAAGTTTACACCATCGGTATCCATTACAAGAGGAACATACCCTCTACTCATAAAATACATAATCATCTGTCGTAGATACTGCCTACCGGTACACGTAATCTGTTCTCCCATGTCAATGTCTCCCCACGGAAATACGTGTGGTGCCGATAATGATCCAAAGAATGCGTTGATGAAGATTTTAATTGGTAACTGTTTTCTGTCGTATGAGACAGAAAGTTTCGGATCCGTTTTTTTAAATTCACTTGCTAAATTTTTATATTTTATACGAGTATCTCTAAAGTACTTTAACATACTCTTCATCGCTCCTGTTACATCACAAGCGGGGAATACGTCATGTACTAACTGAATAGAGGGGTATAGTGATGAGTAGTCAAGTTTTAATACCTTTCTTGAATACCCAACCTGAACTAATCTAGAAAGTCCACCCGTAAACTTTCTTTTTTCTTTTTTCTTAGGTAGTGCCAAATTGTTTTTGTATGACCACGCACACATAATCATTTTCCATAATGTTGCGGTACCCATTGTTGATAATCTTTCGTATGTTGTTGGTACAAGTTTAGAAAGTAAAAAGTTTGCTTGGTTAAACTGTTCGTCAACAACCATTGTTTCATAAAGGTCATCGTCAAGATAATCCTCAATAATTTTTGAACCTGAAGTTAGTTTATAGATATCGGTTCTTCTTGAACAAACCTCATCTATTTTTTCATTAATACCTACTTTTTTATAGTTACCATTTTCTATATTCATCCAATACTCCTCATTGTCAAAATATATTTTACCAATCTTATCACCTTCAACATAAACACGATTTTCTTTTTCTGCCTCAATAAACTTGGTAATGTATTTCAATGACCAACTCTTAATGTCTGAGTTGATTGCTTGTGCTCTACGAACCGCATGTGCAATGTCCACAATATTATAACCCCACATTTGAGTTTGAACATAAGGTTCCATCTCATTTGCTAACTTTAAAATTCCGTCTTTTTGTTTTAATGAATAATCGGGATTTAAAGTTTTGGATATTTTTTTAATGTTTAGATTTAATATTTCTGCCCGTTTTAAAATGAACGGGAAGTCAAAGAAGGCCGAGTTGTAACCACCAATAAGAGAAGGTTTTAATTCGTCAATGGTTTTGAAAAACTCAATAATCATTTGTCTTTCTTCATCTTCATTTTGTGCTGATAATAATTTTAGAAACCCACGATTGTCTTTCATTCCAATCAAGAACATTTTACTTGTCTTTGGATCTAAACCTGTGGTCTCAATATCAAATACAAACCTGTGAATTTCATCATATTCATCAAACCCTTTGAATAGTCTTTTACTTTTTTGAATAAGGTATTGTTCTACTGGTGATAGTATCGTTATACAATCTGAATTATCTCTTCCCCACGGATCAAGTCCACCACCTTTAAAAAAGTTTACAAGGTTTGAATATGATTTTGTTGTTTTAACCAAGAACGTTAATCCATTTTTTAATCTTTCGTCTCCGTGATCTTCTAATTTTTCTATAATGATGCCATTTTCAGACATCGCTTTCTTTTGAAAGTCTTTATTACCCTTATAAAAGTTTTTACTTCTAAGATCACCAACCCAAGCAAACGGAATGAATGTATCCATTCTCAAAAGTTTACCTTTGATTGGGTCTTGTATTACTTTAAATATTTTATCTGATTTGTAGTCGTATTCAATTGCGACAATGTATTTCTCGTCGTCTTCGCCATGTAAAAAGCGTTCAATTTCTTCTTGTGGAACCATATTTGTTTTTTTTAAGTTTGGTGTATTAGCTGTTACACATGGGTAACATTTACCTTTGTCTTAAATATAAGAGTAAACCTTACTCTTGTCAAATAATGTTGATATATAAATTTTCTCTAATTGGTCCTATTAACTCTCCGTTTGATAGTTCAATTAAAAACTCGCCGATAAATCTACCTTTTTTTGCCGTGTCTTTTCCTCTCCACTTGTAGTAGATATAATATTCTCTTGGTGAATCGGGATTTGTTCTTTCTTTTTCTGTGATGTAAGCGGGTCTCATAAAGATTTTTTGAATACCGTCATTTTCACTTTTCATAGAAAACCTAATAGTTGCATTGTCTAAAACAGAATAAAAGTCTTTCCATGAGTCGGTTCTTCCATCTCTAACAAAATCCATTTTTAAAATGGGTAGATTACTATTTTGTTTTATAAAAAACTCCATTAATTATATACTCTTATTTCTAATCTTATTGAAACATGGTTATCATTACTATTTCCAGAATTTAATCTAAATTCATTATTAGAAGCAGGACTAACAACAAATCCATTAAAAGATACTTCATCATCACCACCTGAGTATGCTGTTGCCCAACTTTTATCAAGTGTAAATAAATTATCACTAAATATTTGATATTGACCAATTCCGAAATAAGTAAACCAAATATTCCCAATAGTATTCTCTAACACTGTTACTACTGGTGCTCCTTCGTTGTATTCTAATTCATAAGCTCCCCACTCATTGGGATCTGTTCCTGTAGCTACAAAATATGTTCCTAAATTATTATTTGGAGCACCTACATTTGTAAAATCACCAGGGTCACCTGAAGCCGATATAATTTGATATGTAACCCCTATTGTTAAGCTTCCAGAACTAATACTTTGAAAATTGTCCCCACCACTCTGTGTTAATAAAGCTGTATATACTTTATAAGGTCGTGTGACATTATTACCACTTACATAAAGTGTTGTTGCCGATATTGTTGTCGATGATAAACCACCGACGATGTTTAAATCCGCATTAATTTCTTGGGAGGGTAAAATTAAATCACTATTATTAATTATATATTTTGTACTCATTTTGTTTTATTTAATAAATATTTTATTTTTGAAAGTATTTCTCAATTCTTTTACTTAATCTCACTCTTGGGTTATTTTCAGTTCTATTTAAAACCCCATAAGGTAAAATAAAACCAAAACTCAAAAATACCCTTCTTGAATTAAACTCGTTTGTCCAATGTTTATATAGTGAAGCCTCAAACCCATAAAGGTCAGTTTCTTCAATGTTGATTGATTCTTTATCAATAAAAAAATCATACCTTTCAGATAATACACTTATATTACATTTGTAATTAATATAACCATCAATTGATGCATCATAATGGGGATTTATTTTTCCACCTTTATTCATATCAACCGACTGTAAGAAAATGTTGTCCTTTGGGAAATTAAACTCTTCTGATATTCTATCTATAATTTTATAAATAAATTCAGGTAAGGTTTCATTTGAAACATCGGATATTGATTGAAATTTTGTAATGTAATTTGTTAAAGGCGTTTTAGAAATATCAAACATATAAGATTTACCATTAAGTGTTTTAGATAATTCTGTAAGGTGATGGTTACTATCATTACCGTTGTGATTAACAGAATCAATCCAATTTACTATTTGGTTTACTTCATCTTCTGTGATGAATTTTTTTTTTATCTTATATGTTTCTGTATTTTCCAATCTTTTTTAAGTTGTGTTTTTCTAAAAATTCTTTTGGGTTCATCGCCTCAATTATTGTTAATTCCGCAGAATCCATAAGTTGTTTTGCCTTTTCTTCAGTTACTGCCATAACACATAATTTATGGGTTGCAGGTAATTCTCCTGTTGGTGATAAATCCATTTTTAAGATATTATCATTTTTCATCTTTTCTCTCGCTTGTGAAACTTTAGATTCTTCACATAATATACATATTCTCATATTATTTTGTTGTTGCCATTATTATTCATTTATATTTTTAATTGTTAATATATCATTTGAATCATAGAAAGATAATCTCTTATCACCACCCTGCCTTTCAAAAATTTGACAAGTGTAATGTTCATATACAGATGGATTAGGACCAACACCCGTAACCGTAACAATAACATCATCAGAATAAACCGAATCAACAGTTATAGTTATGTCTTCAGTACTACCAAATGTACTTCCACTTATTGTTAGTATTTCTCCAACTAAATAAGAACCACCACCATTACTCAATACCACACTATCAACTAGTCCGCCAATAACTTCAACATCAAAGGTTGCGTTTTCACCACTACCCGTACCTTGAGCAACTATATTTGTGTATGAACCTGTAGTACCTGTTACATTAAGTGGGAACCAATTATCTGGTATTATGTTCCAAGTACTACCAGAGTCCGAACTATATAATAAATTTACAATATCGCTACCATTTCTTTCCTGTAATCTAACTTTAACAGAATATGTTCCGGCAGTTAATGATATTGGATATTGATTTCCACCAGGAACATTTCCAGTATCTCCATGAGCACCATACCAATCAGCAACTTTAACTCCATTAATAAATGCGTCTGAACCATCATCACTACTTAACCCAAAATAATATGTATTACCAGAAGGTATTTGTATATAACCATCTATTACCATTCCATATTGATTTTGGTCAACACCTGTTTTTGTTGTGTATGAAACACCTTGAATGTTAGAAGAATAGTAGGTATCAAAAAGAGGGCTATTGTCTATTAAATAATCCATTTCTGTTTCATTGTTTGGAAATTCGTATGTTGAATCAGCGGGTTTATAAATTTTAACACTTAATTTGTTAGTCGTAAATCCACTTATAACACCCGTTACACCACTAATTTGACTTCCCGGTATTGTGATTGTATCACCTGTCTTATATAACTTACCCGATGTGTTACCACTAACACCTATAACTGTATTTCCTGAAACTTCAATATCAAAAGTTGCATTAACACCATTACCATTTGTTATTCCGGTTAAATTAGTGTAAATACCATCGGTTGTACCAGTACCTAAAGTAGTGTATGTAAACGCAGTTATATTACCATAATTAAGTGTAAAATCAACAACATTAATGTCTGTGTCAATAACATTCCATTGGAAATAATCACCGAGAGTGTTACTTCGGAAGTAATTACCAACTCTATTATTATAGAAGTATTCACCAACAGTGTTATTATCAAATTCATCACCAATATAGTTTTTCTGTGTGCTAGAACCCCCAAATCCAAAACCTTCACCTATCGTATTGTTAATAAAAAAAGAACCGATTTCATTATTTGCAAAATTTTGGGCTATTATATTATTATAAAAACCAAAACCAATATTGTTAGTTACAAATACATCACCGATAGTATTACTATTAAAATCGCCTTTAATTACATTTCCAAAAACAATACCCAAAAAGTCATTATTTGTTGTAAAAGGACCAAAGACATTACCACCACAAGACCCACTAAATTGATTTCCTGCAAATCCCCAATCTACTTTATTAGTATTAAAGTCTTGATATGTTATATTACCCTTAAATTCATTGAATATTTGATTATCATAAAAATCACCATATATTGTATTATTCTCAAATTCTTCACCGATTGTATTGGTATATGTATCTCCACTTATTTCATTATTATAAAAACCAGGTCCTATATCATTTCTATAAAAATTATTAGTAATTGTATTGGATTCAAATCTACTACTTATTCTGTTTTCATAAAATTCTTTGTTCCATGGGTTTAATATATCACCTAATGTATTATTGTAAAAATATTCACCAATAACATTATCATAAAACCCACAATAAATGTCATTTTGATTGAATCCGTTACCAATTAAATTACCAGAAGCACCCCAATAAATATTATTTTGATTAAATCCATTACCAATATCATTTTTATAAAATTGTTCTTTAATTTTATTTTGGTTGAATTGACTACCAATTTCGTTATTTTGAAAATCTCCACCACTTATTTCATTATTTCGGAAATCATTCATTATATTATTTCTGTAAAAACTATTTTGAACTATATAGTTGTTATAAAAGTTTTCACCAATTCTATTATCATAAAAGTTTGATGTGATTCTATTATTGTAAAAATCGTTTCCGATAACATTACCATCAAAGTCATCATCTGTAATGTTGTTATGAAAATTGTTTCCAACGTTATTATTTTCACAATCATCAAAAAATGTGTTATTATAACAATTGTCACCAAATTTATTCCCGATAAATCTAGTATGAAAAACATTATTTGCTAAAATAAAGTCATTTTCCTGCCAATCATATAAATTAGCATGATTACCAATATAGTTGTTAAAATTATCAGTACCCTGAAAAGTATAATATTCTTCAAACACAGATGGATCATCTACATTGTTTTGATAGTAACTACTATATTCATCCCAATCGGTATAATACATTTTAGTATTTGGACCTAAAGTGACTGTTGTCAATCCAGTAATAGTCATTCCTGTATCACTATCAATATTTGTCACTTCATAAACTCTATAATTATCATTATCAAAACCAACTTTATTACCCACAGAAACACTACTTAAAAAATTAGTATCAGTACCAAAAACTGTCATTTCTGTTGAAGAAATATCCGCAACACTAACAGTTCCTTGATACGGGTTGTTTAATGAAATTTCATAATATCTATATCTTTTGAATTTAATTTGTCTGTGGTCATAATCTGTTCTGTTATTAAACTCATCAATTCTTTCTGATATTCTACCATAAGCAACCTCATTTGTTCTTTCAGTTGAACTAAAAGTCCAATCATATCTAATTCTGTCATTAGGATATGTCGGTTGGTAAGATATGTCACTTATAGTGTTAGAACTTGTTGCAAAAACAACAATTGGTTGAACTTCGGTATCATCTCTATAAATTCCGCTTGTTATGGCGTTTCTATTATAATCATAATCAGGTTGGTCATAACAAGTTTGAAAATCATTGATTAGGTAATACGAACCTGGGTTTAATGTTCCACCTGTAATTAAATTATATAATTCACTATATGTTACAGAACTATAATTTTCAGTTATAATTCCTGTTAAATTTGACCCATCACCAAACAATGTAGTGGCACTAAATGTATTGGCAGATAAACCATTTGTGAAATTTGTTGTGCCGGTTACCGTACCTCCAGTGAATGTTGACCCACCACCAAATTCGTCAAGAGAACCATCAGGATTTTTCTTTTCAAAATTTCCAGTATTTAAGTCAACACCGACGTAATAAGTGTCAGTTGTTCCACTTAAATTATTGAAATCTTCGCCTGTTACGTAGATTGTCGTTTTACCATTATTTTGTTGTATTATTCTTCCCATTGTTTTTTATTTTATAAATATCTTTACTTTTATGTTTATCATATTATGTGTAAAAAACAATGTGAATTTTTCTATAAATAAGTTACCATAAAACCTCATTATAAAATTGACATCAATAAATTCTGATTTCAAATGGTAACCTATTAAAATTGGGGGTGCTTAGTTGTGTACCGTCATGTAAAAAAATACTAACTTGTACAACATTGTTTGTTGCTTTTTGAGCAGTACAAATGTACGGTACACCTCCCGAATTTATATTAGATACTGTAATCATTACATTAGAGGAACTAAACGCACCTATTTTTGTTGCACTTAACACGCCATTACCTGGATTGCTCCACTGTATATCATTAGGGTTGGTGTTACTACCATCCCCAATTGTATTTTCTAACTGATCAATAGTAAAAGTGCCAGAATTAAATGAAAGTAAAACTTTGTAAATCGTGTAATTAACTATTGGTGTTGATGTTATACCTGTAACATTAAATGTACCTCCGGTTGTATTTGTAAAGGTAATTGTTCCTGCGGAAAATGTCCCTCCCGTTACTGTAACGTCTAATGGTAAATTTTGATATGTTGTTGCGGATATAGTATTTGATGTTATACCATTTGTAAAGTTTGTTGCCCCACTTACGGTTCCACCTGTGAAAGTTCCACCACCTCCTGTTGGTATTTGCCAAGTACCATTACCCGAAGAGTCAGAGGTTAAAACATACCCGGAAGTTGCTCCAGATGTCACTTGTAGATTTATTGTTTTTGTTTTACCACTTACGTCTAATTTTTCTTGCGGTGATGTAGTTCCAATACCAACTTTTTCTTGTAAACCATCAACAATAAACGTAGCGCCAGAAATATTTGTATTATTTTTGATTACAAAATTACGTGTTGGTGAAGTAAAAAAGGTAGATTCAGAAAGAGTTACCGTTCTAGTTTGAGTATTACCAAGATACTCAATAATACCTGGTGTAGTAGGTGCTGCGGTTTGATATATGACATTACCACCATTTGGTGTTAATAAACCAAAGGATGTTGACACCGTGTCTAATGTAAAAAAACCTTGATTATACCCACCCCCATCTGTTGTCAAGTACATTCCGTATCCGTTTAAATTGTGACTTCTAAAACCAGAAAAAGTCAAATCAGTATTTGCGAAGTTTGTATCTGCAGTAACCGGTAAATTTTGATATGTTGTTGCGGATATAGTATTTGATGTTATACCATTTGTAAAGTTTGTTGATCCTGTAATCGTTCCTCCCGTAAATTTCAAGGGATTTAAATCTACATTAAAAGGTGTGAACCCAAAATTACCGGTGAATAATACGCTATTTGTTGTTTGATTAAATGTTCCTCCTGTTACGAAAGTATTATATTCAGGTAATGTTACAATTTGACTTGTTCCCGATAGATTGACAGTACCTCCACTATTGATCAAGTCACCATTTAATATTACAACCTCAGCGTTTGGTTTTACATTCAAGACCCCTTGAATAACCAAATCACCAAAAACAAAATATTGAAAATTATCTTCTATGGTTACGGTCGTACCTATTGGTATTAAAGTACGACTTAATGTTTCTATTTTTGTTGTTTTTGTTCCTCCCGTTGGGTTTGTAATTGTTAGCGTATTTGCAGAAAAAGTAAGTCCACTTACCCCCAAACTTTGTAGATAATACAAATTATTATCCATTTCTTGGAATGTCAGTTTGGATCCTTTTTCATCAGGAGGTAATATTCTTGTTACTAAACTCATTTTTTTATTTAATAAATATAAAGTTTATTCAAAATAGAACTCATCAACATAACCTTCTGTTATATATCCGTTTGTAACAAGACAATCTGGACACCAAAAGTCTAGTAGATTGAATTTATTTTTTAACACTCTAAAGTTATGTTGAACTTGTGGAGAACCCAATGGCTCAACATACATTCTAAATTGAGATATTCCTCCCATGAAAGTACCTCCAAAATTTTGTTCTAATAAAATATTTGTTGAAAGTCCTGAAAGTGTTGTTGCTGATAAAATATTATTTGGAAATAATTCAGGATCTTGTGTGTAAGGTCCGTTTAGTAATGAACAACCTGAAAAAATTAAATGGTCATGTAACCCTTGTGTACCACCACCAAACGATAAGTTAAAAGGTACGCCTACTTGTTTTTCTTTTTCTGTATTTAATTCTCTTGGTATTATTTCTTCAAAGTCTTCTATAACTAAAAACAAATAACCATTAACATATAATTTTAATGTTCCTAACCTATAATCTAATTCATCAAACCATTTTCTATCAAAACGTATTTTATGTATTTTTCTTTCAGGTGTTGATCCCGGATGAGTTTCAGGAGGAGATATTAAATTTATTGATCTACCATCTATTGATGATTGTGTTGTTATAACTCTTAAATCATTTAACCCACCAAGATTTAATAAATCACAGTCCTCAATTGTTTTATACCTTTCAAATACCGCACTTATCATTACCCACCTTTCTTCATCTGTGTCACCACACTGTAACCCGCAAATATCATAAATTGGTGGTGTACAATATTCATTAATCGTATAACCTGTTTGAAAAGTTACTCCAGTTGTTTCACAGTATCCTGTTGTTACACAATCCCCCGTTATTTTAATGTATCTAACACAAAGACTTGGATTTTCAGGACAACCACTAAACTTTAAAGACATAGCATTAGATAAAACGTCAAATTTTGGGTCTGTTTCTGGTAGTGGTACGTTTACTGTACTCACACAACCACAATTACAAGAGGTGTCATGTATTGTTGTAGAACCAGCATCGGGATAAACTCTTATACAATCGGAATTTGTAACCGCACTATTTGCACACCCACAAGTTTCAATACAAGTTAATTCACTTGTAACCCTTGTATACCCACTATCCGATTGTGGAGATCCCGTTGCGCTATGATAAAATTTATTTTCAGCTCTTGTACCAAAATAAAAAAACGTACCCGCATTAGATGGGTATTTATCATTTAAGTATTCTTGTGTCGTACTATTAATAAAAAATTCATCAGTGATTCTTGGTTTTAAAACCATTTCGGCAGTCCAACCCTTATTTACTCTTTCAGGAAAAACTTCGTAATCATACCCATTTAATTTATAAAATCCTTGATAAAACCCACCATACAATTCTTGGTAATACCCAACCGTTGATGCACTTTTTGAAACTATATTATATATGGTTTCTTTAGGTCTTCCTGAAAATCTTACGTTTGGCGGATTAACCAAACTTCTAACAGGGTGCATTTTAAATCTACTGTCTCTATAATGTGGATCAAATTTATATGAATTATTTATTCCTTTTATATAATATAATGTCTGACCGGTAAGTTTAGTAAATAAACCATTATCTGTACCAACTAACCCAGCATCACAAATTCCTGTGTATGCGGTATAACAACTATAGTCTAAATTTTTTGGGTTATAAAAATTTGAAGATACTAATGTATTATTAGAAATATAATTACCAAAAGTGATATTTGATTGTAATGTATTTCCTGAATTATCTAACTGTATTGATATTGGAAGTCTGTTTCCGTCATTTAACGCAATAACATCCGATGAAAAAACAACTTCTTCATCATAACTTCTTTCGTCAGATGCAAGTGTTAGGTCAAAATACCGACCATAACTTAATTTAGTAGAATATTTTGGAAAATAATAAGAATTAATATTTTGACTTGGCATTCTTTTTTATGATAAATAGTTTAATCGCGGTATTTATAGGTAAAACCCTATATGAAAACATATAAATATTCAACTAAAGAAAGGGCGGAAAGAGTTGCAAAATCTTTAGGGTGTAGTGGATCTCATTACCATAACGAAGATGGTGATAGAAAATACATGCCATGTAAAGATATGAAAACCTTTAAAGGAAAAACAAAAAAAGAAACAAAAGGAAAAGAAGAAGAGGTGACAGAATTAATTGATTTTGACGGTACTTGGTTATCTGACGCAACACCAATAATGGATCCTGCTAGTTCTGGAATGAAAAATAACCCATCAATTTCTGATAAAATAGTACACCAAGCAAGAATGCCAAGAGACCCACTTTTAAGAGGTTGGTATGGGTATTACGGTGAAAGTGAAATCAAAGAAGAAAACATGGAAGATGCCTTTGGTTTTGAAGACACTATGTTTATGGACTATAAGGACACTGTTAAACACTATGAAAAAGAATTAGGTTTAGATAAAGAAGACGCAATTGACAGAGCAGTTCAACAAGGTAAAAAACCTAACTTACATAAAAAAACACCAAAAAAAATTAGTAAGAAAAAAAATTATATAGATAGATTAATTTTAAAAGAAAAAGATATTGATGAAAGTGAAAATTTAGGTGAGGATATTTTATTAGATAAAGGGGTAAAACAAGACGGGGAACTAAAAGATAACACATCAAGAGTTAATCCAATACTTTTAAGAAATATAAACTCGTTGAAAAAAATGGCTAAAAGTCAAGGTATTTCAACTAAAGAACTAATGACACTTTTAAGAGATGAATTCTAAACTTTATAATAATATTGTTATGATACCATCATCTCTTTTAAAACATTTAGAAGAATGTTTTGGTTCAATTCAAGGTGACACAAACACTGAAGGTTGGAAAAGAAATCAAGAGTTGAGACAATCAAAACAAGTAACGTATCAACAAGTTAAAAGAATAAAGAATTGGTTTGATGGATATAATGGTAATAAAGAAGACGCTCCATTTATATTAAATGGTGGTGATAGAATGAATAATTGGTGTGATGAAGTTTTAAGAGTAATGAGAGATGGCGTTAAATCATCAAAAGAGGTTAAATCAAATGCGGGTATGCAAAATCAGTATTTATCTTCTCACGAAAAAAACTCATTTAACTTAAACGATAAACACACAACAACAACCGACTCTTTAAAAGAAGAGATAAATAGAATAAAAATTTTAATAAATGGCAACACAATCTGACAAATTAGATTTTTCGCAACCAAATAACACGTTATCACAAATCGCAGAAGAGCAAAGAAGAAAATTATTTGCTCGTAATGATTTTAAAGAAACAGATCAATACTCTACAGTTCACCCTGATGCTATAGCGAATGGTGATAAAATTGGAAGGGGTACTGGTGGCGATTTAGACGTTTATAATAATAATGCAGGAACATCTACAGATATTTTTGAAAGGAAGGACGACCTTAAAATAAATAAGTTTTCACCTAATAATCCTTACTATAACGTAAAATGAGATTATTAAATTCTCTTAGTGGATTGATAACTGAAATCGCAGCTCTTGATCAAGTGCAAGATAGTATACGTAATAAAAAAGTTATCGTAATTTATTACGATGGTAATGACAATGGTGGTAAGGGATATAGAACCATTGAACCAGTTTGTTTAGGTTATAGTAAAAAAGGTAATTTAGTATTAAGAGCTTGGGAGCAAGAGGGAAAATCACACTCAAGAGACACTAAAGGTAATCCAATTCCTGGATGGAGGTTATTTAGATTAGATAAAATATTTACATATAAACCCACTATGGATAATTTTGTAGATATAAAACCAAATTATAATCCTAATGGTGATAGGTCTATGACTAGGGTTTTATTAAACGCCATTTTTGGCAACGAAGAAAATTTAGCATAATTATGAATAATGAAATGGATTTAATGCAAAGACTAGCGGTCTCTAAAAAAATTATGGAAAAACATAGTGAAATTAAAAGAGGAGACGCAAGACAAATAACTCCAATGGTTGAGGAATACTCACCGGTAAAAGCAAATTACAATTTACCTTCTGAACTTTTAACAGAATCAGAAGAAACAACACAAAGACATGACCCATCAGTACCTTTAGATCAAAATAGAATATTAAATTCTAAATTACCTGATGAAATCAAAAGGTTAATGATTGAACAACCAATAGTTCAACCAAGTTCTATGGGTGGAGGTGCGGTCTTATCTAATGATGTTATTGAGGGGGCAGCAAGATTAATGAAAAAAGATATGACGACTAACCAACCACAAAAAACAAATGTACAAGAAAACACAAAACAACCTCAAAATAATACTAACGTTAACACTAATGAACTAAGAAGTATGATTAGAGATGTTGTTAGGGACACGGTAAGAGATGTGGTTAAAGAAGAACTAAAAAATGCTGGTATGATTGTTGAATCTACAACAAACACTAACGAAACCATACAATTTAAAGTTGGTAATACTTTATTTGTTGGTAAAGTAACAAAAGTTAAAAAGTTAGAAAAATAAAAGTTTATTATTAGTTATTGAATCCACCTTAGTAGGGTGGATTTTTTGTTTTATAACTATTATATTTTACTTAAATAAATTTTTATATGAGTAAAATTAAAGTATTAGTACTACCATCAGATAGAACAGGAGTTGGGAAATTTCGTTCTGTAGACCCACACGTTATGTTACAAAATAATCACGGAGACGATTTTCATGTTGATATTGATTATGATCCTAAAATTAATGATGTAAATTATTGGAAACAATATGATATTGTTCATTTTCATAGAAGTATAGGTCAGGATTATAACATAGCACCAACAATAATTCAAAACTTAAATAATTTAGGTATTGTAACCATTATGGATTTAGATGATTATTGGTTACCAACAAAAGAACACCCTGTACATCAATTGGTATTACAAAATAAATTACATGAGAAAATCTTGGCGAATATGAAGGTTGCGGGACATGTTATCACCACAACTCCTATTTTTGCCAAAGAAATATCAAAGTACAATAAAAATGTTTATGTGTTACCAAACGCAATTAACCCAAATGAACCTCAGTTTCAACAAGAAACGTTAAAGTCAGAAAAGTTACGTTTTGGTTGGTTAGGTGGTTCATCACATTTACATGATTTAAAATTATTAGACGGAACAATAAATAAATTAAAACCTTATAAAGATCAGTTTAGTATGTATCTTTGTGGTTTTGATACTAGAGGTACTGTTACAGAAATTAATAAAGAAACCGGAGAACAAAAACAAAGACCTATTAAACCTGAAGAAACAGTGTGGGCCCGTTATGAAGAAATATTCACAGACAATTACAGAATGGTGGATCCACAACATAAAGAGTTTTTAATGAAATTTAAAGAAGAGGATTATAATTCAGATGTTTTACCATTCTATAATCGCGTATGGACAAAACCCGTAACTAGTTATGCTGCGAATTACAGATGGTTTGATGTGTCATTAGCACCAATTAAAAACCATATCTTTAATAGAGTTAAATCACAACTTAAAGTTATTGAGGCTGGATTTTATAAAAAGGCAATCATCGCCTCCAATATTGGTCCATACACAATTGATTTAAAACACTCACTTAAAAATGGTGAATTTGTTGATGGAAACGCACTTTTAGTTGATGAAGTAAGAACGGGAGATTGGTCAAAGTACATGAAAAAATTAATTGACAACCCTAATTGGGCATATGATTTAGGACAAAGGTTATATGAAACAGTTAAAGACACATACGACTTAAATAAGGTAACAAAAGATAGAGCGGAATTATATAAAACATTATTAAAATGATAAACATACCCATTACAAAAATATTATTCTTGGATATTGAAACTGTCGGTATCTGTAAAGATTGGTCAACATGTCAAGAAACAAACCCAAAGGTTGCAGAACAATTTGTTAAATATTTTGATTGGTTTTTGAAAAGGTTCCCTGAAGATAATTACGAAACCGATGGTCTTGAAGAAGAACTTCAAAAGATGAACGATGTTTATTCTAAACGTTCGGCACTGGTTCCTGAGTTCGCAAAGATTGTTTGTGTATCAATGGCCTTTGTGATGGAAAATGGTGAAATTAAAAAACAAACATTTTCAGGTGATGACGAAAAAGAGTTATTATTACAAGTAAGAAACCTTCTTGACAGATGTCAAAAATTAGATTTTTATCTTTGTGGACATAACTTAAAGAATTTTGATATCCCTATGATGGCAAAAAGGATGATTATTAATGGTATAATGCCATCAAAATTATTACCTTCATATGATACAAAGCCTTGGGAAGTTAAAGCAATTGACACAAAAGAAATTTGGCAATACGGAGCATACTCATCAATTGGGTCTTTAGATTTAGTATGTGCAACATTAGATATACCAACACCAAAAGATGGTGAAGTGAATGGGGGTATGGTTCATGAAGCGTATTGGCAACACAACAGATTACAAGAAATTGCGGAATATTGTGAAAAAGATGTCAATGTATTAATAAATTTTATAAAAAAATTAAAAGAGTTAAAATAATGGAAGATTTAGAAGGATTAAGAAAACAATTAAACGCATTAAAAAATATTCAAACACAAGGGTACGATTTAAACACTGATAGTACTTCGTCATTGTTTGAAAGCTTGGGGATTAATTTAGACGAACTTAGTGATCAATTTGATAGTCAATTTGAAAATAAATTAGAATTACGATACACAAATAATTCAGAAAACAAAGAACCTGAATATGCTTATGAATCAGACTCAGGATTTGATTTAAGATCAACAGAAGAGTTGTGGGTACAGGCAAACGATAGAAAATTAATACCAACAGGATTAAGATTTGATATCCCTGATGGATATGAAATTCAAGTTAGAAGTAAAAGTGGACTGGCATTAAATCAAGGACTAATGGTACTAAACTCACCAGGTACTGTTGATAGTGGGTATCAAGGAGAAATTAAAGTTATTATTTTTAATACCACAAAAGAAAAAATAAAAATTGAAAAGGGACAAAAGGTAGCACAAGCAGTACTTTGTCCGGTGGTTAATGGAAAATGGGTTAATTTGGTTAAGGTAGAAGAGATCGGCGAAAAGGACAGAAACAATAAAGGATTTGGTAGCACAGGGTTATGATAACAATTGGGTTTTCAACAAGACAAGATAATCAAAAATATATTGATTATTTAATTAAAACTTCAGGATTAAAAAATGTTGAGGTTATACAAAAAGTAAATAATGGATCTAAGTCATTATCACAAGTTTATAATGAAATAATAAATGAATCTAAAAATGATATAGTTGTTTTTTGTCATGATGATTTAGAATTTGACACAAAAGATTGGGGAAAAAGAATTATTAAACATTTTGAAAAAAGTGATTTTGGAGTACTTGGTGTTGCCGGTACTACCGAAATACCTAAAAGTGGTATGTGGTGGGAAGATAAAAGAAAAATGATTGGTATTGTTAATCACAAACACGAAGGAAAAAAATGGGAATCAAAATATTCTAAAAGTTGGGGGGATGAGATAAATGAGTGTTGTTTTGTGGATGGTTTATTTATTGCCGTAAATAAAAAAAGAATTAAAGTAAATTTTGACGAGTCAGTTAAAGGGTTTCATTTTTATGATGTTTATTTTTCAGTAAAAAATTTCTTACAGAATGTAAAAATTGGTACTATATACAACGTCAGAATCACTCATCTTTCTATAGGACAAACAAATGAAAGTTGGGAAGAAAATAGAAAAGTTTTTGAGGAAGAATATAAAGAAAGTTTACCGATAAAATCTAACATAAACTTAGATTACGCAATTAAAGACTTTAAATTTCTAAAAAAATATAATCTAAAAATAGTTTTATCTTGTGGAGACGATATCGAATTTGTAAAAAAGACTATTGAAAAAATTTACTCTTTTAATTTACCAAACTTTGATATTAATTTAATAACAAATGAAAACAATCAAGAAGAGATTAAAAAACTTGAATCAGATAAAATAAAAGTATTTGAGGGGTATTTTGACAATTTAATTAAAAACCTTTCTATCCTAAAATGGGAAGATAATTTTGTTAATGAAACATATGATTTGATATTTTTTATTGATAAAAATGTTGAGATAATAAATAATATTTTTTCTTCTATTTGTGAGACATACCATAAAGAAAAACCTACATTTGGTTGCGCATTTACAACATCTTTAAATTCCGACTATAGTATTTTTAGTACAAGGCTTAATTTATTTATGAACCAAAATAATCAATTTAATATGGTTATAGACGGTAACGGATCTTTTTACAACGTGTTAAACGGTTATAAAGAAAATAAATTGGGAAATCTTTCAGATGTTTTTGTAACAACTTATCAAAACTTAATAACTAATGATTGGTTTGATATACAGTATGATACAAATCTTTGTTATAATGATTTTACAATAAAGTGTACAAGCAAAAATCAAAAGTGTTTCTGTGATACAAATGCACTAACAACACAGACATCTTATAATAATAACGAAGTTTTTAGTCAAGATATGAATAAGTTTTTACAAAAAATTATGTCTGATCAAAAAACACAAAATTTAATACAAAAAATAAATGGTTAAAATTGTTTCTGGGTATTCAGAAAAAGGAGGGTCAACAACCGCATTTATTAATCTCACTAATTTTCTAAACGAAAATAATATTGATTGTACTTTTTATGGTCCTCATGATTGGCATTTGGGTAAATGTAAATCAGATAAAACAGATAATATAACATACAATGAAAACGACATTGTTATATTTCATTTTTTAGATTTAAAAGAAAGACCAAAAGTTAAAAAAGTAATACTTTCTTGTCACGAAAAGTGGTGGTTTCCTGTTGGAAAAATAAAACAATATTGGGATACTGTTGTGTTTTTACACGATCAACATAGAGAATACCATAGAGATTACAAAGGAAATTTTGTTATAATACCAAACCTAAAAGAAAATTTAAAACCTTCTGATAAAAATAACTTATCAAAAGTTGCGGGTATTGTCGGAACCATTGAAGATAGGAAACAAACCCATGTTTCTATACAACGAGCATTAAAAGATAGGTGTGATAAAATATATCTATTTGGACATGTAGGAGAACAATCATATTTTGAAAATTATGTTAAACCTTTAATTATTCCAAATAAAGTAATATTATTTGGACACACAACAAATAAACAAGAAATGTATGATATGATTGGTAGGGTTTATCACTCATCAAAGGGTGAAGTTGCTTGTTTAGTAAAAGACGAATGTTATTTAACAAATACAGAATTTTTTGGTAACGAAGAAACGGAAAATGAGGTTTCAAAATTAACAAATAAAGATATATTAAACTTATGGAAAAAACTATTAAAATAATATGAGCATGATAAATGAAACAGGATTTTGGGAGGCGTCAAACGCACCAAGTTGGCATTATCACAGTAAGAACGTTAATGATTGGTTAATTGATTTTCTTTCGGATAAAAAAAATAATAAAATTTACGATTTCGGTTGTGGTATGGGAGATTATTTATACAACTTACACCAAAATGGTTTTGAAAAAATAATTGGGTTTGAAGCTGACCCACCAAAACTATATCAAGAATTTGAAATAAAAAGACAAAATTTAGCGATTCCTTTTGAGTTAGAAGAAAAGGGGATTATAATAAGTTTAGAGGTTGGTGAGCACATACCTCAAAAATACGAAGAAGTTTTTTTAAAAAATTTATATAATAATTGTTCGGACTATCTAATAATATCTTGGGCAGTTAGAGGTCAAGGAGGATATGGTCATTTTAATGAATTAAATAATGATGAAATAATCCCCAAGATAGAAGCATTAGGTTTTGAATACTTAGTTGACGAATCCGAATCGGCAAGAAAAGTACCCGAAGATGCATGTTGGTATTTTAGAAATACATTAATGGTTTTTAAGAAAAATTAATTATGAAAATACACGCCCATATTTTGGCTTGGAACGAGGAAAAAATTTTACCATTTACGTTAGACTATTATAGTACAATTTGTGAAAAAATATTTGTTTATGATAACATGTCAACCGACTCCTCAGACGAGATCTATAAAAGATACTATAAAGTTCAGGTAGTAAAATGGGAAAGTAATAATGAAATAAATGAGTTAAATTACGTTAAAATAAAATCTGAAGAATATAAAAACAGAAGTAGAAATCAAGGTGTTGATTGGGTAATAATATGTGACTGTGATGAGATACTTTACCATCCAAATTTAATAAAAAAATTAGAAGAATACAAAAAAAACAATATAACGTACCCAAAAGTTGAGGGTCATGATATGTTTAGTGAGACTTTTCCAATTTATGATGGTGAGTTAATAACCGAAAAAATTAAATATGGTTCGAAAGTTTATGAACCAATGTCTAAACAAATAATAATAAACCCTGATGTGGACATTACCTATGGTATTGGTGCACACAAATCAGAATGTTTGAACTGTAAAACAACTGAAAACGTAGAATTAAAATTATTACATTATAAGTTTATAGATTTTAAATACGTACTTAACAGGTATAGAAATTCAAATAAAAGGTTGTCTGAATTTAATAAAACAAATGGATTTGGTTCTCACTACACAGATAATAATGCAATATCATATACAGAACATTTAAGAAAAAATAAAATTAAAGTAATATGAAAACAATTAGTACATTCATTTTTGCACATAAGCAAGAAATAATTTTAGAGTATAAAAAAAATGAAAAATTTAAAAATTTACCAGAAGTAAAATACGTTTTAGTAGGTAAAAACAATTATGATTTAGTTGATAATATGAAAGATGTTATTATTGCACAAAAATTTAATAATAATATTGAAGATTATCCAAGATTTACATCATACACGGGATGGTACATTTTATGGAAAAACAACTTTATAAAAACTGATTATATAAATTTATTTGAATATGACATTAATGTTAAACCTAACATGTCAGGGTTATTTACAAAAATACAAAAAAGTGATTTTGATTTTATTGGTTATCTACCTATGGGCATTAAAGAACCATGTTATTTGTTAGATAGAAGGTGGACTAACGACATGATTGAATCTATTAAGAAAAACTATAATTTAGACATGGATAATTTTTTTACAGAGTTTATAAAAAATAACCCTAACTCAAATTGGAGTTCAACAAGTAATTCTACATTTACAAAAGAACATTTTGAAAAATATATGTGTTGGTTTGAAAATATATTTGTGGATTTAAAAAATTCAGAATTTCCTGGACATTCACATGAAAGATCAATAAGTTTTTATTATTTTTTAAATAAACTAAAAGTCGCTATTTTTCCTGGATTTATAGAACATTTCCAACTTAATTCACACGAAACATCACCTTTAGAGTCTAACAGATTTGATAAATTATTTAACAACTTATTATGAAATATTTAAGTTTTAGTTTGTGGGGAGATAAACCTATTTACAATATCGGAGCAATAAGAAACGCCGAGTTATGGAAAAATATTTATTCTGATTGGAAAATGGTTGTTTTTTATGACTCATCTGTTCCTAAAAACACAATTGATTCATTAAACTCTTTAGATGTGGAATGTATTGATATGACAGATAAAAACATTTACGGTATGTTTTGGAGATTTTTTGCGGTTGATTTAGAAAACTCAGAATATTGTATCTTTAGAGACTCCGATTCAAGAATAAGTGTTAGAGAAAAAATGGCAGTGGATGAGTGGTTAAATTCAGGTAAAACATTACACGTTATGAGAGATCACCCATACCATATGATACCATGTGGAAATGATAGGTTAGGTATTTTAGGAGGTATGTGGGGAATAAAATCAAAAAAAATACCTTTGACTAAAATTATACAAAACTACCCAAACAAGTCAAAAATTTTTTATGGAGAAGATCAAACATTCTTAAAAACAATATATTCTTTATTTGAAAAAGATAGATGTACTCATGATGAATTTTTTGAAAAAAAACTATTTCCTATTAATAGAGAAAATGGTAGATTTATAGGGGAAAGAATTGATGAAAATGAAAACCCATTAACGGATGATTATAAAATGGTATTATGAAAAAATTATACATTGATGAAAATATAACTGTTTTTACTGACGAGACAGCTGAAAAATTATTAAGTGAAAATAATGATTCTATCTTTTTTGATAAAATTACAGAAGGGGTTCACAAAGTACCCGTTGATAGGTGGAATCATGCCCAAAAATATGAAAAAAAAACTTGGATGGGTAACCAAGGAGCCAAAGACGATAGAAATTTTGAACATTTACAAAGATTTGATAGTTTTAAATCTTTAGAGAATTTTAATTTACAAAATCAAAATGTGATTGAGCTAGGTTGTGGACCATTTACAAATTTAAGATTAATTACCGAAACATTAAAAGTCTCAAATATAAGTCTTTTGGACCCATTAATAAATGATTATTTAAATCATAATAATTGCACATATAAAAACAATTTACTTAACAATATACCCGTTATTATACATAATACACCAATAGAATCTTTTGAAACTGAAAAAAAATTTGATATAGTTATTATGATTAATGTCATTGAGCACTGTTATGATGTAGATTTAATTTTTCAAAAAATAATAGAAATTTTAAATCCTGGTGGAATTTTTATTTTTTCAGATGTTTTTTTTAATGATGTGTATCAATTATCTTTAAATTTATATGATGCGGGTCATCCATTAAGATTATCTGAAAAAAAATTAAAAGAATTCTTAAAAAATTTTAATACAGTATACGAACAAACATATTCCAAACTTTATTCTCAAGATTGGAGAAATGACATATACTTCATAGGAAAAAAAATTATTTAACATGAAATTTTTTAATTTAGATTGTCACGTTTCAGTTATTGCCGATATAAAAAAAATATTAGAGTCTTTAGGTCATGAAGTTGTGAGTTATTCTATTTCAGGACATAATTGGGTTTTTAATAGACAACCAACAAAGGTGGATATAATAAATCCAAATAACTGGAGACAACTTGATGAGGATATGTGTGATTCTTTTTATGAACGTTATAAAAATGAACTTTCGGAATACGATGGGTTTATATGTACTTATCCACTTACATTTTCTTTATTATATAAAAAATTTAAAAAACCAATAATTTTACATATCCCTATAAGATATGAAACACCTTTTGAATCTAACCCATCAAAATGGGAGAAGTTTAATGACTATTTGAGGGAGGGTATTGAAAATAAAATGGTGTTCCCAATTGCAAATTCATTATACGATAAAAAATATTTTGAACATTTCGTAAACAGAACATGTGATTATATTCCTAATATATGTGACTACACTGAAACCTTTTGGAATCCTCAAAGAAATGATTTTTTATATTATAGTAGATTACCGTTAAATTTGGAAAATAATTTATTATTTGATAAATCTCGTTTAGGTAGATATGAATGGAGTGACATTTCTAAATTTAAAGGTATAGTTATGATACCTTATAATTGCTCAACAATGTCAATTTTTGAATTTTATACATCTAACATACCTTTATTATGTCCGTCCATAGACTTTATGTGTGATTTATATACAAAACACGGTAACTATGTTCTATCTGAACTGACTTGGAATAAGGTGTTTAATTTGGGTCCAGGTTCAAAAATTGAGAACAATAAGTTAATTGATCCAAATAGATATGATGATATATCTATTATGTCAAATTGGATTAAACTTTCCGATTTTTATAACTCCGAATGGATGCCTCATATTGTTTATTTTGATTCATTTGACGATTTGTTAAATAAGTTACAAACAGTTAATTTAAATGAAATAAGTGAAAAAATGAAAACTTTTAATTCCACAAGAAAATTAAATATAATCAACAAATGGAAGAATAAATTATTAGAAATATATGGATAATTTAGTTATCGGCAATACTTCCCAACTATCTAAATATTTCCCTGAAGATTATGTAAAACTATCTTCAAGAAATATTGATAAAAAGTTTATCCAAAATAAAATTTGGGACAGAATATTTTTGTGCTTTGGTGAGTCAAGAAAATTTATTAAGGACGATAGTTTACACGATAAAATCAACTTTGAATATACTTTAGATTTAATACACTTTTTACTGCCGTACGCAAAAAATATAGTAATATATTCTACCTGTGAACTTTGGAATAAGTATTACGGATCTATTGATTTAAACACACCCTTTAGTTTTTACGAAACTAATTATATAAAATCAAAATTCAAACTTACCAACCATGTTTTAAATAATGATTTTTACAAAAAGGTTATTATAATTTTTCCTTTTAATTTTAATTCAATTTATAGAAGTCAAGATTTTTTATTTGGTAAAATATTTAACTCAATAATAAATAAATCAAAAATTGAAATTGGTAATACCTACTTTCACAGAGATATTATACACCCAAGTTATGTTGTTGAACAATCTATTTTATCGGAAAATAATTTAATAGTCGGATCTGGAAGACTCATTTTTGTTAATGATTTTATAAGGGATTTATACTCGGCGTTTGGTATGAATTATAACGATTTTGTTGTTGAAAAATTTGATTTCTACAACGAATATGAAACGAGAAATGAGTATTACTTAAAATCAAAAAAGTCTTTGTATACGTATAACACTTTACTTAATGAAACAATTAATGATATTAAAAATAAAATACTATTATGACATTATTTGTTATTAATGTTGGTGATACAGGGTATTCTCACCTATCTTTACCTTTGATAAAAAGACTATGCGAATATAATAAAATAAACCTTTTTGTTTTAAACGAAGACATAAAACAAAATACTAAAGGGTTACCCCCATCTTGGTTAAAACTTTTTTGTCACGATCTAGTTGATGATGATTTTATTATTTGTTGGGATTTAGATTTGGTACCTACAAAGATGTTCAATTTAAAAGAACATTTTAATACGGAACAAATAAATATGTGTGTTGATTGGTCACTAAAAAAGGGAGGACTTGGATTTAACCATAAGTTTAAATTTAATTGTGGATTAATAGGGATACCAAAATCAAAATCAAAATTCTTCAGAGACATTTATCACGAAATAAAAACCCCTAACTACCCGTCATATGAGCAATATTATGTGAATGATAAAATATATGACAATAATATTAAAATTAATGTTATTGACGGCAATATTAATTACTTTTTTGACGGTACTAATCATTACCAAGAAGATGTTATGGCTATTCATTATACGTGGAAAATTAACTCAAATGAACATAGAATAAATTTAATAAATGAACATGTAAAAAATTATGGAAAAAACTTTTAAGAATAGAACCGAGATGATAGAGTCTCTTCCAAAAAACATAAGAGTCGCAGAGCTAGGTGTATTCAAAGGAGAGTTCTCAAAAGAAATTTTTGAAATTATGTCTCCTTCTGATTTATATCTTATAGATATTTTTAATGGTATTATGGGGTCTGGTGATAAGGATGGGAATAATATGGAATATATAAACCTAAATGATCATTATACAAATTTGAGTAATCATTTCATTTCGTCTCCTAACGTAAAACTTTTAATGGGTACCACCTTAGATCAAATGATGAGTTTTGAAGACGATTACTTAGATATGGTTTATATTGACGCGTCCCACGAATATATGGATGTTAAAAATGATTTGGAGATTTCTTACCGTAAAGTAAAGTCGGGCGGGTATATATTAGGTCATGACTACGAACCCGAAAGGTTTCCTGGAGTCGTTAATGCGGTGAATGAATTTTGTGATAAATACGAATTGTCAATTGACTCTTTATCTAATGATGGTTTACCAAGTTTCTTAATAAAATTAAAAAAATAAAAAAAATGACTGAATTATGTAACTTATTTTATAAATATAGGTCGGACAAATGTCCAAATATATTCCACACATACTCCCCTGCATATTATGATATATTTAAAGATTATAAAAACGATTATAAATATATTTTGGAAGTGGGTGTCGGGACAAATGAAATTATGAAACCAATATCTGGAGAAGATTATCAAATAGGTTCAAGCCTAAAGTCTTGGAGGGATTTTTTCCCTAACGCTATGGTGTTTGGTTTGGATATAGATAATAGTGTACTTTTTGAAGATGAAAGAATAAAATGTTTTTTCACCGATCAATCAAAGTATGAATCGTAAGAAAATACTATCTCCACAATTAATTCATATGTTGGTGACACAATAGAATATGATTTTATAATTGATGATGGAAGTCATGTTGTTAATCATATGATATTAACGTTTCAAACTTTAAAAAAATATCTAAGGACTGGCGGAATATACGTTATTGAAGATATTAAATTTAAAGACTTAGAAATCTTTAAAGAATTGGAGACAGATGAATATAAAATAATTCATACACATAGTGGTAATCTTGAATGGGATTCTTTTGTGGCATTTATAAAAAAATAATAGATATGGAAATAGAAGAATTTATATCTATCGTAAAACCATACACTATGACAAGTGTTGAAAGGATACGGTCTCTCTTTCAAAGTTTAGAGTATATTAGAAAAAACAACATACAAGGAGATATTGTAGAATGTGGAGTATGGAAAGGGGGTAATATTTTAGGGTGTTTAGAATATATGAAACATTATGATATTAATAAAACTGTGTGGTTATATGACACGTTTTCAGGAATGACGCAAACAACAAACTTTGATATTGATTTGAATGGGGTTTCAGGTAAACAATGGGAATCAAAGTGTGACTGCACTTTACAGGAGGTTAAAGATATTATTGACGAAAAAAAATACCCAAATAATAAAATTAAATTTATTGTTGGGGATATAACTGAGACACTCAAACAAAATGGGAATATTCCTAAAACTATTTCATTATTACGTTTAGATACTGATTGGTATGAATCAACTAAAATTGAAATGGAGACTCTTTACCCAAACTTGACAAATGATGGGGTTTTGATTATTGATGATTACGGTCATTGGGTTGGAGCTAAAAAGGCAGTAGACGAGTATTTTACACTTATAAATAAAAAACCTATTTTTGAAGTAATAGACTATACAGGTATAAAAATTATAAAATGAAAAAAGCACTTATAACGGGAATAAACGGACAAGACGGATCTTACCTATCAGAACTTTTATTAGAAAAAGGATATGAAGTATGGGGGACAGTAAAAAGAAACTCGGTTTCTGAAACACAATCATCAAGAATAGAATCATTAAGGGACGGAAAGTTAATAAATTTAGAATATGCCGACTTAACAGATATGGCATCACTCGTTAGAATTTTATCTAAAGTCCAACCAGATGAGGTATATAACTTAGCGGCACAATCCCATGTAAGGATTAGTTTTGATCAACCTATTTATACTACAAATGTGACGGGCGTTGGGACTTTAAACTTACTTGAGGCAGTAAGAATGGTGTCACCTCATTCAAAAATATATCAAGCGTCTTCTTCTGAAATGTTTGGTAATAATATAGACAAGGACGGATATCAAAGAGAAACAACACCAATGGATCCGGTTTCACCTTATGGATGTGCAAAAGTTTTTTCATATAATATTTGTAGAAATTATAGAAACTCATATGGAATGAAAATATGGAATGGGATTTTATTCAATCATGAATCACCAAGAAGAGGTACTAATTTTGTCACCAATAAAGTTGTAAAAGCGGCGGTAAGAATTAGTTTAGGTTTACAAGATAAACTTCATATTGGTAATTTATCAGCAACAAGAGATTGGGGTCATGCTAAAGATTATGTTGAGGCAATGTGGTTAATGTTACAATCAGATAAACCAGATGACTATGTGTGCGCAACAGGTGTTTCTCATTCAGTAAAAGACTTATGTGAATACGTTTTTAGTACATTAGGTTTAAATTATTTAGATTACATTGTTGTTGATGAAAAACATTTTAGACCTGAAGAATTAGAGAACCTAAAAGGTGATTCGTCAAAATTAAGAAAAGAGGTGTTGTGGCAACCTTCATATACATTTGAAACAATGTTAGATGAAATGATTGAATATTGGTTAAAATATTATGAAAAATAAAATATTAGTTACAGGTGGTTACGGATTAGTTGGAACTGAATTCGCAGAAAAAAAATACATCAAACCGAAATCAATAGACGTTGATTTTAGAAATACAAGTGATGTTAATGAATTCTTTAATTCAAATCATTTTGATGGAATTATTCATTGTGCTGCTAAAGTTGGTGGCGTCGGTGGAAATATGAATTATAAAGGTGAGTTTTTTTATGATAATATTATGATGAATACCAATGTAATAGAATCCGCCAGACGTTTTGGAGTTAAAAATCTAGTGGCATTTTTATCAACATGTGTTTTTCCTGATAAAGTGGATTACCCTCTTACTGAATCTAAAATACATTTAGGTCCACCACATTTTTCAAATGACGCATACGCATATGCTAAAAGAATGGCGGATGTTCAAATTAGGTCATATAAAGAACAATACGGTTTAAATTATAAATCAGTTATACCGACTAACATTTATGGCCCTAATGACAATTACAACATAGAAAATGGTCATGTTATTCCTTCACTAATACATAAATGTTATTTAGCAAGAGAAAATAAAACAGATTTTACAATATGGGGGTCAGGTAAACCCTTGAGGGAGTTTATTTTTAGTAAAGATGTTGCAAGGTTAACAGAGTGGGTTTTAGAAAACTATGAAGAAAATGTACCTATTATACTTTCAACGTCAGATGAAATATCAATAAAGGGTGTTGTTGATATAATAATAGAAATTATGAATTACAAAGGTAATGTTATTTGGGACAAAGAAAAACCTGAAGGTCAATTTAGAAAACCAAGTGATAATAGTAAAATTAAAAATTATTTACCAAATTTTAAATTTACACCACTTTACGAAGGACTAAAAGAAACTATTGAATATTTTGAAAACCATTATAATATTATAAGAAAATAATATGACAAGAAAAAAACACCCACCAACTGAAGAACAGGATTCTAGGCCTTTCTCAAAAAAAGACTTTATAAATTCGGTAATAAAGAAAAAAATTAAAAACAAATTCCTTACTGAAAGTCAAGAACATTATTACAACCTCCTAAGAAACAACCAAATCACAATTTGTTCTGGACCAGCAGGTGTTGGTAAATCTTACATCGCAATGAAAGCTGCGGTTGATTTATTAATGGACCCATCAAATGCATACGAAAAATTAGTTATTGTTAGACCGGCAGTAGAGGCTGAGGAAAAACTTGGTTCTCTGCCAGGTAACTTAGAAGAAAAATTAGACCCTTACATTTTCCCGTCTTATTACTTATTAAATAAAATTATCGGAAAAGAGGCAAGAGAAAAATTAAAAGATGCTGAAATTATAGAAGTATTTGCATTAGCATACATGAGAGGTATGAATATAGACAACACAATTTTAATATTTGAAGAAGCTCAAAACTCAAGCCCAAATCAAATGAAATTACTATTGACAAGGATAGGGTTTAATAGTAAATTCTTTATATCAGGAGACATTGAACAAACTGACCGTTATAGAGACAAGAGACAATCTGGTCTATATGATGCAATTAAAAAGTTTAATGATGTTTCTGATATTGGTGTGTTTGAATTTGGTGATGGAGATGTGGTAAGAAACCCACTTATAAGTAAGTTATTAAAAAAGTATGAAGAGAATAGGGATTGAAATTAATGGTGTTTTAAGAGATACTATTGGAAAATTTACTCAGTTATATGAAAAACATATGATTGAAGAAAAAGACGATGATAGTAAAACTTTTGAGTTAGACATGTCAGGAAATACCGAAGAATTAGTTTCACCTGAAGAATTTGAATATAAAATATTGGGTGATGTAACAACTCTTAATTTAATAGATCATTTTAGATTTAATGATGAAAACGAATTGTACGAATTCATGTATGAGGATTTTGCAATGCAGATTTTTGGTCACGCAGGATCCACTGAAACATTTACATTTAATGACTTAAATGAAATTTATCATAATTACAGAGACAAAAACGAATTATTAATAGTATCCGATGAGATGGGTAAATCAAAACCAGCATCATTATTTTTCCTTTCTAAGTTTGGATGTTTATTAGAAAAGATAAAATTTTATTCAAATTTTACAATAAATTCAATGTGGGATGAAATTGACATTTTACTTACATCAAATCCTCAACTAATATTAGAAAAACCAAAAGATAAAATCGTAGTTAAATATAATACGACATATAATAAAAACGTCGAAGCGGACTATGAAATTGAAAAATTAAAAGAGTTTGATGACATATTAAAAAAATTAAATTTATGTTAACATTTTTAGGTGAAAACTATTACTTGGACATTAATGAGTTAGAAAAACAGGTAAGTTATGAGAAGTCTGTTTTACCATTAACAGTTTCAGGAGAAACGGAAACACCAGAACAACAAATAAGCGTTACAAGATACGACACTTTCAAAAGTCTTATTGAAGTATTATTAACTGAAAGAGAAGAATTAGATGAAAGTTTGGGTATGCATGGAGCAAAGGATTTAACAATCCCATTTAAATTGGCATTTAACACACTATTAATAAACCACGTTCTAAAAAAATTATAAAATGGAATTAGAAAAAATAGAAAAAATAGAAGGTTCTATTAAAAACCTAAAAGACAAAACGGCTAAGATTTATTTCTTGGTTCAAGACACTAAAGGTAATGCAAAAGGGTCTATTGCATACACGTATCAAATGGCTAAAGTATTATTTGACAAAAATTACAACGTCATAATTATTCATGAAACGCAAGAGTACACCGGTGTTAATGAATGGTTAGGTGAGGAATATATGACAATCCCTCACGAATCTATTGAAGGTAAAAACCTATCAATATCACCTGAAGATTTTATAATTATACCTGAATTATATGGTCATGTTATGGATCAATTAAAAAACTTCCCTTGTGGTAAAATAGTTTTATGTCAGGCGTATGATAATATTTTAGAAACTTTAGCCCCTGGAGTTACTTGGCAACAATATGGTTTTGCAAAAGTTATAACTACAAGCGAAACACAAAAAGAGTACGTTAAACAAATTATGAGAAACGCAAGTGTTGATGTTATTGAACCGACGATTTCTAAGTATTTTACTAAAAAAGACAAACCATCAAAACCTATTATCACAATCCACACAAGAGAAGCAAGAGACACTGCAAAAATCATTAAAAGTTTTTATCTAAAATTTCCACAATTTAGATGGATCACATTTAGAGATATGAGAGGAATTAAACAAGAAGATTTTGCAAAATTTTTAAAAGATTCATATGTTTCAGTTTGGGTTGATGATGTTTCGGGGTTTGGTACATTTCCACTTGAGTCAATGGTATCTGGAACTCCAGTTATAGGCAAAATACCAAATTTAAAACCTGAATGGATGGATGAAAGTAACGGTATATGGACTTACCAATATAACGAAATAATTGATGTTCTTGCTAACTTTACTCAAAATTGGTTAGAAGATAACATCTCACCACAACTATATGAAAAAATGTTAGAGACATCACAAAAATATCAAAACTATGTAAATTTTGAGGAAAAGACCATTGAAATTTTCAACGAGTATTTTGAAACAAGAACTAAACTATTTTCAGACCAATTGGATAAACTAAAAATATCAGAAGAACAAAATTAATTATGGAAACAAAAGAAACATTTGACGTATCGGTTATATTACCAATAAGTTCAGCAATACACCCTTTTTTCGATGACTTATTAGAAAGATGTATTAAATCATTACAAATGCAATTAACAGGTGTTAACGAATTAGTAATCGTACACACAGACGAGGAAGTATTAAAAAACAAATTAACTAACTACGATTTTGGTGATCTTAATGTTAATTTAGTTGAAAATAAAGGTGAATTTGATTTTGCAACACAAGTTAACTTGGGAGTTAAAAACGCAAAAAGTAAATGGGTTTCAGTTTTAGAATTTGATGACGAATATGCAACCATTTGGTTTAAAAATGTAAAAAGATATGTTGAGTCTTATGATGACGTATCAGCATTTTTACCTTTAGTTGTTGATACTGATGATAAAGGAGTGTTTGTTGGATTTACTAATGAGGCTACTTTTGCTGTTAGCATGAATTCAGAAATGGGTTATTTAACTAATGATTTATTATTAAGTTATCAAAATTTCCAATCATCGGGAATGGTCGTACAAAAAAACATTTATGAAAGTTTGGGTGGATTTAAAAAATCAATGAAACTAACATTTGTTTATGAATTTTTATTGAGACTAACTTACAACTCAACAAAAATAATGACAATTCCAAGAATTGGATACAAGCACATGAACATGAGGGAAGGTTCTATTTTTTGGAACTATAAAAATAGTGATGATAGACTTACAGATGATGAGGTTTCATTTTGGATTGACTCAGCAAAAAAAGAACATTTTTTCACTGGAGATAGAAACATAAAATATGAACCACAAAATGTTTAATGTCATTATTAGAAAATGAAGAAACAAATGAACTAAAAGATAAGACGAGTATCAAAAAAATTAAAAAAGATAATTATTTTGATACTCGTGAGGAAGAGGCAGTAAAAAGATACCTTGTTGCTGAAACCAAAGAAGAAAAAGAAGAAATTTATAATAATTTCTTGAGAGACCCACTGAATAAAATGATAGAATCAATTATTCGTAGGTATAAGTTATACAGAAAAGACATGGAGTATTCCGATAATCATTCGGATACTCATTCTTTTTTAATAACAAAAATTGACAAGTTCAAACCGGCTAAGAATAAAAAGGCGTATTCTTATTTTGGCACAATATGTAAAAACTATCTTATGGGTCAAATACAAAAAGACCAAAAAGATACAAACAGAAAAATATCGTATGAGGACATATCATCTACTTTAGAAAATAGACCAGATATGGTTTATTATATGGAATTTGAAAGTATAGATGCTGAAAAAATAATAGACATATTTAAAATAGAATTAAAAACATACGTTCAAGAAAAAGGTTTAAATGAAAATGAGTATAAGTTAGGTATTGCTCTTATTGATCTGTTTGATAACTATGGGAACATTTTTATTGGTAACGATAATAACAAGTTTAATAAAAATATTGTTCTGTTATCTTTAAGGGAAATGACCAATATGAATACAAAAGAAATTAGAATTTATTTAAAAAAATACAAGGTATTGTATTTAGAGACATTAAAAAAAATACATAGCAAATAATATTTATTGTTATGAATAGAAATAGAAAAAAAGAAATTTCACTTAATAAAGATTCTGTATTAGGTCTTATGCAAGAAATTTACAATGAACTTGTTGAACAAAAAGCAACAGCAACAAGAATACAAAACAAAATGCTTGCGATGTTAAAGGACCCTGAAGACATGACTTTAATAGGTCCCATTATAAAAGAGCAACAAAAAATCATTAACGATACTATTGAAAAGAAACTTTCTTTGTCAAAATTACAATCCACTTTGTGGGAAAAATCAAATAATAATAAAGATGATGATTTTACCCTTAATGATATGGACGACGATTTATTACAAACTTTATTAAAAAAGGACGTTGATAACTCTCAAAATCAAAACTTTAGTTTATAATGGCCATTTTAGATACTAATCAAGGATATAGTCAAGCTAAAAGTAAAATTTTGGCAATTAAAACTGTTAATCAGTCATTAAAAGACGGAAAAAAACAAGCAACGGAACAAGTAAATTCTTTTACAGAAAAAACAAAATCACAAGCAGTAAAACAACTTAACGAATTAAAAAACGAAGGAACAAAACAAGCTAACCAATTAAAAAGTGAGGCAAAAAATCAAATAGATCAGATGTTTGAACTTTTTATGCAAACTTTACCCGCAGGAAATTCTGTTAACGTCCTTAGAGATATTTTTTTAAAATCAACAGAATCATTTAAACCTAAAATTTCTGAAATTATAATAGATGAAATGATATCAACTTTAGGGTGTTCAGAAGAACAATCGTATGAGTCAGTATTAAACCAACCAATATATATAAAAGTTAATCAATTAGACATTTTTAATACATTAAAGTACGATCCTGACGATAAAAAGGCAAGATTTTTTTATGAAAAATCAAACACAGGAATAGGTACAATACCATACTCTATGGATAGAGAACTGTATAACCGATTACAAAATATTAATATTTCATATAATAACGAATTAGGTGGTAATTATAGAGGGGCATCCGGACAAGACTTGTTTGATTTTGAATATGTTCAATATTATCCTGCAGTTTTACCAACAAATTTTGGTGATTATTATAAAGTAACTTTAAAACCACAATTAAATAACAGGACTTCTGTAACCGACTTTTTAAGAGACTACTACCAAAGTATAGATATTTTTGATTTTGACGTTTTAAATGCAAACATTTTTAATTCATTGAGTGGTAATTTAGATTTTGGGCTAAAAAAATCTAAAATAGAAATACAACAAAGTTCTTGGTTTTTAAAAGTCATGAAAAGGCTTATGGGTATTTGTAATGACCCAACAAAAAAAATAGACGTTTCAGGAACCGCAAAATTAAGTGATGAAGATTTTATTGATGATAGTTTTTTTGAAATAAAACCTTCAGACTTGAGAATTTTAGATCAAGAAGTGGATAACATTTCTAGTGGAGTTATGGAATTTGAGGATTGCGATGGGGTAAAATTACCTATTAACGAGCAAGGTATGATTAATATTTTAGACGATATTATAAATCAAAATAGTACATCATCTAAAATAGAGGCAATTGATAGGGGTATTGATTCTATGGTAAATGATAAAGTGTGGAAAGACGAATTAACAGGAAATATCAGCATACCTTTTCCATCTTTAAATTTGAAACTTAAATTAAATATGGATTTAACTTTATCATTACCAAGAGTTATTTTTAAATCTGTTTTAACGCCTAAAACTATTTTTGGGTTCTTGATAATGGTTAAATCCGTGCAAAACGAATTGTCAACAAAATTGGACGACGCGTATGATGATGCGGAAGGTTTTATGAAAACATTTAAAAAATTTGTTACCGGAACAATGCAAAGAATAACTTCAGAATTTGTTGAGGTACTTTTTAAAACTTTGAAAAAAAACATAAGACTTTTAGTTGAAACAATTTTATTGGAAATAATTGACGAGGCAAAAGACAAACAAATAAGAATGTATACCTCAATCGCATATGTATTACTTTTATTAGGTCAGGCGGTTGTTGATTATAGAAATTGTAAAAGTGTTATTGATGAAATTTTAAAACTTTTAAATTTTGGATTAAAGCAACTTGGGGTTGGTCTGCCTAATTTTATATTGGCAGGATCTTCTCTACTTAGCGGTGTCTCATCTATAAGAGGATATTCAAACGCAATTGATAATTTACAAAGGGCAGGATTACCAACAGGAGACGCACCTGATGGTGGACCTAATTTAATGAATCAGGCACTTTTATCACTAACAAGAGGTCTAAACCAAGAAATCGCAGAAAATGGTAAAGTTTCTGTTTTTATACCACCATTAACCATTACACCGGCAGGCATAACAATAGCATCACAAGGAACAGGTAAATTCTTTTAATATGGATAACAGTAAAGTATTAGATATTTTAAAAAACTATAAAAGTTCTTCAAATAAAGAATTAACAGAAGTTATGGATTTTTTAAATGGTGATTTTGAAAAAACTAAAGACTTGATAGTTAAACTCACTTATCATTTGGATACTACCGAAGAGGCATACAATAAAGTTTTTGAAGAATATAAAAAAAGAGTAAATAATGGATAATAAAAACCAATTAGTTTTTTTTGGTACTTGTTTACAAGATGACGATCCTCAGATGTTAGGAAGAATTAGAGTTCTCCCATTCAATGACGTTCAGCAATCTGTAATTGATGCGAATCCAAAATTTAAACCAAATTCAAAATCTCTATCTGACGGGCCTTGGTCGGACATTGACCCGTTTTTATATAATCCTTTTCTCCCATATTTTATTAATCAAGTACCAAAGAAAGGTGAAAAGGTAAAATTATTTTATTTTAATCAAGAAAGTAAATACGGAAGAAACAAGTATTACATGATGGATCAATTTTCATCACCCACTACAACTAATTTTGAAGACGTTAATTCGGCACAGTTAAGAAGTGATGCGGGATACTCAAATTCTGCGGAAAGTTTTCCACCAATAAAAAATAATGATGGCCAATACGTAGAAGAAAATTATAAAGGTGTTTTTGCTGAACCTGTAGATATTTCATTAAATGGTAGAGATACTGCAGACCTTATTATTAAAAAAGATGAAATTTTATTAAGGGCGGGTAAACATAACCCATTCAAATCAAATGAAATCCCTACCGCAAACACAAACAGAGGATTTTTACAATTATCTAAATTTGATACAAAATTTAATTTTGGCTTACCTCAGGCAAAATTAAGATTAGTTAATCAAAGTACACCTATAAAATATTTGTTTGAATATGAAGTTTTTAATCCTGAAAACGAATTTTCAGCATTCACAGGTACTTTAGACATTTACACCTTACCTAATTTTCAAGACGCATATCTTACCCTAACATCAATATTTGATGTGGATACTGAAATTGATATGACTTGTTCAGGAAAAACTTCAGCATGTAAAATAAAATCAATTCAGTTTCAAGGATTAAATTTTAATGATCTATCAACATTTATAAATAACACCTTAAAAACGTTTCTTACAACACCAGACTCAATTATAACGGCACCTATTGGTAATAACGAACAGTTTCCTTTTTATTTTAGACCCTCAAAAAAAATTAGAAATTTAACAACACAATACACAAATTCGTCTAATTTACAAGCCACTACAAACATGGCTCAACTATCGTCTTTAATAAAAATATCACCAACAGACCCAACACCGGGTTATGGAATGGTATTAGACGCAAAACTTTCTACCGATTTACCTTTAGACTTCAAAAAAGAAGTTTACTTACCAAGAACAACCGAAAACGTAGAAAATACCGCAGCACTTTTAGGCGCAAATCAATTGTTTTTATTATCGCACGAATCTCAAATACCCGGTAGAGATAAAATTGATTTGGGTGGTACAATATATGGGATAGACCAAAATAAAGTAATTGAAGACATATACCCAAATACGTCTTCAATGGTTAGAGGTGAAGAACTTTTAGAATTATTAAGTTTGATTGTTAGTTTTTGTACATCTCACGTTCACCCATACCCACTACTACCACCATCATCAGTTTCTTTAGATGGTACAAGCATTGACGATCTACTAATTAAAATGCAAGAAGCATATACTAAAGTATTAAATGAAAATATTCGCATCAACTAAGTATTTATATATAAAATACTGATGTCAATACACAAATCTTATTTTGATAAGTCTAATACCGTTATATATAACACGTACACAAATACGTCAAGAAATCCTATTGTTGAGTTATTTTTTGGAAAAGTGGATAGTTTAACGACACCGGTTGGATATAGTAGATATATTTTTAATATTGATATTACCGATCTACAAAACAAAGTATCAAACGGGATTATTTCAACGGGGTGTACGGGGTTTTCTAATATCAAACACGCACTAAGAATGACAAACACTTCTTTTTTTGATAAAGATTTGTTGAATGATAAAACATCACAAGGAAGAAGAAGAGCAACATCTTTTGATTTAATCTTATTTAGAATACCAGGAAATCAAAATTGGGACGCTGGTGTTGGTTACGATTATTATGACTTTAACACAAACTATTTTAACGATAAAAACTATTCAGACAGACCATCAAATTGGTTCCAAACAACAACTATTAACGATTGGACAACACCTGGTTTATATAATAATTTGAATTTAGCAACAGGAACAGGTGTAAATTATTCGGCAATAACAATTATTGACACCCAACATTTTGAATTTGGTAATGAAGATATTGAATTTGACATGACAAATGAAATTAATTCAAGACTTAGTGGTGGGACAATAGGTGTTACTGGTTATGGTATTGCTTTTTTACCACAAGTAGAAAATATATCGGGGTTAACCGAAAACTACTCTGTTGGTTTTTTCTCACCATTTACTCAAACATTTTATGAACCTTATCTTGAAACATCTTATGATGATTTAATATTAGATAATAGAAATAATTTTACGTGTGGTGTAAGTAATGATTTATATCTTTACGCATATGATAATGGAATTCCATTAACTTTTGATAATAATCCAATCGTTGATATTTTAGATTCTAATGGTAGTATTGTTTACTCATCTTTAACTACTTGTTTAGTAACTGAGGGTGTTTATAAAGTAACTGTTCCATCAATTAGTTGTGATAATGCTCCATGTATTTATTATGACTTATGGAAAAACATTACAATTAATACAGAATCTTTTGATAATATAGAAAATGAATTTGTATTAGTTGAAAAATCAAAAAGATTTAACATTGGGACCACAACTGAAAATCCTAAAATATTTGGGTTTTCGTTTGACGGGATAAAACAAAATGAAAAAGTAATAAATACAGATATTCGTAAAGTAAATGTGGTTGTAAAACAAGCATATTCTTCTAAATCAACACTTAATTATGTTAAGGCTTATTATAGAATATATGTTAGAGAAGGGGCCAATACAGAAGTACAAGTCCAAGATTGGACAAGGATTAATCAAACACCAGATGGTTATTATTTTGTTTTTGATACAACTGATAAAATACCAAATGAATATTTTGTTGATATAAAAGTGATAACTGATAAAAATGTAGATACTTATAAAAGAGAACTACAATTTCAAATAGTAAATAAATTATAAAAAATATAAAATTATGGCAGCAAATGCTAGAGTATGTTACAACACTAGAACAACTACAAACATAAATTACAATGGACTAATATTATCAATAGGTGATATTGTGTATGCAAATTCACCAGATTTTAAAGCTTTTGGTTGTTTTGAAATTACTGATGTGGACGCTACTGGTTCCACAGTGTATGCTCAAACAATTTATACTGATTGCTATGACTGTTTAAATAATAACTACGGTACTGTGATTTTTGATTCTTGTGATGGTACAATAAGTAGTGTTGAAGTACCAATATCTGAATTAGGTTATTTACCAATAGTTGGAGATTCTTTTTATGGTACAGTTGATGTTAATAGCGGAGAAATTCAAAGGTTTACCACTTGTTGGCAAGTCACATCAATACAACAATACGATAATGAAACTAATTATAATCGTAGAATCTTATCTTCAATAGTTGGTGAAACTACATCTTATCCTGAAGGACGTTGTGAAGAATGTTTTTTAGCAAATGCAACAACTTATTCGGTTAGGCGTTGTACTGATGAGGCGATTACCGATTACGTTTTATTATTATCTGGATATTCTGGAAATACAATATCATATACTGATGGTACAAATATATATTGTGGAGTTGTTGGAGTACAAATCATAGGCACTCCTGAATGGACATTTGTTTCTGATTATGGTAATCCGGGTGAAGGTGGTAATTTTTGTGAAGATTGTTTAGCGGCAGAAAATCAAAAAATATTACTTGAAAGTTGCACAGACCCAAGAAATCAACTTGTTGTTTGGTCTTCAACTTTATTTGGTATTGGTGATTATTCACACCTTTCAACTGATGATGGATGTTTTAGAGTAGTAGGACCAACTACTGAAGAAATTTCAAGTCCGTACTTTTTAAATTTTGTTCCATCACCAGGATGTGATCCTTGTATTGAATGTAATGGTATTGCATATGAGTATAGCACTTGTAGTGAAGAACCAACCACAGGAACTGTTTATTTGTATCAATATTTACCATCAGGTACTACTTATTTTGATCCGTATCAAGAAGACTGTACAACTATAGGTAATATTACAACGGGTGGTGGTGATTATACCTTATATAGTGTAAATACTTTTGATGGTTGTACTAATTGTAATGAAACATCAAATATTGAATTATGGTATGGAACTATTTGTGAAACAGGTCAAGACATTTATGTAACAACAGTTTCATCTGCCGGATTAACCGCAGGAAACGTTGTAAAAGCAATGTGGGGTTCAAATGAATACGTTTGTGTTCAATTAGATAGTATTGTACCGGGTACAGACAGCTCAACGTGGTATGATACCAAAAAAGATAGTTTAGGTAATACTGAATTATATGATGGTTGCACAACATGTATTAGTTCTTCAAATATTGTTGTAGGGTTAATTAAGTGTGGTACAAATGAAGAAAGTTTTGTAACAATTAGTTTAAGTAATTATCTTTCAATTATTGGAAACGGATTTACTTTACCAAATTACACTATAAGAGATCAAAGACAAAATTGTTATACAATTACAAGTGTATGTCCTCAACCTAGTTCAGCATCAACTGAAAGTATGTCTGTAGCGTATTTTTTCTACAGTTGCCAGTATTGTCCTGATCAAATTATTACAAGTGCTAATACAGAATATAACACATGTGTAATATGTTGTGAGTGTGGGTCAACCGGAAGTACAGTTAACTCGGTATCTACACCCCACCCAATTTATACGGATGGATATAATAACCCTATAATGCAATTAAACATGGTTGTTTTAGGTGGACCTAACGGATTAAACTCTTAAATTATGAATATCAATTATATTATACGTAAAGTATTAAAAGAAGAAGAAAAAAAACATTCTAGTAGATATATGTTTTTTTCAAATCTTGAACAAATGAGAAGACAATGTGATATGTTGTTAGATTTAGATGAATCAATGTTAGAAGAAATATTAGATAATGGTCATGATTGGGCTCAAGATCATATTTCTGAAGCAAAAAACAATATGGATCAAGTTTTTGATTTTTTAATGAATGAAACTAAAAAACATGGTATGCAAATGTCAATGAATATTGATGATAAAGATATGGTTGAGGAAGGTCGTAAAAAAACAGGTACTAAACTTTGTTCTAGAGGTAAATCGGCAGCCAAAGCAAAATATGACGTTTATCCCAGTGCATATGCGAACGGACACGCCATTCAAGTTTGTAAAGGAAAAATTAAAGGACTGGACGGTAAAAGAAGATGTTCACCACC
>Ga0315903_10000918_pt1 | contig 44643 bp, 38 predicted proteins | sample LakEriMetagenome_7_FD_203524 | JGI IMG/M metagenome (GOLD analysis project Ga0315903, IMG submission 203524) | Freshwater fungal communities from buoy surface, Lake Erie, Ohio, United States - Buoy 2 MA119 | ecosystem: Environmental > Aquatic > Freshwater > Lake | place: USA: Lake Erie, Ohio... | reverse complement strand
CATTTGATCCCCACAGCGTCTGGGATTTGTTGGTCATTGGCGGTGGCGCCACGGGCCTGGGAGTGGCTTTGCAAGCGGCCTTAGAGGGCCGAAAAGTCTTGTTGGTTGAAGCGCGTGACTTTGCCAGCGGCACCTCTTCACGCTCCACCAAGTTGTTGCATGGGGGCGTCCGCTACCTGGCGCAAGGACGTTTGCGTTTGGTCTACGAGGCACTGCGTGAACGGTCCACCGTTTTGGGTTTGGCCCCTCATCTGGCGCAGCCTTTGTCTTTTGTTGTGCCTGCGGGCAGCAGGTGGTCTTGGGCTTGGACGGTCTTGGGGCTGAAGGTATACCAGTGGCTATCCGGCCGCTTGAGTCTGGGTGCCACAGCTGCCATTTCCCGAGGTGCTTTGGCGCGCTGTGCATCCAACTTGCCCCTGTTGTCAGGGCTTTTTGTGGGGGGCGTGCGTTATTGGGATGGTCAGTTTGAAGACGCCCGTTTGGCATTGGCACTGGCCAAAACCGCCCGACGTGCCGGAGCCAGTGTGCACAACCACACCCGAGTAACAGCACTTGACTTTGAGCCCCTGAGCGCATTTCAAAGCCAGGCTGACAACGTCCTAAAGGGTGCAAAAAATACCCAGATGGCCAACTGGCGTGTGGGTTTGCTGGATGAACGCACGGGCCAAGCCCGCTCGGTTCAAGCGGCTTGCGTGGTCAATGCAACTGGCGTTTGGGTCGACGCATTGCGCCAAATGGCGCTGTCACAGGGGGCCAATTCGCACGAATCCAAAACCATGGTCACGCCTAGTCAAGGGGTGCACATGGTGGTCTCCCGGGCGTGTTTGCCCATCCAGGAAGCCGTGCTGATCCCTAAAACCAGCGACGGCCGGGTTTTGTTCGCCGTGCCATGGCTGGGTTCCACCGTGATTGGGACCACCGATACCCCGCGCAGCGACGCCCCATTTGAGCCCTTGCCCCTGCAGGAAGAACTGGACTTTTTGTTCAGCGAATGTCAAAAATCATTGGGTGTGACACTCACCCCCGCCGATATCCGCAGCGTGTGGGTAGGCTTGCGGCCTTTGGTGGGTGGCAGCGAGGCGGGGGTCACCAGCCAGATGTCGCGTGAACACCTGATTCAGCGCGAAGCCCAGGGTTTTTATACCGTGACAGGCGGGAAATGGACCACCTACCGCATCATGGCCGAAGAGGTCATGCAAGCCATTCAAAGCCACGCAGATTTACCCCAAGCCCTGCCAGGCCAAGGCGATACACGCCAGCACCGTTTGGTGGGCGCACCTGAAAGCCATGAACCAAAGCACCCCATCAGCGAGGCGCCGGGACTTCATTTGTGGGGCACCGAGGCCGAGCAGGTTTTGGCCCTGCCGGGCGCGAAAAACCATTTAGGCATGGGTTTGACTGAGGCCATGGTGCGTTTTTCGGCCCGCAACGAATGGGTTTTTACGGTCGAGGATATGCTTGCGCGGCGTTGGCGAGCCCTGTTTCTAGACGCGCGTCAGGCCGCCCTGATGGCCCCTTCAGTGGCCAGTCTGTTGCAAGAAGAAACCGGGCTGGACCCCAAACTGGATGAATTTCTTGCGCTGTGCCAGCGTTACACGCTGGCCTCCTGATTTAATTATTAATACGAACATCCTCAACACATTGGAATTTTGCTTTGAGCACGAACACCTCAACCCAACCCATCAGCACACGTTACGGCATCATTGGCTGCGGCATGATGGGTCAAGAGCATTTGCGCAACATTGCCTTGCTGCCTGGCGCAAAAGTCACGCGAATTTATGAGCCCGATGCCGACATGTTGGCCCGCAGCCTGGCCTTGGCCCCCGGTGCGCAAAGTGCCGCCAGCTTGGCCGAAGTGGTGATGTCACCCGACGTGGACTGTTTGTTGATCGTCAGCCCCAACTTTTGCCATGCTGACCAATTACGCGAAATTGCGCGTTTGCGCCCCTTGCCGCTGTTGCTCGAAAAACCTGCCTGCACCCAGTTGGAAGACGTGCGTCAATTAGCCCAGTTGCAAGCGAATTACCCTGAGCCCATCTGGGTCGCCATGGAATACCGCTACATGCCTCCGGTGGCCTTGCTGGCCAAAGAGGTGCATGAGCAATCCCACACAGGCCCGGTTCGCATGCTCACTATTCGTGAGCACCGTTTTCCGTTTTTGGTCAAGGTGGGGGACTGGAATCGGTTTAACCGTTACACCGGGGGCACCCTGGTTGAAAAGTGCTGCCACTTTTTTGACCTGATGCGCCACCTCACTCAAAGTGAACCGGTGCGCGTTTTCGCATCCGCTGGGGCAGACCACAACCACCAGGATGAACGCTACCCGGAGGGCACACCAGACATTTTGGACAACGCCTATGTGATTGTTGACTTTGCATCGGGCCAGCGGGCCATGCTGGAGTTGTGCATGTTTGCCGAGGGCGCGCGCTACCAGGAAGAAATTTCGGTGGTTGGACCATTGGGAAAGGCCGAATGTTTTGTGCCCGGCCCTGGCCGCTTCTGGCCCGAGCACTTGGGAGATGCCCCGGTACCTAAATTGGTGCTCAGCCCGCGTGAGCCCAAAGGTCCGCGCGAATTGGATGTGCCCGTGGACCCGGTGGCTCTGGCGGCGGGAGACCACAACGGGTCGACTTTGTACCAACACCAAAAGTTCAATGCCGTGGTGCGCGGCCAAGGCCAGGTGGAGGTGACATTGAATGACGGGTTGCGCGCCGTGGTCATGGGCTTGGCGGCACAAGAATCGGCACGCACCGGGCAAGCCATTGACCTGACCCAAGGCCCTTACGCCTTGTCTGAGTTGTTGGGCTGAAACCCTTCCAACCAACCTAGCCCATGATGCGCCGATCAATCTCCCGAGAGTTGTGCAACCAAACCAGCGGCTTGCTGCCAAGCCTGCGGGGTCATGGCATGGCCTCCGGTTCGCTCGCGCCAATGGACGTTTCGCGCCATGCCGTGCGCCGCGTAATGGGCTTGCAAGTTGTCGAAGGTCATGCGGGTGCCCACGGGGTTGGACCAAGCATCGTCCAGCGCTTGCATGATGCAAACCTGCCTGGGAAAGATCGCTTGGAGCAGTACGACGCTGTCGATCGCCTGAATCCGTTGCTGCACTTCAGGCAGACAGGCTTGGCTGCCCAGCCAATGGGGAAAAGCCATTTGCAAGGCGTTCAAAGATTCAGCACCTGCCCCTTGAACCTTGAAAGATGCCGCACCAGCCGTGCCACTGTTGTGCGCCACAGTCAGTGCAATGCCGGGGTGAGTGGCCGCAGCCAACAAGGCTGCTTTGCCACTGCGGGAGTGACCGATCAGGCCCAATTGACCTGGCTTGCAACCGATTTGCAGCAGCGCATCCACACTGCGTTGAATAGCCCAAGCCCAAGCAGATATAGCCCCCCAGCGGGTGTGCGGCCAATGCTCAAAAATAGGGCCCGACCGTTGCCTATCCGGTCCGTCGTGGGCAATTTCCAGTCGGTTGAAATACGCCAAAGCCACGCCCGAAGCCCGAACTTGTTGTCGCGCTTCATCGTTAATGCAATGCGGCCAGCACGCATCCGGGCTGAGCAAACACGAAAAGGTTTCTGTCAATTCATGGTTCAGGGGTCGCTCCAGCCACAAGCTCCATCGCAACCAACAGGGCCTGCCTATTTGAATCTGCCAAGTTTGCAATTGACATGTTGCGGTCCGAAGGCTGTGCGTCAGCTGAGCAGACACGCCATCCGAATCCGGCACAAGCCCCCCAAAGAGGGCTTCCACATAGTCTCCCAAAATTGCCGAATTTGAAGCGTTTGTGGTTTGGGTTGTCATTTTTGGTCAAAATACCAAGGGTGATGAAGTGTATTTTTCAATTTTTTTCACACTAAAACGAGGAGTCATCATGAAAGTTGTTCGAATTCTTCCCTTGGCCTTGGCTTTGGGTGCGGTCTTTTCAACAAGCCACAACTTGGCACAAGCCGGAGAAATTCGGGTCATGTGTTACCAAGACGGTATTGAGTGCGAAGTCACCGCCGATCTGGCCAAACGATTTGAAGCGCAAAACCCCGGCACCAAAGTCATTGTGGACACCGTGCCCTACAAAACCATTGTGGAGCAATTGCCCGTGCAACTGGCCGCAGGGCAAGGCCCGGACATTGCCCGCGTGACCGATTTGGGCGGCATGTCCAAGTTCTACATGGACGTATCGGCTCACATCAAAGACCGTAAATACTGGGATGCCAATTTTGGCAGCACCGCCCCATGGCTGCGTCCTGCCCCCACAGACAAGGGCGTTTACGGATTCATGTCCCAGCTGACCATGACCGGCCCTTACGTCAACAAGACCTTGTTTGAACAAGCCAAAGTCCCGATGCCCGGTGCCAAAGCCACATGGGACGAATGGATGGACGCAGCCCGCAAAGTGGCCAAAGCCACCCAAACCAAGGCCGCTGTGGCTTGGGACCGTTCGGGCCACCGCTTTGCAGGCCCGGCCATCAGTTACGGCGCCAAGATTTTTGATGCACAGGGCAATCCAGTCATCGACGATGGCTACAAATCAACAGTCAACAAGTTCGTGAGCTGGCACAAAGACGGCACCATGTTGCGCGAAGTCTGGGCCGGTTCAGGCGGCTCGACCTATGCTGATTCGATTGGTGAATTCATCAACGGCAACGTGGTCATGGTGCTCTCGGGCAGCTGGCAGATCAACCGCTTGCAAAAAGACGTGGGCAACAAGTTTGACTGGTCCGCCGTACCCAACCCTTGCGGCCCTGCTGCTTGCACCGGCATTCCTGGCGGCGCTGCCTGGGTAGCCTTGAAAACCAGCAAATCACCCAAAGAAGTGGGCGCATTTCTCGACTTCATGGCCTCTGAGGCGGCTTACACCGAGTTCACTGCACGTACCAACAACATTCCGGCACACGCTGGGTTGGCCAAAAAAGGGGTGAATTACGCCAGCGCTCAACCCGGTGCCAAAGCCGCTTTGGGCGTGTTTGGCACGGGTGTGGCCAGTCTGGCCCCCGTGGCCTACCAATTCCAGGGTTACAAGTTCAACCGCGCCATCATGTTGCCTACGGTTGCTCGCGTGACACAGGTCATTGTGGGTGAAATGGGATCTGACGAAGCCGTCGCCAAAATCACGGCCGACATGCAGGATGCCGTGAAACAAGCGCAAAAGTAAGCCCTCCTGACCGGCTCAGCCCCTGACACCCACCCACCAGGTCGGTGTCAGGGTGCTGCTGTGGTTGTGCAAGGCATTCATTGCAGTCGCCCTTTGGGCTGTATTTTTCGTTTTAACCCGTGGCCATAGCGAATGGCCGTCATGATTGAGGGCAAAGTTTTTTGCCCACATTTGAAGGTTGCTCGTGCCAGTTTTGTCGATTTTCTTTAATTTGCTGGAGCCGCTGTTCAAGTTGGGCCAGCGTGTATTGGGTCCGTCGCGATTGGGCTGGCTATTTGTAGCCCCCAACTTGATCGTTTTGGGCTTGTTCACTTTTTTGCCCATTCTGATCAATCTGGTTTACGCCACCACGGGCGGCGTGAACCTCATGCCCGACCAACGGCCCTTCACGGGTGCCGAAAACTTCCAAATCCTGTTTGAGTGCCGCAATTATTTGGACATTTCGACCTGCCGCAAAGATGTTTTTTGGCGCGCCATGTTCAACACGCTCAAGTTCAGTGTGTTGCAAGTGGTCTTGATGGTTTTCTTTTCCCTTGTCACCGCCTTGGTTCTCAATCGCAAGATCATCGGGCGCGGTTTTTGGCGTGGGGTGTACTTTTATCCGGTGTTGTTGTCGCCCGTGGTGGTGGCGCTCATTTGGAAGTGGTTGCTGCAGAGTCAAGGCGCCTTCAATGCCGGGTTGGTGGCCATGGATATGCCCCCGATCGAATGGTTGACCGATGCAGGTTGGGCATTTTTCTGGACCGTTTTTGTATCGATTTGGGCGCACATGGGTTTTTACACCCTCATTTTGTTGGCCGGTTTACAAGCCATTCCCGCCGACCTGTACGAAGCAGCTCAGATGGACCGGGCCAGTCCCATGCGCACGCTGACCCGCATCACGCTGCCCTTGCTCATGCCCAACTTGATCGTGGTGTTGGTGTTGGCAGCGATTCGGGCGGTGCAGGTATTTGATGAAGTTTTTGTCTTGACAGGTGGCGGTCCAGGTTCTGCCACCACCTTCATCGTGCAATTCATTTACCAGACCGGCTTTGCCGAGCAGATCCATTTGTACGGTTTGGCGGCTGCAGCCTCCTTGGCTTTGGCATTTTTCCTGATTTTGCTGACCCTGGCGCAGTTGCGCTTGACCCGTGCCAGCCAGGCCGGACAAAAGGTGAGATGACATGAAGGCACTCAGTTTTCTTTTTCTCACGCGTGGCCGCCAGCGCTTGCACTGGACCGACGTGCTCAGTTACGCCTATCTTTTAGTGGGCTTGTTCGTCATGTTTGCGCCGGTCTTGTGGTTGGTGATGTCTTCGTTCAAAACTGAATCAGCCATTGGACAGTTCCCACCCACCTTTATGCCCTACAGCCAAAAAACGGTGCTGGTGGCTGGCCATGACAAACCGCTCCCGCTGTTCAAGGTGGCCGGGGAAGGGGGGCAGCCCCGGGAAATGGCCCAAGTCAGTCGTATCGGCATCATGGCCACCATGGTGGACCCGGCCCAGCCGGATCAGACCCTTCAAGTCAACATTCGGGAACGTGTGCCGGTGAACGAGTTGAAATTTGCCACCAACAACTACACGGATTTGTTTGGCAAGTTCACTTTTGGCACATACCTATGGAACAGTGTTTTCATCACGGTGGTGGCCACTTTGCTGACCTTGCTGTTCAACTCGATGGCGGCTTTTGCGCTGTCTAAATTCCAGTTCAAAGGCCAAAAGACGGTCTTCTTGCTGATCATTGCCACTCTGATGATTCCCCCCACCATCATTTTGGTGCCGGTGTTTTTGGTCATCAACTCGGTCAATTTGCTGAACAGTCTGTGGGGGGTGATCTTGCCTGCCGTGGCCACACCCACCGGGGTGTTTTTGCTGCGCCAATACATGCTGACCATTCCGGACGAACTGATCGAAGCCGCCCGCATGGACCACGCCAGCGAATGGCGCATTTACTGGCGCATTGTGTTGCCCTTGACGGCTCCAGCGCTGGCGGTGCTGGCGATTTTCTCGGTCATGTGGCGCTGGAACGATTTTCTGCTGCCCCTGATCGTGCTGTCCAAGAGTGAGTTTTTCACTTTGCAACTGGCACTCAACTCCTTCCAGGGGGAACTCAATACCCAGTGGCATTACTTGTTGGCCATGACGGTGATCACTTTGTTGCCCGTCACCTTGGTCTTTGCCTTTTTGCAGCGCTACATCACCACCGGCATTGCCAGTGCCGGTGTGAAGTGATGCTTGTCCAACGACTTTTTTTGAATTGAACCAAAGTGTCTACTTTAGAACTGCGCTCCCTTGAAAAATCTTTCGACCAAACCCACGTCATCCATGGCGTAGATTTGGAAGTTGCTCATGGCGAATTTGTCGTTTTTGTCGGTCCTTCGGGCTGTGGTAAATCCACCTTGCTCAGAATGATCGCCGGTTTGGACTCACCCACGCGGGGCGATTTACTGATCGACGGCGTTCGGGTCAACGATGTCGGGGCCGCCGACCGGGGCTGCGCCATGGTGTTTCAGTCTTATGCCCTTTACCCGCACATGTCGGTCTACGCCAACATGGCCTTCGGCCTTGAAAACGCCAAGGTGCCCAAAGCCGAGATTGCGCAAAAGGTGAACGAAGCCGCCGCTTTGTTACAACTCGACGCCATGCTGCAACGCAAACCCACCCAGTTGTCAGGCGGTCAGAGACAGCGTGTGGCCATTGGCCGTGCCATTGTGCGCAACCCAAAAATCTTTTTATTCGACGAACCCTTGTCCAACTTGGATGCCGAACTGCGCGTGTCCATGCGCTCGGAATTGCGTGAATTGCACCAACGCTTGGGTGCCACCATGATTTATGTCACCCATGACCAAGTGGAGGCCATGACCATGGCTGACAAAATTGTGGTGCTCAGAGCCGGGCGTATTGAGCAAGTGGGCACCCCCCAAGCTTTGTACGAATATCCGTCCAATGTCTTTGTGGCGGGTTTCATGGGCAGCCCCCGGATGAACTTTTTGTCGGCAGAAACCGCCCGCACAGCGGCCTCTTTGCGGTCTTGGGTACCAGAGGCCGCAAAACAAGTAGGCATCCGCCCAGAGCATTGGATGGTGTGCAGTGCAGGGGAGGGCTTGGCGCTACAAGTCAAAGGCACCGAATACCTGGGCGCGCAACGCTTGCTGCATGGCTTGCTGGCCGATGGCACCCGTATCGAGGTTCTGATTGAAGGCGATCGTGCCCCCGCAGCCGGAGAGCTGATGTATTTCACGGCCCGGCCTGAAAACCTGCACGTTTTTGACGCAAACGAGCAACGACTAGCGCAGCTGAACCCATGAAACCCTTGTTAACCCAAGCATGGAGCCTCGCCGACGAGCGCTCCGCAGCCGATCGGACCCAGCCTGATGCTTGTGCCGCATTGGCCACAGGCGGTGAGTTGCGTTTGTCCTTTTTGTCTCCCACCTTAGCGCGGGTCACGCTTTTGCCGGCCCAAGGGTTTCGCGAACCTCGTACTTGGGCCATTGCCCCGACGCTTGGCACCGATGTGCCTTGGACCGGGCGTGAACGTGCAGACCTGCAGGGTTTTCAACGTCCGGTGGTGGCCTTATCCAAGAGCGATCAGGGTGACGTGAGTTTGTCAACGCCGCAGGTTTCTGTAAGGCTGTTGGGCGGTGGCACGCAAGCCATGCGTTTGCAATGGACGGACCAAGCCACGGGCCACACCTTTTTGGAAGACCGCCGCACCAGTGCTTATTTGCAAGAACACCGCACTGGCTTGGTCAGGCACTGCTTAGTGCGCGATCCCCAAGAGCATTACTACGGCCTGGGCGACAAAACCGGTCCCTTAAACCTGCATGGCCGCCGACTGCGTTGCCTGGGACAAGATGCCTTGGGTTATGACCCGCAAAACGGCGATCCGCTTTACAAGCACTGGCCTTTCACCATGACCCGCACCGTCAACGGGTTGTGGGTGGGCTTGTATTACGACACCCTTGCCACCTGCACCTTTGATCTGGGGTGTGAGCACGACAACTACCATGGCTTTTTCCGCAGCGTGGACATTGACGATGGCGACCTTGACTATTACGTGATGTTGGGCCGGACCCCAGCCGAAGTGTTGCGTCAATTTGTTGCCTTGATCGGCGGGACCCACATGCCCCCGCGTTGGAGTTTGGGGTTTGCACAAACTGCCATGGGCTTGGCCGACGCCCCGGATGCACAACATCAGTTGAACCGGTTCATTGACGAATGCGCTCGCCACCGTATCCCGATTTCGTCTTTCCACTATGGTTCGGGCTATTCAAGCCGTGGCAAACAACGCTATGTGTTCACTTGGAACCACGCCAAGTTTCCGGACCCCAAGGCCATCAACCGAAAGTTTCAAGAGCACGGCATGCGCTTGGTGGCCAACATCAAGCCTTGTTTGCTGGACGACCATCCGGCCTACAGTGCGCTCAAGCAAAGTCAGGCCTTCATACAAGACGCTTCGACGGGCAAAGCGGTGGTGGAGCCTTTTTGGGATGGTCAAGGCTCGCACCTGGACTTCACGCGTCCCCAAGCGGTGGCGTGGTGGCAAGAACAACTCACGCAGCAGGTTTTGGCGCAGGGCATCGATGTGGGCTGGAATGACAACAACGAATACGCCATTCAGAACGAAGACGCCTACAGCGACGCTTGGGGGCTGAATTTGCCCATGCACCGCAGCCGACCTTTGCACGCTTTGTTGATGACGCGTGCCACCTTTGAGGCACAGCAAGCTTTTACCGGGGACATAGCCGAACCGGCTTTCACGGTCACCAGGGCCGGGCCTCCAGGTTTGCAACGCTATGCACAAACTTGGTCAGGCGACAACACCACCAGTTGGGCCAGCTTGAAGTGGAATGTCCGCACCGGCTTGCAAATGAGTCTTTCAGGCATGTTCAACGTGGGTCACGATGTGGGGGGCTTCTATGGCCCGGTGCCTGACGCCGAGCTGTTCTTGCGCTGGGTGCAAGCCTGTTGCCTCAACCCGCGCATGGTCATGAACTCTTGGAAAGAAGGTGGCGTCAGCAATTTGCCCTGGATGCACCCGGAAGTGACCGATGCCATCCGCGAGGCCATTGCACTGCGTTACCGCCTCATGCCCTACCTGGTGGCTTGTTTCGAGCAGGCCACGCAGCAACATGTGCCCATTCTTAGGCCCACTTTCTTCAATTTTCCGGACGATCTGCAATGCCTAGCCGACGCCGACGAGTTCATGCTGGGGGACTCCCTGCTGGTTTCGCCTGTTTTGGAAGAGGGTCAACGATCCAAGCGAATTTATTTTCCGCAATTGCCCGACGGTAAAAAGTGGGTGGATTTTGAAACCCGCGAGGTCTACAACGCTGGGGCGTGGCACGAGGTTGCGGCGCCTCTGACCAGATTGCCTATTTTTGTGCTTCAAGGAACGCAGATTCAGGTGGCCCAACCTGCAGCAGGCGAGGTACCCCGGCACGACGATCCGGTGGCCGAGACGCTGCAATATTGATGTTAAGGGGTTGTTCAGGCGCTGGTCACGATTGAATTCCATCGCTGATTCGGGGCTTGGATCAGGCCCCAAATCAAAAAATGCAGAATCAGCCGGTCATGTCCTCACAGCGGCCAAAGCGGCTGCGCCAAAAGGTCAGAGCGGTTGCGCTCTCCAAGTGGTCAAAAGCCATGACCTGACCAATCACGATGTAGTGGTCCCCGGCGTCCACCACTTGGTGAATTTGGCAGTCAAACCAAGCGGCCGCTTCGGTCAACCTGAGCCGCTGGCTGGCTTGTCGCTGCGTAGGCACACCGACAAACCGGGCGGCCATGTCGCCAGTGGCAAATTGTCGGGCAACGCTTTCTTGGTGTTGCGCCAAAACACTCACCGTAAAACCGCTAGATTTTGTAAAGGCTTCCAGACTGTTGGCGGCTTTGCGAATGCTCCAGAGCACCAGCCGAGGGTCCAGCGAAACCGAGGCAAACGAATTGCAGGTCATGCCCCAGTCGGCATCTTCCCAGCGCGAGGTGATTACGGTGACACCGGTGGCAAAACATGAAAGCGCTTTACGGTAGTCGGCAGGGTTGAGGTCGTGGTTCATGGGCGCATTAAAAGCCGTGTTCGTTGCAGGACGCGCAGAGGCTGCAGGCAAGGCTTCTGACATTTCGTTGGACTTGTGTCGCATGGGCTTTGTGGAGGTCGGTTGATCGGGCTTGGGGCAAAAGCATGTGCAAATGAGCCGTCAAAGATGGCCCGGTTCAGGGCACTTCGTGGCCATTGGCCAATTCATAAAGTTGGTACCAGGTCTGGCGGTCCATCGGCACACGAGTGGCATCAGCGAAACGGGCAATGCGCTCAAGTTGGTTGGTGCCCATGACGGGCAAAATTTGTGCAGGGTGGTGCATGAGCCACGCCATGGCCACCGCCGTGGTGTCGGTGCCCGAGACTTGCGCCAGTTCAGTCAGTTTGGGGGCCAGTCTGGCAGCTGCCGTTCCGGGTGTGTTGGATTGGGAATGCAGTCGGCCTCCGCCCAAAGGAGACCAGGCCATCAAGGGCATGCGGTGTTGCTGGGCATGTGCCAGTTGGCCATTGACCCAGGGCGCGGTGTTCAGCAGGCTCAACTCCAGTTGGTTGGTTTGCAGTTTGTGTTGCATGCACGATTGCAGCAAATCCACATCCCAGGGCATGAAGTTGGAGACTCCGGCACCCCGAATTTTGCCGCTGTCAATCAACGCATCCAGGCAGCGACCAAGGGCTTGGGCATCCATTAAAGGGTCGGGCCGATGAATCAACAGCAAATCAATCACGTCCACACCGATGCGCGTCAATGAGCGGTCCACACTGGCGGTGACATGCTCGGGGCTGGTGTCATAGTGCTTGACCCGCGTATCAGGCCACTTGGACGAGTGCAGCATGATGTCGGTTTTGGTCACGATCTCGATGCGGTCTTTCAGTGAGGGCTGGGCCTTGATGGCTTCACCAAACAGCGCCTCGCAGCTGTAATCGCCATAAATATCGGCATGGTCAAAGGTGGTGATGCCTTGCGCCAGACAGGCCTCGATGCGTGCCAGATTGGCGCGGACCGAAGTGTCTTGGGCTTCAGACAATCGCCATACACCGTAGGCCATTTGGCTCAGCGTGCGGCCGTTGGGCAAGGTGATGCGGCCCATTTTCGGAAGGTTCATTTGCGGACTCCTGTGCCCAGCGGTGTGGGCGGTGTTTGGCTCGGGACACGGCCATATTCTTGGGCGAGCGAGACGGTTTTCAGTTGTGGCAGCACTTTGGTGCCGAAGATTTCGCATTCCTGCAAATGCGGATAACCGGAAAAAATAAAGGCTCTAATGCCCATTTTCTGGTACTCATGAATTGTACTGAGCACCTGGTCCACACTGCCCACCAAGGCGGCACCACAACCACTGCGGGCCCGGCCCACGCCGGTCCACAGATGCGGCTCAATGTAGCCGTCTTCGTCGGCCCGATCCCGGTTAGCACTTTGCAGTGCGACGCCCAAACTGGTGGCATCGAGCGCGCGTTGGCGTATCTGTCGGCCTTTTTCATCGTCGAGTTGTGACACGAGTTCGGCCGCATATTCACGCGCCTCAGCTTCGGTGTCGCGAACAATCATGTGCACGCGCAAGCCGTAATCCAAGATGCGTCCGTATTTTTCGGCTTGGTCATGCACATCGCGCATGCGTTGGGCCAACATGTCTTTGGGCTCTGGCCACATCAGGTAGGTGTCGCAATGTGCCCCGCACAGTGCCAGCGCATCGGGGCTGTAGCCGCCAAAGTACAGCAGTGGCCCGCCGTTGTTTTGGTAGGGCCGCACCGGATCGGTCGACAAACCCTTTAATTTGTAGATTTCACCGTCGTAATTGATTTCGTCCTGTGTCCAAGCTTGCTTAAGGATTTCCACCACCTCCCAAGACCTGCGGTAGCGGTAGGCACTGTCTTCTTGTTGCCCCGGAAAGTCCGATGAAATCACATTCAAAGTCAGCCTTCCTTCCAAAATATGGTCCAGTGTGGCCACGGTGCGGGCCAGCATGGCTGGATGCGTTTCTCCGCAGCGAATGGCGGCCAGCAAGTTCATGTTCTTGGTTTTGTGCGCCACGGCCGCTGCAAATGTCAGCGTGTCTTGACCGACTTGATATGAAGAAGGGCACAAAATATTGCGAAAACCGAGTTCATCGGCCCTTTCAACAATGCGACTGGTGTTGGCCCAGTTGCTGCGTAAATCACCTTCTGGCACGCCCAAGTGGCGAAAATCGTCCGAACACAATGGGGCAAACCACGCCACTTCTGACCCCTGGATGGCTTCGCCTTTGACGGGAACAATGCTCATGAACATCTCCTTGCTGAATGTGAATGAATGATATATGAATTGATTTGTGTTGTGTCAAAGAATTCAAAATATTTGTCATACTCCGGGTCATGAAAGCTGCTCAACCCGCTAAACCCTTGCCCGTTTACTTGCAAATCGCCGAGTTGTTGGCCCGTCAAATTAAGGCGGGTTATTGGCACAGTGGGGAACGTTTGCCCACCGAGGCCGAGTTGGCACAAACCTTGAGCGTGGCCGTGGGGACATTGCGCAAATCTTTGGCCCTGTTGGAGGAGCAAGGGGTTTTGGAGCGCATTCAGGGTTCGGGCACCTATGTTCGACAAATTCAAAACAGTCGGCAAATTTACGAACTTTTCCGCCTAGAACTGGCAGATGGCCCGGGCTTGCCCACGGCCAACATTTTGGACGTGAGTTTGCTGCCGTATCCGGCTGAATGGCCTGCTTTGGTGTTGGCTGGAGAGGCTTGTTGGCGTATTCGGCGCATGCGTTTTTTGAGTCAACAAGCCGTTGCGCTGGAAGAAATCTGGTTCTCTGCCAAAGATTGCTCTGATTTGCAGGCAGAAGAATTGGGAGATTCGATGTACCTGTTTTACCAGCAGAGGCTGGGGGTTTGGATCGGTCGGGTGCAAGACCAAATCAGCGCGGCACCCGCACCCGACTGGGCTCAACAACCCCTGTCGTTGCAACCCGGCACTTGTTCTGGGTACATTGAGCGTGTTTCTTGGACGCCAGCCAACAAGATGGCTGAATTTTCAAAAACTTGGTTCGATCCGGCGGTCTGCCACTATTCTTCGCGAATGAGTCAGTGAGCTTTGTGTTACCCGGCAGGCATTGAACCCAGGCTAAAAAGCGCTGACCTCAACTGCCCGCTTGCAGCACTTGCAGCAGTTCGGTTTCGATCTCGATCTGCGCTTTGTTTTGCTGCAACTCGGCACCGCTGATCAGAAAGGTGTCTTCCACCCGTTCCCCCAGCGTGCTAATTTTGGCCAGTTGCAGGTTGATGCCGTGCAATGCCAACACCCTGGCCACGCTGTAAAGCAAGCCATTGCGGTCGCTGGCCGAAATACTGAGCAACCAGTTTTGTGCTTTTTCGTCCGGCTTGAGCGACACCCGGGGGCTGATCGGAAAGCTTTTGACCCGTCGGGACAAGCGGCCCTTGGTGGGTGGGGGCAGGGGGCTTTGGCGCTCAAGAGTTTGGGTCAGTCCCAGTTCGACCATGGTCATGAGCTCCCGGTAATGCTCGGGCAGCATCGTGGTCACGATCTGGAAGGTGTCCAGCGCCCAGCCGGTTCGGGTGGTGTGAATCTTGGCATCCAGAATACTGAAACCGGATTGGTCAAAATGGCCGCAAATGCGGGCAAACAAATCGGGTTGGTCGGGCGTGAACACCAACACCTGCAGGCCTTCTCCCACAGGAGACGGCCGCGCGCGGACGATGGTACGGGCTTGATCCGGCTGAGGCAGCGCCACATGGCGGGACAGTTGCCTGGCGTGCCAAGCAATGTCGGAGGCATCGTGGCGCATGAAATAACCCACATCCAGCGTGTCCCAAAAAGCCTTGTGGCCTTCGTGCGGTTCGGCTTGGCGGGCTAACTCAATAAGTGCTTCGCGTTTGCGTGCTTCTACCTCTGCATTGGCGTCCGGGGCACGGCCCCCCAGCACACGCAAGGTGGATTTGTACAAATCTTCCAGCAACTTGCCCTTCCAGGCATTCCAGACTTTGGGGCTGGTGCCCCGAATATCGGCCACGGTGAGCAAATACAAGGCCGTCAAACGGCGCTCGTTGCCCACGCGTTGTGCAAAGCGGGCAATGATTTCAGGGTCGCTCAAGTCTTCTTTTTGGGCCACATGGCTCATGGTCAGGTGCTCGCCCACCAAAAACTCGATCAATTGGGCGTCTTCCTTGCCAATCAGGTGTTGGCGGCAGAAGGTACGCACCTCCAGAATGCCCAACTTGGAGTGGTCTCCGCCCCGGCCTTTGGCGATGTCATGAAACAAAGCGGCGGTGTACAAAATCCAGGGCTTGTCCCAGCCGCCCGCCAATTGAGAGCAAAACGGGTATTCGTGGGTGTGCTCGGCCATGAAGAAGCGCCGCACATTGCGCAGCACCATCAAGATGTGTTGGTCCACCGTATAGGCGTGAAACAAATCGTGCTGCATCTGGCCCACAATGCGCCGGAAAACCCACAAATAGCGGCCAAGCACCGATGTTTCATTCATCAGCCGCATGGCATGGGTGATGCCCTGTGGCTGCTGCAGTATTTGCAAAAATGTCTGTCGGTTGACCGGGTCAGCCCGAAAGCGCCCGTTCATGATGGCGCGCACGTTGTAAAGCGCCCGCAGCGTTCTGGCCGACAAGCCTTTGACCCCTGGTGTGGCCTGGTACAACAAGAAGGTTTCCAAAATGGCGTGCGGGTGCTTTTGATACAAGTCGTCGCTGGCCACTTCAATCAAACCGGCTTTTTCAAAAAAGCGCTCATTCAGGGGCCTGAAATCGGCCAGGGTTTCGCCCCTTTCCACCCGCAACCGGTCTTCAATGTTGAGCAACAAGATCTGGTTGAGTTGGGTCACCGCCTTGGCTGCCCAATAGTATTGCCGCATCAGTTTTTCACTGGCACGCAAAGCCAAGCGCCCCTCAGGCGTCACATCCGAAGCGTAACCAAAGGACTCGGCCACATTGGTTTGCAAATCGAACACCAGCCGGTCTTCGCGTCTTTTGGCTTGCAAATGCAGGCGCGCGCGAATCAAACCCAACAGGGCTTCGTTGCGCTTGATTTGACGCGCCTCCAAGGGGGTTGCCAGTCCTTTTCGGGCCAGTTCATCCCAGCTATGACCCAGTCCGGCCGCGCGGGCCACCCACAAAATCATCTGTAAATCGCGCAGACCCCCGGGTGACTCTTTGCAATTGGGCTCCAGGGCGTAAGGCGTGTCTTCAAATTTGGTGTGCCGCTGGCGCATCTCCAGCGTCTTGGCTACCAAAAAGGCCTGCGGATTCATGGCCGCTTGGTATTGTTTCTGGAATTCGGTGAACAAACGGGTGCTGCCGGTCACTCTGCGGGACTCAAGCAAGGAGGTTTGCACCGTGATGTCTTTGGCAGACTCGGCCAAACACTCGCTCAGGGTGCGCACGCTGGAGCCGATTTCGAGGCCAGTGTCCCAGCAACTGCCAATGAATTTTTCGAGCTGGGCTTGTAATTGAGGGGTGTTTTCGGGCGATTGACCGTCTGGCAAAAGCACTAAAACATCGACATCGGACGAAGGAAAGAGCTCGGCCCGGCCAAAGCCCCCCACCGCCACCAAACACAATTCAGGCGAAAAACCGGCGTTTTGCCAAAGTTGAATCAGCAGCCCATCGGCCAAGATGGACAGTTGCCTAAGGGTTTGCTTCAGGCCCCGGGTTACGGCCCCGGTGTTGGCCAGTGATTGCAAGACGGCCGCTTTGTCGTGCTTGTAGGCATCGCGCAAAAAGGCCAGATCGACCGTGTGGGCCTGCGCGTCCATGTCAAGCCGTGGCTTTTTCGATGATGAAGTCCGGGATGGCCGGACTGCCAGCCGACAGGGTCAGCACTTCGTAACCCGTCTCGGTCACCACCACGGTGTGCTCCCACTGGGCCGACAGCGAATGGTCTTTGGTCACGATGGTCCAGCCATCGCCCATTTCCTTGATCTCGCGTTTGCCAGCGTTGATCATGGGTTCGATGGTGAAAATCATGCCGGGTACTAATTCAACCAGTGTGCCGGGTTTGCCGTAATGCAGCACTTGGGGTTCTTCGTGAAAGCCTCGGCCTATGCCATGACCACAAAACTCGCGTACCACAGAAAACCCATGGCCCTCGGCAAAGGTCTGAATCGCATGACCGATGTCGCCCAAATGTGCGCCGGGTCGGACCTGTTGAATGCCTTTCCACATGGCCTCATAGGTCAGCTTGGCCAGTCGCTTGGCGGCAATCGAGGCTTCGCCGACATGAAACATGCGGCTGGTGTCACCATGCCAGCCATTTTTGATGGTGGTGATGTCAATGTTCAAGGAGTCGCCCTTTTTGAGCGGCTTGTCGTTCGGAATGCCGTGGCAAACCTGGTGGTTGATCGAGGTGCAGATCGACTTGGGATAGGGCTTGTATCCGCCGGGTGCGTAATTTAATGGGGCAGGAATGCAGCCCTGCACATCGACCATGTAGTCGTGGCAAAGTTTGTCGATCTCGTTGGTGGTGACACCGGGTTTAACAAAGGGCTCGATGTAGTCAAGAACTTCAGCCGCGAGCCTGCAAGCCAAGCGCATGCCTTCGATGTCTTCGGCGGTTTTGATGGAAATAGTCATAGGGCGAGATTATCCGGGGTTTCACCGTTCTGCTGGGTCGCGCAAATTTTACGCACAGGGTTATTCATTACAAAAAGGGGGCTGAGTGCTTAATTTTTGACGTATTTGGGCTAAATCTCAGGGCACAAGCTTGCTTAAATCACTTTCGTTCAATGCCTTCTTAAGCGTGGGCAATGAACTTGAACTACAAACCCTTGAAAGCAAGCCCATGTCAGAAAACCCAGATGCCTTCCGTTTATGGAGCCCCGACCTGGCCAGCGGTGTTTTTACCGATCGCCACACCGCCTTCGGCTTTGGCCAACAAGGTCAAAACAAATCGCCGCAACTGTGTTGGTTGGGTGCACCCGCTGGAACCCGTTCCTTTGTTTTGACCGTTTTTGACCCGGATGCCCCCACCGGCAGTGGTTTTTGGCATTGGGTACTGGCCAATTTGCCCGGCGATTTGTCCGAGTTGCCTCCCTCGGCAGGCAATGACAAGGCGCTTTTGCCTGAGGGCACGGTGGTCTGCAACACCGATTTTCTGAACACCGGCGTCGCAGCTGAAGGCGGCTATGGAGGCCCATGTCCTCCGGCAGGGCACGGCACGCACCACTACCACTTTTCTCTTTATGCCCTAGATGTTCCAGATTTATTTGCGGCGGCCGGTATTCCCCCCTCAGGCACGGCAACCCTGGTGGGCTTTGCCGTCAATTTCGGACTGGGCTCGCATGTTCTGGGCAAAGCAGGGTTTGTCGCAACTTTTTCTTGTTAAGTCGAATCCGTCGAGGAGGCCGGTTCCGCAGCGGCCCCTTCGATTGATTTTTATCTGTGGCCTTTTTTGATGGAAACATGATCATGAAACTGACTCAAATGGGCGTTTTATCGCCTCTCGCTGGCGTGTTGGCTGCCTTCACATTACTGGGCACAGCGCACGCCTTCGAGGTGTCCAGCCCGGATTTGAAAGCCCAGGGCATGAAATTCAGCACCGAGCAAACGCTGGATGGTTTTGGTTGCAAGGGCAAAAATATCTCGCCTGCGATCTCTTGGAAAGACTTGCCCGCCGGGACGCAGTCTCTGGCCTTGATGGTGCACGATGCCGATGCCCCCACAGGCAGCGGTTTTTGGCATTGGGTGGTCAGCAACATTCCCGCATCGGCCAGCGGCTTGCCAGCAGGTGCGGGAACCGGGCAGGGGACTTTGCCCGCTGGCGCGGTGGCGGGTGTCACAGACTTTTTGAACACAGGCACCACGGGCGCTGGCGGTTACGGCGGTCCTTGCCCTCCTGAGGGCCATGGCGTTCACCATTACAAGTTCACGTTGTTCGCGCTGAAAGTGCCCAATATTTTTGCCGCAGCAGGTATTCCCACCACGGGCACGGCGGCATTGACCGGCTTTGTTTTGAACCACGGTTTGGGTCCGAATGTGCTGGGCAAAGCCAGCTTTACCGCGACTTACCAACGCCCATAAAACCCCTTTCAAGAGGCGCGTCGTAGGCAGGCCCTTGTGGTTTTAAACCCCGATCATGGATTGCATCGGGGTTTTTTTGGCCTGTTGGATTTTCCCGGGTTGTATTTGTTGGCGAAGCTTGATCGGCAAGATGCCAAATTGCTGTTCGAATGCCGAGCTGAAGCGGCTGTGAGATGAATAACCGCAGGTCTCTGCAATGTGGCCAATGGGTTGCCGGGTGGTTTGCAAAAGATTCAGCGCGCGTTCCAGGCGTGCCTCACGCACACACTGGGATGCACTGGTGCCTTCTACTCGCAAGCGACGAAGCAGGGTGCTTGAGCTCATGTGGAACCGCTCGGCCAAATTTGAAACATTCCAGCTTTTCTCTGGGTTTTGATGAATGAGCGCATGAATCTGGTTTTGCAACAGCCTGTCATCAGCTGATTCGAAGGTGTGACCCGATTCGGCAAGGATCAACAACAGCTCCATGACCCTGTGCTGAGTCAGTGCCACAGATGCGTCAGCCATCTCTGGAGCGTTGACGCGCTGCCAAGCTTTTTGCAGCTCCCCAGTCAGTGTCACCGTCTTCAAATCGCTCTGCCTTTGTGCCGGTGGATCGGGGTGTTGTTGGTGAAATTTTTGTAAACATGCATCGGGCACTGCCAACACTTGCGCCACATAAGTCCCACTGGAGTCCGGGTGGTTGTGCAGTCGCCATTGTGTCTGGGCCGCAAATAACAGCAACTGACCGGGTTTATGACGTTGCCATTCGTTTCTATGCCATATGTCTTTGTGACCGTGCGTGATGCAAACCAGATTGACTTGACGCATGTGAACTTGCCGCAATTCGTGGTCGCAGGGGACTTTTATCCATTGAACAACAGTGGGCATAACTTGGAGTAGGTGGTGTTGAAAAAAAGAAGTTTTTGATGACGTCCGATTAATTTTTAATAATTATTATCTAAAAATTTTTAATCTTTTGTGTGTAACGAACGGATGAATGGGTGCGACTCATCCATGTGTTCACTACAGAAAAGGAAAAATTTCTATGTCACTTGCTAAAACAGTTCAACACGTTGGTGCAGGCATTCTGGCCACGACGGCAGTTTGTGCGCAGGCTGCGCCGCCCGGAGCAGCTGAGTTGGTCGATGCGCTCAGCGGCGTCTTTGGTAAACATGTTGGGGCCCGTGCCTCTCATGCAAAAGGAGCGTGCGTACAAGGTCACTTCCTGCCCGACGCCCAAGCCCTGCAAGTTACGCATGGCCCGTTGTGGAGTCAAAAAATGGTCCCGCTGCAAGGACGTTTTTCAGTGGGCGGCGGCAACCCGCGAGCCAGTGACAAAGGCAAAACAGTGCGTGGCTTAGCTTTGCATATTGGCACCAACTGGGATTTGGTGTTGCTTTCAGCGCCCGTCTTCATGGTGGCAACTCCAGAGGAATTTGTTGAATTTATGGCCGCCAGAAAACCCGATCCAGCCACGGGTAAACCCGATGTCGCCAAGGTCAAGGCATTCAATGAAAAAACACCCAGTACCAAGGCTCAAATCGATTATTTGACCCAAGCACAAGTCCCCGCAAGTTATGCACACGCGCCTTATTGGGGGGTCAATGCATTCAAATTTACCAACGCTCAGGGTAAGCAGTCTTATGGTCGGTGGCGCCTGGAACCCAGAGCTGGGCTGGTGGGTTTGACGGATGAGCAACTGGCCACATTCAGTGACGATTTCTTATTGCCTGAACTCAAGCAACGGTTGAGCAAGGATGCCGTGGTTTTCAATGTCTGGCTGCAATTGGCCGGACCTCAAGATGATGTCAAAAATCCATCTATTGCTTGGTCCTCGGCCAATCAAGAAGTGCGTATGGGACAAATTGTGATCAACGGCTTGAACGATACCTGTGAGCCCACCATGTTCAATCCTGCCGTATTACCTCAGGGCCAGGCCTTATCGGAAGACCCTACTTTGTTGGTAAGAGCCGGTTCTTATGGTATTTCTTTGTCACGAAGATTGAATCCTTGAGTATTATTTGCAATAATAATTTTTGATAATTTAAACAGGAGAATTAAATGTTTTTACGTCATAAAAATGCATCGTCGTGTAGTTTGTGTTTGTCTTTGGTATTGGCCGTCTCGGTATTGGCCTCGGTACCCGCGATTGCGAGCGATGTGCCCTTGGTGTGGCAAGTCAATCCAGCCGCCTCAAGTTTGACTTTCAACACCACAAAAGCAGGCGCTGCAGGTGTTGGAGGCATCACAGAAACTATGCGATTTAGCCGCTATGAGGGCGGACTTGACGGCCAAGGCCGTATTCAACTCAAGATTGATCTGAGCAGCATAGACAGTGGTATTGGCATCCGGGATGAACGCATGCAGTCATTACTCTTCAAAGTGGGGACTTATCCAAGCGTCACATATTCGGCCCAGATTAAACCGGAGGAGCAGAAAAAAATAAGCCAAGAGGCCGTTGTTCTGGATGTTGAGGGACAGTTGACCATGGCAGGACAAAGCAAACCCGTCAAAGCGCAACTTATGGCGTACACGCTTAATGGCAAGGTGATGGTCTCCACTCGAAAGCCCATCTTGATCAAGGCGGATGACTTTGGATTGACCGAAGGCGTTGAAGCTTTGCGTGAAATCATGGGTTTGAATTTTCTAGGCAGCACGGTCCCCGTGACCTTTCAGCTGGAGTTGAAAAAACCCGCCGCCAAGGCTGCGATGAACGTTTTGCCCCCCTCGGCCTGGTAAGTTTTCAAGGCCAACAGTGTGCTTTTGAGCCCTGAATTGCCAACCCAGACCGCCTCAAGGGTCTGGGCGCGCGAGTTAGAAAAAACCCTCTGTCAAGACAGAGGGTTTTTAGTGCGCCTTGCCCGAGCGCAATTGCGTGACGATCAAACCGCAGAGGATGTGGTGCAAGAGGCCGCCATGGCCGCTTGGCAGTCGGTAGACAAATTCGAGGGCCGCTCCAGCATCAGAACCTGGCTGGTGGGCATACTGCGATTCAAAATTCTCGATGCCATGCGGCAACGCCAACGTCACCCCGTTCTTTATTCCCCTTTTGATGTTGACCAAGAGTTGGCCTCTTTGGACGCGGGGCTGCTGTTTGACGAACAAGGATGCTGGAGCGAAATGCCGGAAGCTTGGCTGCACGGCGCAGACGAACCTGCTGAAGCCTTGCAGCAAAGTCAGATGATGCAATTTTTAATGCTTTGCCTGAAAAATTTACCGGAGAAAACTTCAACTGTGTTTCTTATGCGCGAATACCTCGGTTTGGACAACACAGAAATCACTGCGCAAACAGGCTTGAAAGCAGGTCATGTGCGCATTGTTTTGATGCGCGCCCGCTTGGCCTTGCGAACTTGCCTGGCTTGGCGCGTGTCAAGTTAGTCAGTCAGGAGATATTGATGAAAGATGACCAGACGACCCCCGTGGGCGGCATCAGTTGTCGCGACAGTGTTTATTTTGTGAGTTTGCTTCGTGATGCAGAACTGCCGATTGCAGATGAACATCGTCTTAAACAGCACATTTCAAGCTGCAAAAGTTGTCAGCAGGCCAAGCGGCAATTTGAAATCATGCATGCCGCTTTGGATCTTTTGCTGGCGCGCCCCTTGGTTCAAACTTGATAAAAGTCTGTGCGATTTATATCCGCATTTCTTTCAACAGAAATTCACGCAATATTTTTGTAGTCGAGCTCAGTTCTGGCAAAGCGCGAGAAATCACCCAAAAACGGCGTTCTGCCCAAGCATCATCAAGCGCTATGGTATGCAAGCCGTGGGCCTTGATGTTGCCCTGGCAGGCTTTCAAGGGGATGAGCCCAATGCCCATGTCTGCGTTCACCATGTTGCACAAGGCGTCAAAACTGCGCACCTGAATGTGCAAGCGCCAGTTTTGGCCTAAAGCATTAGCTTGACGCAAGCCCAATTCGAGCAAAGCGCTGCCTTGGTTGAGACCCACAAAATCGTGCACCAACACATCTTCAAAAAGTGTGTTTTCTCGAGATTTCAAGGGATGATTTTGGCTGCAGACCAACACCAATCGGTCGGTATACAAAGGGGTTTGAACCAAATCGGTGTCTGGGACATCGCCCACGATAACCCCCAAGTCGGCTTGTCCCCGGCCCACCGCTTGGCAGGTATCCGAACTCAGTTGCTCTTCTAGTTGCACTTGAATGTCAGGGTACCGTCGTGTAAAACCTGCCAAAGTTTCTGGCAAATGTTCATTCAAGGACGACATGTTGGCCCACAAGCGCACTTGCCCGCGCATACCCTTGGCCAAAACTTGCATGTCGTTCACCAATTGACCCAGTCCCAGGCTCAATTGCTGGCTGTGTTTGAGCGCCGTCTGGCCAGCAGGGGTCAGCGTCATGCCTTGGGGGGTACGTTGCAATAAGCGTGCGCCCAATGATATTTCAAGCTCCGACAATCGACGACTGGCAGCCGAAACGGTCAAATGGCATTGCGCTGCAGCTATAGAAAGCTTGCCACTTTGGGCGACCGAAGCAAAGAGTTTGAGACTTAAGAAGTCGATGCGCTCGCATTGATGGAGAAAGTTGCTGATCATGGTGATGAATGAAGTGGGGATGTGCCCTATTTCATTGGAAACCACCCGAGGTCAATTTAGCATCTGTTGCAGCGTATTCCAGACAATTTGCAATAGCATTTGCTAAATTTGCAAACCTCTAGCGGTGTTTATGCGTTTGATTTCACCTAAAGTCCGTTTCATGAAACCAGTTCACACCCCTGATGCCTTGTCCGGCCTGAAAGTGCTCGAGTTAGGGCAACTGATTGCCGGTCCGTTTGCGGCCAAAACACTCGCAGATTTTGGTGCCGATGTCATCAAAATCGAACCCCCCGGCGCGGGCGACCCCTTGCGCAAATGGCGCTTGCTAAAAGACGGCACCTCGGTATGGTGGCAATTGCAGTCGCGTAACAAACGTTCGTTGGCACTGGATTTGCGCCACAGCGAAGGGCAGGCCTTGGTGCGCCAACTGGCCTTGGAAAGTGATGTGCTGATCGAGAATTTTCGGCCCGGCGCTTTGGAGGCCTGGGGGCTTGATCCGCTGGATCTCATGGCCGCCAATCCACGGTTGATTGTTTTGCGAGTCAGTGGCTATGGCCAAACCGGGCCTTACCGTGACCGGCCGGGCTTTGGCGTGGTGGCCGAAGCCATGGGCGGTTTGCGCCATTTGAGTGGCGAGCCGGGGCAAACCCCGGTGCGTGTAGGGGTCAGTATTGGTGATACCTTGGCTGCTTTGCACGGCGTGGTCGGTGTCTTGATTGCTTTGCAAGAGCGGCATCGCAGCGGGCAAGGTCAGATCATTGACATGGCCCTTTACGAGGCGGTGTTCAATTGCATGGAAAGTCTGGTGCCAGAATTCAGTGCTTTTGGCGTGGTGCGCGAGCCTGCAGGCAGTGCCTTGCCGGGCATTGCCCCCAGCAACGCTTACCGTTGCACCGATGGCCATGTGTTGATTGCTGGCAACGGCGACAGCATTTTTCGCAGACTCATGCAAGCCATTGACCGCAACGATTTGGGGCAGGCCCCCGACTTGGCCGACAACGCCGGGCGTGTTGCGCGGGTTAAGGTGATTGATGCCGCCATTGAAGCCTGGACCCAGCAACACAGTGTGGTGCAGGTGCTAGCCGTGCTGGAGCAAGCTCAAGTGCCATCGGGCCGCATTTACACCGCGGCCGACATTGCGCAAGACCCCCATTACCAGGCAAGAGACATGTTGTTGCCCACATTGCAGGCCGATGGCACAGAGATGCTTTTGCCCGGCGTGGTGCCCAAGCTGTCGCGCACCCCAGGACGTTCGCGCCAGCCCGCGCCCATGGCTGTGGGGCAAGACAGCGAGGCCATTTTGAAAGAAATGGGGCTGACCCCTGAACAGATCAATACACTCAAAACACAAGGCATCGTGGCATGAACACCCATTCCGCATCAGTTGCGCAAGAGACAACTTCAAGAATCTATTTCAACGAAGTGGTCACGCGGGACGGGTTTCAAAACGAATCCGTTTTCATCGAAACAAATGACAAAGTGGCCTTGATCGATGCCATGAGCGAATGTGGTTACGCCAAGATTGAGGTGACCTCGTTCACCTCGGCCAAGGCCATTCCCATGTTGCGCGATGCCGAGGCCGTGATGCAACGCGTTCGCCGTGTGGCAGGCGTTGAATACAGTGTGTTGGTGCCCAATGTGCGCGGGGCCGAGCGAGCGCTGGAGTGTCGGCCGGACGAGTTGAACCTGGTCATGTCTTGCTCTGAAAGCCACAACTTGGCCAACTTGCGCATGGCACGCCCGCAAAGTTTGCAAACCTTACTGGACGTGGTTGGGCATGTGCAACAGGCCAAACCCGTGCATCCGGTCGCCATCAATGTCTCTTTATCCTGCGTTTTTGGCTGCCCGATTGAGGGCGCCGTGCCACTGGCCGTGGTGCAGCAATTGGTGCAAACCTTTGTCGATGCAGGGGTTCGCGGCATCACTTTGTGTGACACCACGGGCATGGCGCACCCGGCGCAAGTGCAGCGGGTGTGCGATTGGGCCTTGCAAGCGCACCCCCAACTGCAGGTGACTTTGCACTTTCACAACACCAGAGGTATGGGGCTGGCCAATGTGTTGGCCGCAGTCCAGTCGGGCGTTCGCCGGTTTGATGGCTCGTTGGGGGGCTTGGGCGGTTGCCCCTACGCGCCCGGCGCCACGGGCAATATTTGCAGTGAAGATGCGCTGCACATGTTGCAGGCCATGGGGTTTGACACCGGGGTCAGCTTGCCGCGTCTGCTGCCGTTGGCCCGTGCCTTGCCCGACTTGGTGGGGCATGCCTTGTCGGGCCAAGTGGCCAAGGCTGGCGTGACGGAAGACCTTCACCCGATGCCGTGCACCCCTTGAATCTCAGCCCTGCACACCCCGGCGATACCGACCGATCTCTAACTGACACACTCGAAAGCCTCCCCCATGATTGACCACTTAGACCACTTGGTTCTGACCACCTTTGACGAAGCGAAATGTGTTGATTTTTATACCCGCGTGATGGGCATGCAGCTCGAATCTTTTGTAGGCGGCACGCCACCCGTGACCCGCAAGGCGTTCAAGTTCGGACAGCAAAAAATCAACCTGCATGTGCGCGGTCACGAATTTGAGCCCAAAGCCCATGTGCCGGTACCGGGCGCATTGGATTTGTGTTTTATTGCCAAGCAGCCCTTAGTTCAAGTGATAGAACACCTCAAGGCTTGCGAGTGGCCGATTGTTGAGGGGCCGGTGTTGCGCACCGGAGCGACGCAAAAAATTCGCTCGGTGTATGTGCGCGACCCTGATTTAAACCTCATCGAAATATCTGAATTGGTTTGAACGGGGGGGATGGATGTCCCGCTCAAACCTCAAGTCTTGAATCAATCGGCGTAAGTGCCCGCGCTGCGGATCACGCCACCCAAACGGTCTGTTTCGGCTTGCAGCCAGGTTTTCAGGCCTTGCGGCGTGCGTTTGGCTTCTGGCACCACATCGGCACCCAAGTCTTTCATGCGGGCCTGAAATGCGGCATTGTTCAAACCTGCGCGAACCGCCCCGTTCAGCTTGTCAATGACCGCAGCGGGTGTGCCCTTGGGGGCATAAACACCGTGCCAAACCACCATCTGGAAACCCTTCATGCCTTGCTCATCCATGGTGGCTTGGTCAGGCATGGCGGGGATGCGGTTGAGTGTGGTCACCCCATACATTTTCACCGTGCCGGCCTTGATGTGGCTGGTGGTGTTGGTGGTTTGGTCGCATAGCAAATCGACCTGGCTGCCCAGCAAAGCGTTCAGAGCAGGGGCCGTGCCATTGAATGGGACGGTTTGAAAGTCGGTGCCTAAGGCTTGGCGAAACAACAAGCTGCACAGGTGCGACACAGCGCCCAAACCGGCATGGGCCACGTTGATCTTTTCGGCATTGGCTTTCAGATAGGGCACCAGTTCCTTCAGGTTGTTGGCGGGCAAATCTTTGCGGCCAATCAAGGTCATGGGCACATCCACCACCTGGCTGATGTATTCAAAGTCTTGCAGCGGTGCAAACGGCAGCTTACGGTACAGAGCGGGCGCGGTGGCCATGCCGTTGTGGTGAATCAACAGGGTGTAACCATCGGGCGCAGATTTGGCCACATGGTTGGCAGAAATGGTGCCGCCTGCGCCAATTTTGTTTTCGACCACCACGGGTTGCCCCAAATGGGTTGTCATGACGGCGGCCAGCGAGCGCGCCACCACATCGGTGGGCCCCCCCGCAGCAAACGGCACCACCAAAGAAATGGGTTTGGTCGGAAAGCTTTGCGCTAAAGCGCCGCCCATTAATGCCATGCTGGCGGCTGCGCCCAGCATCGTGCGGCGTAAGATTTTTGTAGTTTTCATGGTGGTTGTCTCCTGAGGGTTGTGGTTAAAGTAAAAAAGCCGCATTAAAAAACCGTTTAGATACGGCGCAGTAGCCGCTTGGCCCGTTCTAATACCGGGGTGTCGACCATCTGTCCGTCCATGCGAAATGCGGCACCCGCATGGTTTTGCGCCATTTGCAGCACCCCCTGCGCCCATTCAATCTCTTGGGCGCTGGCTTGGAAGCTCGCATGCACGGCCGCAATTTGCTTGGGGTGAATGCACATTGCGCCATGCCCCCCTTGGGCGCGAGCCCATTGCAAACCGTCTTGCCAAGCTTGATGGTCTTCAATCAGGGCAATGGAGCAGGGCAGGGCATAGGCCAACAGATCGCCAGCGCGCGCTGCACGAATCACGGCTTGTGCGGGGGCTTGTAACAGTGCCGGACTGGGCGCTGCGCCCATGGCCGCAGAAAAATCTTCGGTTCCCAGTGCCAGCGCCTTCACGCGGGGTGCCACGGCCAGGCGCATCAGTCGCTCGTAGCCGATCATGCGCGGGTGTTCCACCAAGGCGACAGCAAACAGATCACGGGGCGCACCTAAGCTGTTCAGGGCCTCATCGATGGCATCCAGCAAACCAGGGTGTTCTGCTTTGGGCCATACAAAGGCATCGGCTTGGGCTTGAACCAAAGCCCGCAGGTCATCTGCCAAGTGCAGCACATCGTGGTTTAAGCGCACCCATGCAGGCAGACCAGCGGCGTGAGCGCCTTGCACCATGGCAGGTAAATTGTTTCGCGCTTGGTTTTTGGACGCGGGCGCGACGGCGTCTTCCAAATCAAATATCAATGCATCTGCGCCGCTGGCACAGGCTTTTTGCAGACGGTCGGGGCGGTCAGCAGGCACAAACAAGGGGGCCCGAGCGTGTGTCCAAGCAAGGCAATTCCAGCTCATAAATGAGGCTTTCGGGGCAACGTGCGGTGCCGCATTTGAATTAGACAGGCCTTCATCAGGTTTATTTCCAAACAGCCTCAGCTTGCATGCTCACCACGCCATCGTCGCGGTGCACCCATAAATTCAGGCCACCTTCAGTTGCTTGTGCGTGGTAGTGCAGGGCAGTGTCCAACGTGGCTGCCTGCAAACCCCGGTAAGAAAAACGGCGAAGTATTTTTTGCCCTTGTTCATGGCCCACATCGTGTGCCAGAGCGGCCAACAGCGTAGCGTTCAGGGGCCCATGAATCACCAGGTTGTCATAGCCCTCCACCTGACGGCAATAGTCCTGGTCGTAATGAATCCGGTGTCCATTAAAAGTCAAGGCCGAGTAGCGAAACAGCATGGTCGTGTCGGGGCGGCACTGGCGCTGCCACTGCCCGGGCGCAGGGGGCGTGGACTGCCCTTGCTTTTGTGTCTGAGTGGGCGAGGGTGGAGGCGAGGGGTTTTTGTAGACGATGTCGTGCTCTTCCCGCAAAGCCCGCGCGCCGTCTTGCCACACCTCATGCTCAACCGTGACAAACACCAGATCGCCACTGCGACCTGATTTGTGTTCAACAGAGATGACTTGAGAGCGTTTTTCGGCCGGTTCGTCCAGTCGCAGAGGTGCAAAAAATTCCAATCGGCCACCTGCCCACATGCGGTTGGCCAGCGGTACGGGGGGCAAAAAGCCACCTCGTGCCGGATGTCCGTCGCGCCCCAATTGTTCGGGCGTTAAGCCTTCCAAAAAGTAAACCCAGTGCCACAGCGGCGGCAAAGGGTCATGGGCTTGAAGTTGCTCGGGGTTTTGGCCCAGTGTGGCGGCCATCAATCGCGCGTGCCGAAGGCTCAGGGTATCGGTGCTGGTTTGTTGACGGCCCACCCATTGGCGCAGGTGCGTCAGGTCAATGGTTTCAGGAGAGTTCATGGCTAAAAATCAAAAAATTGGGGGTGCGGTGTTCAAACGCCAAACTCTTCGCGCAAGGCCTGGCTGTGCTCACCCAATCGGGGAACCGGGCGAAACTGCCCTGAATCCCAGGGGCTGCGTGCGGGTGGTGCCACCATTTCCAGTGTTTGCCCTTGCACATCCATGGGCCATGTTCGCAGCGCAGGGTGTTTGATCAAATCGGCTACCTCGCGAACCTGCCCGTAGGCAATTTGGGCGGTGTTCAAGGCTTTTTCTAGCGCGGCCCAGCTTTGTTGGCCCATGCGCTCGGCCACCAAACCATCCACCAACGCCCGATTGGCGACCCGCAGGGCGTTGGTGGCCATGCGCTCGTCGTTCGCCGCCTCGGGTGCGCTCAGCACTTGGTTGCAAAGCCTGGCCCATTCACGGTCGTTTTGGATGCTGATGACCACGCGCACGCCATCGTGGCTCACGAATCCACCATAAGGTGCAATCGACGGATGGGCCAAACCGGCAGGGCCCGGCGCGCCAGCCCCATAACGCTCGTGCACATAGGGCACGGTCATCCAGTCGGCGGCACCGTCAAACAACGACACCGAAACGGCACTGCCCAGCCCCGTGCGATGGCGCAACAGCAACGCATTCAGAATGGCGCTGTGGGCGTTCATGCCCGCCCCAATGTCGCACACCGACACCCCAATGCGCCCCGGCTCTCCCGGGCTGCCGCTCACACTGACCAAACCCGATTCGCATTGCACCAATAAATCGTAGGCTTTCAGGTCACTGGCAGCATGGCCCTCACCGTAACCGCTGATGTCACAGGTAATCAGGCGGGGGTAGCGTTGTCGCAAGTCTTCGCTGCCAAAACCCGCGCGCGTCAGGGCGCCGGGGGCCAGGTTTTGCACAAACACATCGGCTTTGGCCAACAAGCGGTGCAGCAATTCGGCGTCGGGGGCTTGTTTGTAGTCCAGCACCAGCGACTCTTTGCCCCGGTTGGTCCAGACAAAATAAGACGCTTCGCCCGCAGCGGCATGGTCATAACCCCGGGCAAAGTCGCCCTCGGGGCGCTCAATTTTGATGACCCGCGCACCCGCATCGGCCAATCGGCAAGTGGCTAAAGGTGCGGCAACCGCTTGCTCAATGCTGACCACCAAAATACCCGAAAGCGGCAGGTCGGCAGAAGTCAGCGAATCGTTGGATTGAAGTAATGACATGGGCGCATCTTGCCAAGAGTTGCGGCATCAGACCAGTGCCATTTTTCAAGTTAAGCTTTCGGCTATGACGAAACCTTGGAAGCCGGGTCGCTACGACCTCATTGATTTGCGTGTTTTTGCGGCAGTGGCACAAAACGGCACCGTGCTGGCTGCGGCCAGCCAATGCCATTTGGCCCCGTCCTCGGTCAGCCAACGCATTACCCAGCTGGAGCAGTCCCTGGGCGTGCAACTGTTTGAGCGCCATGCCCGTGGCTTGCGCCTGACCTCGGCGGGGCAAGTCATGTTGGCGCATGTGCACCGGTGTACCGCCACGCTTGAGCAAATGCATGCCGACTTGGCCCCCTATGCAACCGGGGTGCATGGGCACGTTACGGTGTTGGCCAACAGCAACGCCATCGCCTCGTTTTTGCCCAGCGACATGAAAAGCTTTTTGCTCGACCATCCTCATGTGCGCGTGTCTCTGCAAGAGCGCCTGAGCATGGAGATTGAGCAAGAGGTGTTGCAAGGGCGGGCCGAACTCGGCATCGTGGCCCGATCCCATGCCATCCCTGAACTGGACTGGACACGCTACCGACAAGACGAATTGGTGCTCATTGCTTCACCGGGACACCTCTTTATGCAGCCACTTTTAACCACGGGGGACAAGCCGTCAGCCGTGCGTTTTGCCCAGTGCTTGGACCACCCCTTTGTTTGCCTGCCCGAAGGCTCGGCCATTCACACCTTTGTCATGAACCAAGCCAGACAGTTGGGCAGGCAACTCGATGTGCGGGTCCGCGTGGCAGGCTATCCGGCAGTGATTGACATGGTGGCTGCAGGGGTTGGTTTGGGGGTAGTGCCCCGCACCATGGTGCGCGATGCCTCAGTACAGATCCTCACTTTGGACGAACCCTGGGCCGTGCGCAGCCTGTATTTGTGCCGCCACCCCGAGCGGCCTTTGAGCCCTTATGGGGATTTGCTGTTCAACCATCTGAAAAACGTGGGTTCTAAACACTAGCTCCACGCGGCCCGAAACGCGTGTCATCAGGGGTTTTTTCCGTATTGGATACGCGATTCCCCGGCTAAAATAGCCGGTTTTGCGGTCAGCCCCAGTCAGCGGCCCCGGCAACGTGTTTTTTTTCTGTCTCTTTACAAGGTCACCCTGTGTCCCTGCACCTCACGACTTTCGAAGGCGGCAACGCCCTCAGCGACTTCCGTATTGCCCAACTTTTGCCCCGTCTGGCAGAAATTTCACCTCAAATTTTGGGTATTTCGGCCCGATTTGTGCACCTTGTGGCCACTCTAGAGCCTCTTTCGGTTGATCGCCAGCAAACCCTGGAGGCGCTTTTGACCTATGGCGAGGCCTATACCGGCCCGACCGATGGACCCGTGATTGTGGTCAGCCCGCGTTTAGGCACCGTTTCGCCTTGGGCCTCCAAAGCCACCGACATTGCCCACAACTGCGGTTTTGACCTTCGCCGTGTAGAGCGACTCACCGAATACCGTTTGGTCATGAAGTCTGGCCTGCTGGGTACCGCCAAACTCACACCCGAGCAATTGGGACAGGCTGCAGCAGTGCTGCACGACCGCATGACCGAATCGGCCATGCCCGGCCGCGCTGAAGCGGCCGCATTGTTTACCGCGCTTGATGCCGCCCCCATGGACCATGTGGATGTGCTGACGGGTGGCCCGGATGCAGGCAAACAAGCGCTGGAATCGGCCAACAAAACTTGGGGCCTGGCGCTGGCAGAAGACGAGATCGACTACTTGGTCAAAGCCTTCAGCGGCTTGCAGCGCAACCCGACCGATGTTGAGTTGATGATGTTTGCGCAGGCCAACAGCGAGCACTGCCGCCACAAAATCTTCAATGCCGAGTTCACCATCGACGGCGTGGCCCAGCCCAAAAGCCTGTTCGGCATGATCCGCAACACCCACCAACTGAGCCCGCAGCACACCGTGGTGGCGTATTCAGACAACGCCTCGGTCATGGAAGGTCGAGTAATTGAGCGTTTTGTGGCGCGTCCGGCAGAGCAGGGCGCGGCCTATCAAGCTGAACCCGCCCTGCACCATGTGCTCATGAAGGTGGAAACGCACAACCATCCCACTGCTATTTCGCCGTTTCCTGGTGCCTCTACAGGGGCGGGCGGCGAGATTCGAGACGAGGGCGCCACCGGGCGCGGCTCCAAACCCAAGGCCGGTTTGTCCGGCTTTACCGTGTCCAAACTCTGGGGTGGCTGGTCTGACCAAGCGGGTGGCAAGCCCGAGCAAATCGCCAGCCCCTTGCAAATCATGACCGAAGGGCCCTTGGGCGGCGCTGCTTTCAACAACGAATTTGGTCGCCCCAACCTGCTGGGCTACTTCCGCGAATACGAACAAACCGTGGACGGCGTGGTGCGCGGCTACCACAAGCCCATCATGATTGCGGGCGGTCTGGGCCAGATTGATGCCGACCAAACCCAAAAAATCCTGTTCCCTGCGGGCAGTTTGTTGATCCAGTTGGGTGGCCCCGGCATGCGCATCGGCATGGGGGGCAGTGCGGCCAGTTCCATGGCTACGGGCACCAATGCCGCCGAACTGGACTTTGACTCGGTGCAGCGCGGCAACCCCGAAATCGAGCGCCGAGCCCAAGAGGTCATCAACCATTGCTGGGCGCAAGGCTCGGCCAACCCGATCTTGGCCATTCATGACGTGGGCGCAGGTGGTTTGTCCAACGCCTTCCCCGAACTCACCAACGACGCAGGCCGTGGCGCTCGCTTTGACTTGCGCGCCGTGCCCCTGGAGGAGTCGGGTCTGGCACCCAAAGAAATCTGGTCCAACGAAAGTCAAGAGCGTTATGTGCTGGCCATTGCGCCCGATTCGTTGGCGCAATTTCAGGCCTTTTGCGAGCGCGAACGCTGCCCGTTTGCCGTGGTAGGCGTAGCCACCGAAGCACGCCAACTGCAGTTGGTCGATGCAGGCCAAGAAAGTCCGGTCGACATGCCCATGGACGTGTTGCTGGGCAAGCCCCCCAAAATGCACCGCGAAGTACAAACCGTGCAACGCCAATCCCCGGCCATGAACCTCACGGGGGTCAACTTGCAGCAAGCCGTGATCGATGTGCTGAGCCACCCGACCGTGGCCTCTAAGCGCTTCCTTATTACCATTGGCGACCGCTCTGTGGGCGGCCTCACGCACCGCGACCAAATGGTCGGCCCTTGGCAAGTGCCCGTGGCCGACGTGGCCGTCACCTTGGCCGACTACTCAGGCTTTGCGGGCGAAGCCATGAGCATGGGCGAACGCACACCCTTGGCTTCTTTGAACGCTGCGGCCTCTGGCCGCATGGCGGTGGCCGAGGCCATCACCAACTTGCTGGCAGCGCCTATTGAACTGCCGCGCGTCAAGCTGTCGGCCAACTGGATGGCCGCCTGTGGCGAACCCGGTGAAGACGCTGCTTTGTATGAAACCGTCAAGGCCGTTGGCATGGAACTGTGCCCGGCCCTGGGCATCTCGATCCCGGTGGGCAAAGACAGTTTGTCCATGCGCACGCAGTGGACGGTGCCCAAGGGTGGTTCGGGTTCGGGTTCGGGAACAGACACCGAAACCCGCAAAGTCACCTCCCCCGTGAGCCTGATCGTGACCGCCTTTGCCAGCCTGGCCGATGTGCGCGGCACCCTGACCCCGCAACTGGACGCGCAAACCGACGACACCAGTTTGTTACTGATCGACTTGGGGCAGGGCAAAAACCGCATGGGTGGCAGCGTGCTGGGCCAAGTGCTGGGCCAGTTTGGCGACCAAGTGCCCGATCTGGACGACCCGCAAGCGCTGGTCAGCTTGGTCAAAGCCATCAATATCTTGCGCGCGCAAGGCCAAATACTGGCCTACCACGACCGCAGCGATGGTGGCCTGTTGGCCGCTGTGGCCGAAATGGCCTTTGCAGGCCATGTGGGCGTGGCCCTCAATGTAGACATGTTGGTCACCGAGGGCGACGGCATCTCGGACAGCCGCGCCGACCATGGCGACGCCAAAAACTGGGCCGGCCAAGTCAGCGCCCGTCGCGACGAACTCACCCTCAAAGCCCTGTTCAACGAAGAACTGGGTGTGGTGATTCAGGTGCGCACATCTGAACGCAACGCCGTGATTCAGACCCTGCGCGAACACGGCTTGTCCAAACACTGCCATGTGATCGGCAAAACCCGCCCTCGTCAGTCCACCATTGCCAAAGGCGTGGACCAACTGAGCGTGTGGCGCGACACCAAAGAAGTGTTTGCCGCCAAACTGGAAGACCTGCACCAAGTGTGGGACAGCGTGAGCTGGAAGATTTGCCAGCAACGCGACAACCCTGCCTGCGCCGATGCCGAACACGCCGTCACGGGCCGGGCCACTGACCCGGGCATGCATGTGTCGCTGGCCTTTGACCCGGCGCACAACGTGGCCGCACCGTACCTGAATCTGGCTAAACCCAAAGTGGCCATCCTGCGCGAGCAAGGCGTCAACTCGCATGTGGAAATGGCTTACGCCTTTCACAGCGCCGGTTTTGAGGCGCACGACGTCCACATGACCGACCTGCAAACCGGTCGTGCCCAATTGGCCGACTTCAAAGGCCTGGTGGCCTGCGGTGGTTTCAGCTACGGCGACACCCTGGGTGCGGGCATTGGGTGGGCACGCAGCATCACCTTCAACCCGGTACTGGCCGATCAGTTCAAAGGCTTCTTTGCCCGCCAAGACACCTTTGGTCTGGGCGTGTGCAACGGGTGCCAAATGTTTGCCGAATTGGCCGACATCATTCCCGGCGCACAACACTGGCCCCGCTTCACCACCAACCTGAGCGAACGCTTTGAGGCCCGTTTGTCGATGGTCGAAGTGCTTGAATCCCCCAGTTTGTTTTTGCAAGACATGGCCGGCAGCCGTCTGCCGATCACCGTGGCGCACGGCGAAGGTTTTGCCAACTTCAAGCACCGTGGCAACGCGGCCCAAGCCCTTGCCGCCATGCGCTTTGTGGACAACCACGGCGTGGCCACCGAGCAATACCCGTTCAACCCCAACGGCAGTGCGGGGGGATTGACCGCAGTAACCACGGCCGATGGCCGCTTCACGGCCATGATGCCGCACCCCGAACGTGTTTTCCGCAACGTGCAAATGAGCTGGACGGACCTTGCCAAGTCAGGCGGCATCAGCGCCAACAGCCCATGGCTGCGGGTCTGGCAAAACGCCCGCAAGTGGGTGGCGTGAAGTGTTGACTGCATGAACTCCAAAATCCCGGCGCAGTGGTTTCCCCCCTCGCAACTTGCTTTTTATTTTGACCAAGGCGCTTGGTCACGCGGCACCACCCTGTATTTGCAAAACAAGGTGTTGTCGGCCCAACTGATTCCAGATGGAGAGGGTTGGCGCTTGCATGGTCAAGTCGATGGTTCCGAAGCCATGCCTTACTCGGTCAATGCCGAATTGCGCGTCAGTGCCTCGGGCAACGTGAGCGACTGGCGCAGCGGCTGCACCTGCCCCGTGGGACGCTATTGCAAACACGGCGCGGCCTTGGGCATTTTTGCCTCCAGACAAGGCCTAACGCTGCTCGACGAATGGGGCGCAGAGGGGCCGACAACCGAGGTGCAAGAGCGCCGGGATGAGATGGAAAAAGAGCGCGCCCTCAGCCACGCCGAATACCAAGTTCGTGAATGGCTGACCCGTTTAGAAAACGCCAACGGGCCGCAAACCATCCGCTTGCCGGGCAGTTCGCAGGATCAGTTCATTTTTGTCCTGTCTTGTGTTCACTCGGGGCACAAGCCGGTGTTTCACCTCACGGTCAAACGGGCCTCGCAAAAACGCAATGGCGAATGGGGTAAGCCCAAAAAATTGACCAGCGAACCCTATCCACACGACCCCATCTGGCAAAGTGCCAGCCCTTTAGACCGGGGCATTTTGGACCTCATGAAGGCCTGCCCGTCGACCAACAGCTTCAGTTATTACGGCTTTCAAAGTGCGGTGGTGCTGAAAGGCATGCCGGGTCAGTTGTTGCTCAAAATGTGCAGCGAAACCCAGCGATTGGTGTCTGACGATGGGCTTTTGCCGCTGAAATGGAGCGATGCCACGCAAGCTCTGGTGGGCTCGTGGCAAGAGGTCAAAGGCGAGAACCATCTGCCCGATGGCTGGAAATTGGTCATGCAGCCCGCGCGTGCCGGGGTGGTGTATGGCCTGAACGATCCGCCGTTTTACATAGACAGCGTGGGTGGTTTTTGCGGCCCGCTCGACACGCTGGGCTTCAGTACCAGCGAACTGCTGGTGCTGGCCAGCTCCCCGGTCATGCCCGAAAGCGTGGCCTTCAAGTTTCAGCACCAGTTGGTGGAGCGACTGGGCCCGGTGTCGCTGCCTCCGGTGATTCAGAAAATGCCGGAAATCAAGGGCATCAAGCCCCGTGGCGTGTTGGATATTGCCGCCGCCCATGCCAGCGAACGCGATCAGCAAGGGCTGTTTCTGGCGGAGTTGAACTTTGACTACGCAGGCCGCAAGGGCTATTGGCCTGGCCCCCAAAGCCGCGTCATGTTAGGCGAGGGCACGCAAGCCTGCTTGCTAGAACGCGACCTGGCCACCGAGTCTGAAATTTGGCAAACCCTCACCGCGCTGGGTTTTGAGGTGCGCACAGGCAGCCTGTTGCGTTTGACGCCCCACCTGTCACAACAACGCTGGCTCGAATGGCTCGAATCCGACTTCGCCATCCTGCGCGAAGCCGGTTTTGTGGTCAACTTTTTCGCCGAATCCAAGCAATGGCTGCGCCAGGCGGACGACATACACATCGACCTGTCGAGTGACGAAGAATCACCCGACACCTCGCCGTGGTTCGACTTGTCTTTGGGCATGGACATTGACGGCCAACGCGTCAACATCTTGCCCTGGGTGCCCACGATTTTGTCGGCCTTGAGCAGGATTCGCAGCGCGACCCCAGAGGGTGAAACGCCGCAGTTTCCCCCGTTTTTGTATCTACCAGACCTGCAAGGTGAGGGCTTTGTCAAACTGCCAACCGCCAAAATCGAACCTTGGCTGAACACCCTCATGGAGCTGGTCTCTGAGCGGGGACGCGACTGGAATGGTGACGAACTGCGTTTGTCGCGGCTGGACGCTCTGCGCACCGCAGCCTCGCTGGGCGAGGGCGTTTCTTGGGCTGGGGCCAAAAGTTTGTTGCCCCTGTTGCAACAAATGCGTGGGCAAGACCAACTGCCCAATGTGCCCGTACCCGCCAGCGTGCAGGCCACTCTGCGCCCTTACCAGCAACAAGGCCTGAACTGGTTGCAGTTTTTGCGCCAGCACCATTTGGCGGGCATATTGGCCGACGACATGGGCTTGGGCAAAACCTTGCAAACGCTGGCCCATATTCAGACTGAAAAGGACGCCGGACGCCTCAAGCACCCAGCCCTGATCGTGGCCCCTGTCAGCTTGTTGGGCAACTGGCAACGCGAGGCGGCCCGCTTTTGCCCGGGCTTGCGCACACACATTCACCACGGCCTGAGCCGCCATGTGTCTGTCACGGACCTGATTGAAAACGACATCGTGCTCACGCCGTACTCTTTGGTGCACCGCGACCGCGATTTGTGGCTCAGCAGCGAATGGCACATGCTGGTGTTGGACGAAGCTCAAAACATCAAAAACGCCAATACGCACGCCGCGCAAGTGGTGGGCGAGATCCCCGCCACGCACCGACTCTGCCTGTCTGGCACACCCATGGAAAACCACTTGGGCGAACTCTGGAGCCTGTTTCACTTCTTGATGCCGGGCTTTTTGGGCAGTCAAAAGCGCTTTGGGGAACTCTTTCGCAACCCCATCGAGCGTCAGGGCAACGGCGAAAAAATGGACCAATTGCGCAAGCGCATTACCCCGTTCATGCTGCGCCGCACCAAAAACGTGGTCGCCAGCGAACTGCCCCCCAAGATCGAAACCCTCATGCCTGTGCCGCTGCAAGGCAAACAGGCCGATCTGTACGAAACCATCCGCTTGGGCATGGAAAAAACCGTGCGCGATGCCCTGAACTCGCAAGGGCTGGCCAAATCGCAGATCACCATCCTGGACGCCTTGCTCAAACTGCGCCAAGTGTGTTGTGACCCACGCTTGCTCAAGATTGCCGGGGCCGACCAAGTTCCCGAATCCGCAAAAATGGAGCAACTGCTCGACATGCTGCCCGAGATGGTGGCCGAGGGACGCAAAATTTTGCTGTTCTCGCAGTTCACCCAAATGCTCAGCCTGATCGAGCAAGAACTGCCCCGCCTGGGCATTCCGTGGGTCAAGCTCACCGGGCAAAGTAAAAACCGCGACGACCTGATTGACCAATTCACCAGCGGCCAAGTGCCCCTGTTCCTGATCAGCCTCAAAGCTGGGGGCGTGGGCCTTAACCTGCCCCAGGCCGACACCGTGATCCACTTTGATCCGTGGTGGAACCCGGCCGTGGAAAACCAAGCCACCGACCGCGCCCACCGCATCGGGCAAACGCAAAGTGTTTGGGTGGTCAAACTGGTGGCACAAGGCACCATCGAAGAACGCATGCTGGCCCTACAAGACCGCAAAGCCCAACTGGCCCTCGACATGTACTCGGGATCGGTGCAACGCAAAGAGCCGCTATTTGGCGAATCTGACTTGGCCGAGCTGTTCAAGCCATTGGGGTGAAGGCTAAATCGGGCCTTGCACTGTCGTGCAGCGAGGTTATGCCGGGCCAAGCGATTTGGCTGAAAACCGCTGAACTGAATGGGCCATGCCCTGCACAACTTGCTGCGCTAGGTTTTAGCAGCAAATGTTGGGACCAACCCGAAACACATAGGTAGTTACCAGTAATGAAAATTAAATAAATTATAAAAAAATTAAATATTGTAAAAATTTACGCACTTACTAAGCAAAAATCGGTCAATTAAATAGATTAACCACATGATCGAAGACATCAAAAAGACCCTCTGGGCATCGGCCGACAAACTGCGCGCCAACATGGACGCCGCCGAGTACAAGCACTTGGTGCTCGGCCTCATTTTTGTTAAATACATCTCCGACGCCTTTGTGGCCCGCCAAGCCGACCTGAAAACCCGCCTGCGCGACCCTGCCGACGAGCTGTTTTATGGCGATGCCGCCGACGAGGACATCGCCGCCGAGCTGGAAGACCGCGACTACTACACCAGCGAAAACGTGTTTTGGGTGCCCGAAGGTGCCCGCTGGGAAGCGCTCCGGGCCGCCGCTCCCCAGCCCGACATTGGCAAACGCATCGACGATGCCCTCAGCCTGATCGAAGCCGACAACCCCAAGCTCAAAGGCATCCTCGACAAACGCTTTGCCCGCGCCCAATTGCCCGACGGCAAGCTGGGTGAGTTGGTCAACCTGATCTCGACCATTGGCTTTGGTGACGACCCCTCGAAGGCCCGCGACATCTTGGGCCAGGTGTACGAGTATTTTTTGGGCATGTTCGCCAGCGCCGAAGGCAAGCGGGGCGGGCAGTTCTACACGCCTGCCAGCATCGTCAAAACACTGGTGGCCGTGCTCTCGCCCAGCAAAGGCCAGATTTACGACCCCTGCTGCGGGTCGAGCGGTATGTTCGTGCAGTCTGAAAAGTTCATCGAAGACCACGGCGGCAAGCTGGGCGATGTGTCCATCTACGGCCAAGAGGCCAACCCGACCACTTGGCGCTTGGCGGCCATGAACCTCGTCATTCGGGGTATGGACTACAACCTCGGCAAAGAGCCTGCCGACACCTTCACCCGCAACCAACACCCCGACCTGCGGGCTGACTTTTGCCTGGCAAACCCGCCTTTCAACATCAGCGACTGGTGGCACGCCAGCTTGGACGGCGACGCCCGCTGGGAATACGGCACGCCCCCGCAAGGCAACGCCAACTACGCTTGGCTGCAACACATCCTGCACCACCTCAAGCCCACGGGCAGGGCGGGCATTGTGCTGGCCAACGGCAGCATGAGTTCCAGCCAAAACAGCGAAGGCCAAATCCGCGCCGCCATGGTTGATGCCGATGTGGTGGAAGTCATGATCGCCTTGCCTGGCCAACTGTTCTTCAACACGCAAATCCCCGCCTGCTTGTGGTTCTTGGCCAAGCAGAAAAAGCGCAAGGGCGAAGTGCTGTTCATCGACGCCCGCAAACAAGCCACCATGATCAGCCGCGTGCAAAGCGAGCTGACCGACGAAGTGATCGAGCGCATCAGCCAAACCGTGGCCGCGTGGCGCGAATCGCGTCATTCCCGCGAAAGCGGGAATCCATGTATTCCCTACCAAGACATTGCAGGCTTTTGCCGCAGCGTTCCCCTGGCCGAAATCGCCCAACACGGCCATGTGCTCACCCCCGGCCGCTATGTGGGCGCGGAAGAAGTAGAAGACGACGACCAAGCCTTTGCTGACAAGATGCAAACGCTCACCGCCAAGCTGGGCGAGCAAATGGCCAAAGGCGCAGAGCTGGACGCGCTGATCCGCCAGAAGCTGGGGGGGCTGGGGTATGAGTTCTGAGTGGGTCCCATTCACAGAGCTGTTATCTGCGATCGTTGATAACCGTGGGCGAACATGCCCAGTTGGTGAATCGGGCCTACCACTGATCGCCACAAACTGCATCGACTCAACAAGTCTTTACCCACGCTACGACACAACACGTTTCGTTTCGGATGAGACCTATAAAACATGGTTCAGAGGTCATCCAAGACCCGGAGACATATTGTTTGTCTGTAAAGGTAGCCCAGGCCGCACTAACTGGGTGCCTGACCCAGTAGATTTTTGTATCGCTCAGGATATGGTCTCAGTCAGGGCTGATCCAGAAAAGATTTATCCGAAGTATTTGTTCGCAGCACTCAGGTCGTCAGTTGTACAAGCTCAAATTGACAACATGCACGTTGGCACAATGATTCCTCACTTCAAAAAGGGAGACTTTGGAAAGCTGAGCATTCCTGTCCCAAGCCGGAGCGCTCAGCATGAAATTGGCGATTTCTACTTTTCAATCTCTGAGCGCATCAATCTCCTGCGCGAAACCAACACCACCCTCGAAGCCATCGCGCAAGCCCTGTTCAAGTCCTGGTTCGTGGACTTCGACCCCGTCCACGCCAAGATGCAAGGCCGCGCCCCCGAAGGCATGGACGAAGCCACCGCCGCCCTGTTCCCCGACAGCTTTGAGGAGTCGGAGTTGGGTTCTTTGCCGAAGGGGTGGCATGCCGGCACCTACGATACCTTGGCGAATTTGAACCCTGAGAGCTGGAGCGCTACACATCATCCCGAACAGATTCATTACGTGGACCTGGCGAACACCAAGGCAGGCCAGATTGATCACATCACCGAGTTCAGTTTTGATGGAGCACCTAGTCGTGCTCGTCGTGTACTGAGGTTGGGCGATGTAATTGTTGGGACTGTACGGCCGGGCAATCGCTCATTCGCTCGAATCGGGGTCGATATGCCTGGTCTTACAGGCAGCACCGGATTTGCAGTGCTCCGTGCACGAGAGAAATTTGATCAAGCACTGGTGTACATCGCTGCCACTAGCGATGAGGCAATTGATCGGCTAACTCATCTTGCTGATGGAGGGGCCTATCCAGCCGTCCGCCCCGAGGTTGTCGCGAGCGCTCCACTGGTTGTTGCTCATAGAGTCATCCGCGAAGCTTTCGGGGAGGTTGCAAACACGATTTTTGAAACCGTCGGCGCGAATCAAGAGCGTATGCGTCTCCTTGCTTCGCTTCGCGACACCTTACTCCCCCGCCTGATCTCCGGGCAGTTGAACATCATGGTCGGGTAACGGCATGAAACGACTCACCCTTTCGCAATTCGGCAGCGGGCTAACGGTCCTTCTGATGCTGCTAGCGCTTGTAACCATGGGGTTTTTTGGATACCAGTACTACGTAGAGCCCAAGCCCGAGATTGCGAATGTTTTTACGGGTGCGGCAGCAGTTTTGGCGGCCACAGTTTCTGCGCTTGTTTCATTCCGCACGGTTGCAATTGTTGAAGAGTCTCAGCGACCTTATCCCTACCCCTTCATCGACATAAAAAGTCGTTATGGCTTATCCCTCATAAAGATTAAGAATGCTGGCGGCTCGGCGGCGCATCGCATCTACTTTGAGTGGGAAGGCGGTATTCCGCTTCTTCATCAAGGCTCCGGCAGCGAGCCCGAGCCGCTTCATTTTGCGGGCGATGAGGGACACGCCATATCGATACTCATGCCAGGCGAAGAGCAGGCCACCATGCTGGGCGTGCATCATTGGGTTGCAAGCCAACTGAGATATGCCAAGCCGAATCTGAAGGGCAATATTGTTTTTCGTGATGTTAAAGGCCATGTCTGCCGTACGCCATTTTTTATTGACATCTCCTTTTATGAATGGGCCTTGGCCGACGACACGGAGCAGTTGAAAGCGCAGAGAGCTATGACTGAGTTACCTGAGGCGCTTGCCAAGATCAATCAATCGCTTTCAAAAATCAACGCAAGCTTGGGGAAATGATGAAGACCCTCAGCAAACTCGAACGCGTCCCCCTTCGCGAACCCTGGAAGCACGAAGCCAACGACTTCACGCCTTGGCTGAGAGAATGTCTTTGTGGCATCCATTATTCGACAGGCAATAAGCAATTGCAGGAGTCTCTGGCATGACCAACGATCTCACCACTTCGGCTGTTGCCCGCAGCAACGTATTGAACAACCGATACGCTCTAAGTCAACTTGAAAGCCATTTATCTTTGGGTGGCTTGCGGATTGAAAATGAATCAATTTTCTTTAAATCGCATGTGGCTGAGTTGCTGGACATTGATGAGCGAACCATTGACCGCTACCTTGCTGGTCATGAGGCTGAACTCAAGCAAAACGGATACCGTGTTGTTACAGGAAAGTCCTTAAAAAACATCAAGTTAGCTCAAGTCGACGACATCAATGTCGTCGACTTGATTGGTGCCAAAGTGCCCGCTTTAGGGGTATTTTCTTTCCGAGCAGTGCTCAACCTAGCGATGTTGGTGACCGAGAGCGAAAGAGCTAAAGCCATTCGCAGCCGAATGCTGGACATCGTGTTGGATGTGGTGGCCGAACGCGTGGGTGGTCATACGCGTTTTATCAATCAACGCGATCAAGATTACTTGCCATCGGCGTTCATGGAGGACAGCTACAGAAAGCAGTTCACCAATGCATTACGTGACCATGTGGAGATGGGTAACCACAAATATGCGGTGTACACAGACAAGATTTATAAAGCGGTGTTTTGTGAAAACGCCCGTGAATACAAACAGGTTCTGAGATTGGCTGATGGCGACAGCACGCGTGACACGATGTATGCCGAAGTCCTGAAAACATTGGCCAGTTTTGAGAGTGGCTTAGCTGTGAGTATTCAGAACAAGGCTCTAGAGCTTGGACGAAAAATCAAGCCCTCAGAGGTGGATCAATTACTGGATGAGGCTGCTGACAATCCATATTTAAAACCCCAAATCGATGATGCTCGCACCCGCATGGCCAGCCGCGATATGGGCTTTCGGGAAGCGCTGCATCAGAAGCTAGAGACGTATGTGCAGGCTGTGCCTGAGGCAGACTTTGAACGGTTTTTGGGGGAGCGAAGTCAGGCGCTGGAAGACCGTTTGTCAGACCCCAAGCTGTTGGCGGTACTCAAGCGGTTGAAAGATCGCTGAGCCATGGCTGATTTGACCTTGTATTTCGACGTGCAGCATGCGGTTGCCGTGCATGACTGGATCATCGATAACACCGGCGGCTTGGCGGGGATCAAAGATTTGGGGCAATTAGACAGTGTCCTGCAACACATTCAGAACGACGACTATTACCCCACGTTCGATGCCAAGTTGATGCATCTGATTTTTGGAATAAATAAGTTTCATGCGTTCAATGATGGGAACAAGCGGTCGAGCCTCACGCTAGGGGCGTACTTTTTGACCCTCAACGGCTACGACTATTGCGTGCCGCAGTTCATGCTTCAGATGGAAAACATCGTCGTGGCTTTGGCAGAAGGCTCAATCAGCAAGGACTTGCTGCATCGCATCACGATTTCACTGATTGAGGAAGATGACTTCTCAGACGAGCTGAAGCTGGAATTGGCCCATGCAATGAGTCACGGAGTTTTCATGGATGGTGGGAACGAAGACCTTTAAAAACAAAAAGCCACGATGAATCAACCGGAGCCATT
>Ga0315903_10000917_pt1 | contig 44661 bp, 53 predicted proteins | sample LakEriMetagenome_7_FD_203524 | JGI IMG/M metagenome (GOLD analysis project Ga0315903, IMG submission 203524) | Freshwater fungal communities from buoy surface, Lake Erie, Ohio, United States - Buoy 2 MA119 | ecosystem: Environmental > Aquatic > Freshwater > Lake | place: USA: Lake Erie, Ohio... | reverse complement strand
GTTTTAATCCTTACGACAAGAACACAAATAATGCTTTTGATACCGATCATTGTAAAATGAGAGGACAGTTTATTAGCTCATTTGGTCCCCAACAAATTTATTGCTACAATGGTAATCCTCGTAAAAAGATTAGTAGCATGGCCCATACTGATAACCTAACAACAGCAGTTCATGCTAATTTGAACAATGATTCAGACGTTTACTTTTATGTAAATGGTGGACGAAAGCAGTATGCTATTAACGAAGTACGAGCCTGCTTTGTTGATATTGATGCTGGTAGAGATGCTAATGGTAATTATCTTTCTTCTAAGGAAGTAATGGCTAAAAAGACAGAGTTTCTTCAGAAGATCAACGGTTTTCCTGTTAAGCCTAGTTGGGTAGTTGATACTCGCAATGGATATCAAGTCTATTGGGTTCTTGATGGACTGAGTAGACAGTCTCTTAACAAGACTCGCTGGAATGGTATTCAGAAGAAACTAGTAAATTACTTTGGTGGAGATGCAAGAGCCATCAAGATTAATCAGATTTATCGTGTTCCTTATACTTGGTGGCGTAAGTGCTGGGAGAAAAAGGCTCCTTATTACTCTACTATTCTAAAAGGTTCGTCTGGTCAAACAGTTAATGTTAAGGATTTGATTGAAGCATTAACTGGTCAACCAGCAACAGTTAACATTGTTCCTAATGCAACAAGCGATGCTTGGTTTGAGCAGTGGCGTAAAACATATAAGAATTCCGATATTACAGGAATCCCTGTAACAGTTGATGCTGCTCAAAAGATTTTGAATGAACTAAATAATCAGAAGCCTGTTTACTCTAATAGTAGTGCTGATTATTGTGGTCAAAAGAACTCTATGAGTAGTGCTTGGGCGTCTTATAATCAGACTCCAAATAGTTACAACGAGGATCTTTCAAAGGCTTATAACAGCAAGTATGAAAAGGCTTATGGTGATCCGTCGCCAGTGCTTCCTTCTCACGCTGGTGACAGCGGTTTAGATTTGAGTGAGTCCCAGGCCAAACTCTTAAAAACGGTGGTCGAGTACCTCAATCAAGCGTCTACAGCGTTGTATTTCAGCAACAACCGATTCCTTTCTGGTGCTGCCCGTGATCTGGCAAACCAGATTAGTGATCAATTTTGTATCGGCTGATGAGTTTTGTGTCAGGGGGATTGGGTCAACCATCCCCTTTTGACACGGCTCGTTTGAAATAATTTATTAAATTACTCAACTAAGGAACATAACTAATGGGACGACACACTAATCCTCTTTTACAATTTTTATTGTCTAATGAAGAAGCAAAGAAAAAGTTTATTGAATTAATGGATGAATCAAGATCGGCAAAAGACCTTTACTATTATTTTGAAGAAAATACGTTTTATGGTAAAAAGTACTTTTTAAGTGGACAGACTATTAGAAATATCATAAAAAGACTGGGATTTAGTGGACGTAGAGGTAGAACATCTAAAAGACATAACCAACAAAGATACAAGATAAAATCATAATATGCACCAAGATTCTGATAACTATGAAAACGATCCTTACAAATTTTATTTTCAGTTTGATACTGAATGGATAGCAAAATATATTGATGAGATAGTCAAGAAGTTGTCAGAGTCAGGTTGGGATTATAAAATAACTAATATAGAAGGATTTCCATACAAATCGTTACCTGTGAGTAGTTGGTTCTCCAGTACAGCGGGGGATAAAAACTCCCTGTACTTGGGGAACAACTATTGGAATGAAGGAGTATGGAAAAAGAAACATTTTATACAGAACAAATTGCAAAATGAATATGTCAACCATTTACAATCTAATGCTGGGTATTTTTTACGCCAGCCTCAATACTATAAAGGACTTTACGAAATACTTAATTAGGATATATTATGGATTTTACAAATGATGAATGGTTTGTGGTAAAAGATATTGACGGACTTACTGAATCATCCAGAGCATTAGTATTCAATAATTTTGGTTCAAAAAAAGAAGAAAATACTGAAGTTGATTTGCTTGATATGAAAATAGACGAAAAAGATAGGGATGAACTCAATAGTATATTATCTTTTGACGAGTCAAAAATAATCATAACTACGATGTTGAAAAAACAAAAGAATAAAAAAACAAGTAATATAAGATATATGTTAAATGACTCTTTATTCATGGAAATTATAGTATCTCTAAATGATAGAATGGTAAGTAATATACTAAATGGTTTGGTAAACAAAGGAATGGTAGAAACAGCATACGACGCTGAAACAAATGACTTTGTTTTTTGGATTTCAGATGAATATAAACAAAAAGAAAAACCTGAGACCGATTGAATTTGAAGCATCATTCAAATATAAATGCCCAAACAATGATTGTGGATATCATCATTGGTTGTATCTGAAAGAAGTACAAACCAAAAATTTTAAAGTAGTCTGTGAGTGCGGTACAGTCTTTAAACCAAAACGCATAAAAAATCTTACTATTGAATACTCTATAGAAGATTCGCTTAAAAAAGCAGTTGACACTGTGGACGAAACTGCTAAAATTGATAGTTCATCTCAAGTATTGAATCGTGCAATTAGCATGATGATATCATTGGGATATAGCAAAAAAGAATCAACAGAATATATTGGAATAGTGTTCTCTGAATCTATAGACACAGAGGATGCATCATTACTTGTTAAAAGAGCAATAGCAAAAATTGGAGGACTATAAAATGGGAAAAGCAATAAGACCATCAACATTCGATGAAGTCATCGGTCAGGATGACGTTATAAAGCGTCTACGAGTCTCTGTGACAGGTTGTAAAAACGGAGGCGCTGCGATGCCTCACGTTTTAATAGACGGACCACCGGGGCTGGGAAAGACCACAATAGCGAGTGCTATAGCCAACGAACTTGGGGTAAATCTGTATACGACAAACGCAGCATCAATTCGTGGTATAAAAAATATTATGCCATATATTATGGGAATAGAATCTCGTTCTGTTCTTTTTATAGACGAGATTCACAGATTACCAAAAATTGTAGAAGAATTTCTTTACCCTGTTATGGAAGATTTTGTCATAAATATGACGGTAAAAGATGATGAGGATAAGGAAAAACCTGAAAGTATAGACCTTCCTGCATTTACTATTGTTGGAGCAACTACTAGTGGAGGAACTTTAAGCCAACCATTCTACGATAGGTTCACAATAAAGGAGCATTTATCCTTTTATAATGAAGTTGATCTAGCTAAACTAGCCAGGTTGAATTGCGATAAAATGGGAATAGTCATAAATGACTCAGAACTTTTGGAAATTGCAAAAAGAAGCAAAGGAACTCCAAGAATTTTGAATGGTAGACTACAGTGGTATAAAAATTATAAGTCTTGTCATAATGACGGGGCTAGTGTAGATGAGATTTTTAATGTTCAAGGAATAGATGAGAATGGATTTGATGTATACGACAGAATGTATCTGAATTTATTAAAGAAGTCTAAAGGAACCCCTCTAGGACTAAAGTCTGTATCATCAATGACAGGTATAGCAATTGATACAATAGAGAATAGCATAGAGCCTTATCTAGTGCGAAAAGGATATGTGATAAGAACACAAAAGGGCAGAATATTGGGTAATATACCATAGAGATTAGATTATATCATTATTATTGCAGTTAATAAAGGGGTCAATTTGGCCCCTTTATTTTTTGTATTTGGTGTAAAAACAAAGGGAACAATATCATGAATGACACAAATATAATTTTATTAGGCATATTATTAGTTTTGAATTTAATATCTTTTGTTTGTGGTTATTTATTGGGGAAAGGTAGTAGTCAGGCTAATATTGGGAGTCAGCCAAAATCTTTCTTTGAACAAAATAAAACTACGCAGATAAATTCGATAGCGATAGACGAAAGAAAACACGTTATAGATATAAATACAAAAGGACTAGAAAAGAAATACGAAACTCTTGGCGAAACTAAAAAAACTAACGAAAATATAGAATCGTCAATTAACAAACTTAAAAATTTAAAGAGGTAAATTATGAGCAAAGGATTAGATGTTGGAACAAGTTATATTGTATTGTCTCAAGAATCAAATAATGAAATAGTATATAAGGATTTTAGAGATGCATTTTATGTAATAAAACCTACAACGCCCGTTGCTACAAAGATGATTGAAAAAGGACTTTCTGGTAAAGTTTTTATTAAGGATTCAGATGGAAGTTTCATTTTATTAGGAAAAGATGCCATAGAGAAAGCAATAGAAAGAAATGATAATGCTAAAAGACCAATGAGTAAAGGAGTTGTTTCTGCAAAAGAGAAAGATGCAAAAAGAGTATTAGCATTCATATTAAAAGAAGTTGCTGGACAAGCAAGCGAACCAGAAGAGAAACTTGTTTTCTGCGTTCCTGCTCAACCAGTAGATCAAGAAGATGAAGATTTTGATATCGGATATCATGAAGATGTTGTAAAATCTATACTAAGTGAGTGTGGTTATGATGCTAGGGCAATTAATGAAGCTGAGGCATTATGCTATTCTGAACTTGGTGATGATGATTATACAGGAATAGGTGTTAGTTGTGGTGCTGGAATGACAAACGTTTGTGTGATGCTAAATGGAGAGCCTACGGTTGTATTTAGTACAACTAAGTCTGGTGATTGGATAGATAGAATGAGCGCTATAGCAACTGGAGAAAAAGACAGTGTTGTTCAGGCAGAAAAAGAAAATGGTGGTTTTAAGATAGGTGAGCATACAGATAATCCGATATTATCAGCAGTGTCATCATACTATGATAGATTAATAGATTATACCACAAAGCAATTATCTTTTGCATTGAGTAATCATAAATTATTGCCTAAATTTAAAAATCCACTATTGGTTGTTGTTGCTGGAGGAACATCTCAAGCTAATGGATATATCGAAATATTTGCTAAAAAATTATTAGAGAATGGATTTCCACTAGAAATCAGAGAGGTCAAACACGCATCAGATCCTTTACACGCCGTTAGTAAAGGATGCCTTATAGCATCCAAGGTTCTCTGATGCTCGGTCTTTTTAAAAAACTAAGGTACGCAACCAGATCTCCTAAATGGTCAACAGTGAGAAAGGAACATCTTAAGAATAATCCTGATTGTATAGCTTGTGGAAGATCAAAAAAAGTAGAAGTTCATCATATTATTCCTGTTCATATTGACCCATCAAGAGAACTGGATCCTGGAAATCTTGTTACATTATGTGATAGTCCATGTCATATAACATTCGGTCATTTTATGGATTACAAATATTATAATCCAAATGTTATTCAAATGTGTAGTGAATATTATTCAAAATATATCTTAAGAAAAATATAGTAAATTAGTGTAATTATAATAAGCAATAGTCAGGTGATATTATGAGACTATTAATTATATTAATTCTTTTCTTCTTATGTTCACATTGTGTTCTGTCAGGAACCATAGACCCAACAAATCAAGACTTAAAATATATAGAGTATGGAAAACAGTTCGATTGCGTTGGTAAATTATGTGGAAAAGATCTTAATAATCAATATTATTGCGCATCAGGAGTGGCTATAGAACCAAAATGGATCATAACCGCTGCTCATGTCGTTAAGGACGTAAGAACTTGCAAAATCTCAATCAACAATAAGGAAATAAAAATAAAAAAAATAATACCTCATAAAGACTTTAATTATGATAATTTTGGAGAATACGATATAGCATTGTGTCTATGTGATGATGACATGGAATTAACCAGTTATCCAGTATTATATGCTGATAACGATGAAATAGGAAAGATATGCTCTATGTCTGGATATGGTCTTCATGGCACTTTCGAAACAGGATGTAATAAATCAGACGATTTTAAAAGAGCTGGACTCAATATAATAGATGGATCAGATAAACATGTCCTGATATGCTCAGCATCAAATAAAGATAAAACAGAACTTGAATTCATTACCGCCAGCGGAGACAGTGGCGGAGGGCTATTTATAGATAAAAAATTAGCAGGAATAAACTCTTGCGTTATGGCAGCAGATAGAAAACCGGATTCATCATTTGGTGACGAAAGTTGCCATACTAGAATTAGTATTTTCAGGGGATGGATACAGAGTGTTATAAGAGAATACAAAGAGTAATATCAATCACCTCTGCATAAGATATAACTGCTGAGACACTAGTAGTCAAGCGATAAAATTTTTATTATCGTGGACTTGCATTTCTTTCGGAGTCACATATAATGAGTAGTCAGGGAAAAAACATGAGCCATTCAGATCCAGATAACAGAAAAGACGTTCGAAGAAATAGTATAAAGAAGAAAAAGTCCTTCGATAAGAAGGATTATAACTTAGAGTCTAGAGATCAGAATAAGTTAAAGAAACAATTCAAGAAACATAAGCAAGACGTATTTGAAGAAGAAATATGGGACGAGTGGCAGAATGATCTACCTTGAAGAACTTGAACCAGGTAATTTTTTCACGAAGGACAATAAAGAAGAAATTTTGTTAAAAACAAGTGATTTTAGGAATTCAAAACCAGTTAAATATTATTGCGTATCTATATTAAGGGGAATTGGATCATGGCTAGAAGGATCAACTCCAATTGTTTTTACGGATCTTTATAAGAGAGATAATGATGGAAATATATTGCCTCTCAAAGAATATAGAGATCCTAAAGAGATTTCTCGTCAAAGTTAAAACTTTTTTAAAATCTCTTTTATTTCATGTATATTCCGGATTTCCTAAAAGTACTACGGAGGAAATCAATTATAGATATAATATTTGCACCGTATGCGATATGTTCGATAGGAAAAATCACCAGTGTCTTGTTTGCGGATGCAATATAAATACAAAAAAAATTTTCATGAATAAATTGGCATGGGCGGACCAAAAATGTCCTCTAGGAAAATGGGACTCAATAGAAAGATAATTATGAATACAAAAATGAATCCAATTTTTAATCATTACTTTTTGGTTAAAGATAAAAATATTTTTGAACATATCTCAATGAGAGTACATGGTGCTAAAAATGGCGCCACTGTTATAGTTCCTCACGTTTGCAATAATGTCAATGCTTTTGGTGCAGGATTTGCTGGACAGGTAGCGGAAAAATTTCCGATAGTAAAAGTTAATTTTCATTTACTTGGATCAAAGGCTAAATTGGGACATACTCAATTCGTTAATACTCATATTGAACCCAACTATAAACATGCAATAATATTTGCCAATATGATAGCTCAAAATAGAACTATAGGACCCAAAAATCCAAGACCATTAAATTATGGCTCACTAGTTACTTGTATGTATGAAATTAAATCCTACATTCATAGTTTTAAAAAAAATAATGAAGATCAGAAAATCGAAATACATGCACCAAAATTCGGCTGTGGATTGGCTGGTGGACAATGGGATTTTGTTTCTGATTTAATAAATGATATTTGGAATGATGTACCAGTGTTTATTTATCAATTGAGGAAATAATATGTACTTATTGCTAGCATTTTGCATTATTTTTGGAATTTATGATGGTATAAAAAAAGTTAATATATCTGGATCCTATTCTAAATATTATAAATCCGATTCAAATATCATAAAATTTCTAATTAATTCTTGAGAGACAATGAATATAAAACATAGAACAACTTGTAGAATTTGTGGAAACACTAATCTTACAGAAATTATAGATCTAGGTAGTCAATATCTTCAAGGGTCTTTTATTAAACCAGATAGGCCACTAGTCTCATATAGAAAAATTCCTAATAAAATCATTAGATGCAATACAAAAGACAATGAAAATGCGTGTGGCCTCGTACAAACTGCTCATACTATACCACCAGAAATTATGTACTCTAATTATTGGTATGAATCAGGAATCAGTTCCACAATGAGAAGTCATCTTCATTCTATTGTAAATAAAGCTATAGAGTTTATTCCTGAACCAAAAATGGTTCTTGATATAGCAATGAACGATGGTACTTTATTACAAAATTATCCTTCTAATCAAAACATTCAATTTTATGGCGTAGATCCCTCGGATATTACAAGAAAGAATATTGATAAACTTAAACATATCACTGTCATCAACGAACTATTCCCTAGTACAACATTAGAAAAAGTTATATGTGATAAAAAATTTGATATTATAACATCTATTGCGTGTTTCTATGATTTAGATGATCCAAAAACATTTTGCAAATCAATAAATAATATACTATCAGATAATGGAATATGGATATTCGAAATGGCCTATCTGCCATTTATTATAGAAAATTTATGTTACGATACATTCTGTAGTGAACATCTGGAGCATTATCATCTTGCTCCTATAGAGCACTTATTAAAAGAATGTGGATTAAAGCTGGTTTATGCAGAAACTAACTCTATAAATGGTGGAAGTATTTGTTGTTATGCGACAAAGATTCATAGTCAGCAGCATAATACTATTGACAGAGAATTATCTCTAATGAAACTAAGAATAGCAGAATTTGATCTATGCTTGGATGAAAATGATATATATTTAAATTTTGAAAAAAGAGTGTCAGTACAAAAACTAGAGTTGCTCAAATTTTTTGATGAGCAAATCATTTCAAAAAATAAAACAGTACACTTGTATGGTGCTTCAACAAAAATAAATACCCTGCTTGGCTATTGTTTTGGCGATAGTATAGTTAAATACATTCAGTATGCTTCTGAAAGAAGTCCCGAAAAATATGGAGCAAAAACTTTAAGTGGCATACAGATTTTATCAGAAGAAGAGAGCCGAAATATGAAACCTGATTATTATCTAGTTGGACCATGGCATTTTAAACAAGAGATTCTTGAGAGAGAAAAAAATACAATAAACTCTGGAGTATCTTTTATCTTTCCACTTCCTAAACTAGAAATAATATCATGAAAATAGCATATTTTGATCTTAATGAAGGACCATTATTTGAAGATTACGCATATGATCCTAAAAATTATGGCGGTGGTAGAATTATTGCGGCTAGTTTATTGGAAAAATTTTCTGATTTTCATATATACGGATATCCTAACTGTTTTGAAAATGTAAGATTTCACAAAAAACAACAGTGTTTTGTTCTTGATCTTGATACAATTAAAAAAATTAAATTTGGATATCCGATTAATCAATTATTACCACAAATAAATCAATATGATATAATATTTCATCATACATATAATATATCTATAAATAGATCTGAGTGTCCTGATATAACTGAAGTTGTATGGCCTGTTGGATGGAGAGAAACAGTTCATCACAACATTAAACATATTCTTGCTTTTGATAGAGATCATCAAGAAACAGTTTATCCGTCGGATGCAAACATATATGATATAGTTATAGGTCCACAAATGCCAACTATGCAAGAAATATTAACATATGAAAAAGAAGATTTTATATTCCAATGCTCAAGACATTGTGATATGTATCAATCAATATTGCTTGCACAGATATGTAATAAACATAGTATAAAAGCTTATTTCGCTGGACCCATAGACCATGGATATCCATTATTAAATTTTATCGATAATAAAAATACATTCTATCTTGGTTCAATACCAGAAAAATTAAAAATTGATTTATATAAGAGATCTAAAGTTAACACTCAATTACAAAATTATCCAATATCGGCAACATTGTCTGGAAAACAAGCAGCAGGATATGGCAATATCATATTTGCTACAAACATAGGAGGATGGAAAGATTACATAAAAAATGGAGTTAATGGATTTTTTGTCAATAATGAAGATGATTTTATTGAAGCATGGAAAAATCGCAACTCCATAAACCCACTAGACTGCAACAGAATCGCTTCGGAGCATTCTGAAAATAATATGGTTAATTCTGTAATTAAAGCATTAAATCAAATAGAAAAAAATAGAAATGCATAATAGATTAAATAATCAAAGAACATATTTAGCTGGTGCAATGGATAGAGTTGCAGACAGAGGAAATGGATGGAGAGATCAGATAACCCCATTTTTAGAGTCTTTAGGTATAACTGTATTTAATCCGATCAAAAAACCATCGGCTATAGGTATGGAAGACTTTACAGTGTATCAATATAAAAAAAGTCTCAAACTAGAAAAGAATTTTGATGAACTATCCAAATTAATGAAAACTATACGATCAGTAGATTTGAGACTAGTGGATATTAGTGACTTTCTGATAGTAAATCTTGATTTAGAAATTCATCCATGTGGAACTTATGAAGAAATTTTTTGGGCTAACAGACAAAAAAAACCAATTATAATACATATGGTGCAAGGTAAAGAAAATGCTCCAGACTGGCTTTTTGGTACTATTCCTCATGATATGATTTTTTCTTCTTGGGATGATCTTAAAAAATATTTGCACGATATAGATACTTTACCAGAAATTAAAAACTATAACAGATGGTATTTTTTTAATTATGATAGAAAATAGCATAATAGAATCTGATATTCAATTCGTACCTAATACAAAGGTTGTAGTAAAAAATTCTACTATTCGTTTTAGGGGTGTTTTTGCTTCTGCAGATATAACAGAAGGAGAACTAATAGAAAGATGTCCTCTGCTTCCGCTAGGATTCAGATCTCGTTATCATTCTGATCCTCAAATATGGCAATATTTTTATACGGGTAAATACTGCGACTGTAAAGAGTGCAAAACTCATGGATTTGGATTCTATGCTGCATTAGGCTATGGTTCTATCTATAATCATAGCAATGATCCAAATGCTCATATGGTTTTCAACTATGGTAATTTATATGTAGATATTATATCTAACAAATATATATCTAAAAATGAAGAAATCCTTATTAATTTTGAAAAAGAAAAAACTTTTCTGAATAGAGAACATGACACAAACACAGCTAATTGATACGTGTCCGATTACAAATTCAGATGACAAGATTGTATATCTTGATCTTGGCAATATGCCATTGGTCAATAATTTATGTTCATCAAAAAATGATTCTTTAAATTGCGAAAGGTTCCCGTTATCCGTACAACTTTTTACAAAAAGTATGTTATCTACACTGACTTTATCAGTAGATCCTAACATTCTCTATAAACACTACCTGTATACATCCAATACATCTAAGCCATATTTTGAGCACTGCATAGAAATGTTTGATTTTGTCAATCATTATCTTGATCTTAGCAGTAGAGACAATATCCTTGATATAGGTGGTAATGACGGAACTTTACTAAAAGCTTTTTTATCACAGAATAAAGAACTAAATGTCTTGAATGTAGACGCATCAGAAAATCTTGTTTGCGAAGCTAATAATAATGGCATACCTTCTATAAATGCTTTTTGGAATATTGAATTTGCAAAAACATTAAATAAAAAATTTAAATTGATCACTACAACCAATTGTTTTCAACATACGTATTGGATAAAAGATTTTGTTGAAGCTATTTCTGTAAGTCTAGATGACTACGGAATATGGTGCTTAGAATTCCCATATTGGAAAACCAGCATTGAAACAAATCAATTTGATCAAATATATCATGAACATCTATACTATTATACTATATCTCCAATCCAACAATTATTAAAAGAGTTTGATCTAAGAATCATAAAAATAACACACCATCCAATACACGGCGGGTCTGTTAGATTATTAATTTCTAGATGTGGAGAACTTGGTAAAGCATGGCAACCATGCAACTATAGTGTGAAACAGAGATTAAATATAGATTCTGAATGGTCATCCATAGATAAATATATATCTTGGGGACAAAATATAAAAAATATACTATCTAAAAGCCATGATTTCATTTTTGATCTAAAAAATAAAGGAGCATCAATAGCTGGATTCGGCGCTGCTGCTAAGGGTTGCACATTCTTAAATGCTATTAATATTGATAATAAAATAATTGATTATATTATTGATGATACCACTATAAAACAAAATAAATTTATGCCAGGAACTGGTATAGAAATCTTACCGAGATCAATATTGGAGAAAACACATCCAGATTTCATACTTATACTAGCCCATAATTTTAGTGATTTCATCATAAAGTCTTTAAAATCATATGGATACAAAAATAAATTTTTAATATTACTCCCAGAACCAAAGATTTTATCATGAATTTAAACACAATACTAAATATAACAGACAATCTTAATACTGTTGACTATATAGGAACAGACAAAAATACTACACACGCATACGTAGAACATTTTTATGAAGAAGCTTTTAAAAAATACCAAGATAAAAATATCTCTTTACTTGAGATAGGAATTAATTCTGGTGGATCCCTATATCTTTGGGGAAAGTATTTTTATAATGGAAATATTCTTGGTATTGATATAGAGGATAATATAAAGGAAAAATGGAAAGTACTAAATAATGTTAAACACTTAATTAAAGATGCATATGATCTCAATACAATAAAAGATTTGCCAAAATTTGATATAATTATTGATGACGGTCCACACACATTAGAATCGCAAATTTGGTTTATAGAAAATTATTTAACTAAAATGATGCCAAATGGACTGCTAGTAATAGAAGATATACAAGATATTGCACATATAGAAGTTTTAAAACAGCACACACCAAAAGAATATCTATCAAATGCGAAATCAATCGATCTTAGAAGCTATAAAAATAGATATGATGATATTCTTTATGTTATATATACCTAACTAAAAGATGCCCATCTATAATTTGATATACCATTTGTGTTTAATAAATATAAATCCTATAGTATATTTTAATATACGCGAGATAAAACAACATTTACACAAATTTAATGGTAAAAAAATCATTAATGTAAATTATAATGATTCAGATATTGCGCAAAATTTTATACAAACTAATTTTAGTGAATATCAAGACATATACTTTACATTCACTGATAATTCTTCTGTAAATGGACTGTATGAAATATCGCCTTTTATAAATAAATTAATGCCTATGGTATATTCTTTAAATGATAATGAATATACTTTTTATGGTCATTCCAAAGGAGTAACAAAGTATTATACAGGCGCTAATTTAGCCTGTCTTTTATGGGCGTACACTATGTATAATCGTAATTTAACAAATTTTGATTATATAAGTACTATACTAAAAAATTATTCATGCTGTGGAACTCTAAAAATAGATAAACCAATTGGTCCACTACATTTTGTGCCTTGGCATTATAGCGGCGCTTTTTTTTGGTTTAAAAATAAAGATATTTTTTCAAAAACATGGCAAAATTTTTATCATGATCGATTTGGACTAGAAGGATATCTAGGCATGCATATCGACTCAAAAATGGCATATGCTATCAGTCCAAAGTTTATTGATGGTTATGAGAATCCTTATGAAATGAAAAATTGGAATAAGCTCATGGCGGATTATGATATCCTTGGCCCCTCAAAAATTCTCTCGTATGATTTTGACAAATATCTATGACCAAATTATAGGAAATAATTTGTATGCAAAAAATTGTTAATGAAATAAAACTAGATTTTGATGATGTATTGATTCGCCCAAAAAGATCAACACTTAATAGTAGGTCAGAAGTATGTATAGAGAGAGAATTTAAGTTTAAGTACTCTCCACGCAAATTATCTGTCGTACCAATTATGGTTGCTAACATGGACACTGTTGGAACGTTTGCTATGGCTAAATCACTAGTCAAGCACGGTGCTATAACTTGTTTACATAAGCATTATTCGCCAGATAAATATATTGATTTTTATAGTGATCCCAATGTTCCCAATAAAGAACTAGTTTTCTATTCTATAGGAACTGGACAGAAAGATCTAGAAAAATTGTCTTATGTTCATAACCATCTGACAGAAGGCAAACATCGTCCAGGACCAAATATATGCTTAGATATTGCAAATGGATACACTGAACAATTTGTTAAAACAGCAGCACATATAAGAAAATTATTTCCGGAATCCATTTTAATGGCAGGAAATGTTGTGACCCCAGAAATGACAGAAGAACTCATTATGCATGGAGAGGTTGATATAGTCAAGGTCGGTATAGGGTCAGGTAGTGTATGCACCACTCGTTTAAAAACTGGCGTCGGATACCCTCAATTGAGTGCTGTGATGGAATGTGCCGATGCTGCTCATGGTCTTGGTGGACATATTTGTTCTGATGGAGGATGCAAAGTGGTTGGAGATATATGCAAAGCATTTGGAGGCAATACTGACTTTGTTATGCTTGGAAGTATGTTTGCTGGTGCTGATGAATGTGAGGGAGAATGGAAATATGAATATTTAACAAGTATGGGATTTTGGCAATCATTAGATCCAGGATATAAATTTGATCCTCCAAAAACAAGAAAAACCACTCTTCAGTATTATGGTATGAGTAGCAAAAATGCTATGAATAAACATCATAATGGAGTAGCAAAATATAGAACAGCAGAAGGAAAATGTGTTACAGTGCCATATAAAGGCCGAGCAGAAGAAATATTACAAGATATTTATGGAGGTATTCGTAGCGCATGTACTTATATAGGAGCAAACAAGATAAAAGATTTTGGTAAAAAGACTACATTTATACAAGTCAATAATACTCACAATAAGGTATATGAAAAATGAATATAAATATCAATTGTCCAATCGGTGGAACAGGCTATGGAATAGCAGCCCTAAATATTATTAAAGAATTAAATAAACAATCCAAAGTCTCATTGTTTCATATGGGCAATCCTATAATAGATAATCAATCAGACTATGATATCATAGCAGAATGTATAAATCGACAAGCCGACTTCGACTACAATGCACCGTTCTTAAAAATATGGCACCAATTTGATTTGGCTGGAAAAATTGGTAATGGTAAATATTTTGCCTATCCATTTTTTGAAAGCACAAAATTCTCTAATAGAGAGCTACATCATTTAAAATTTCCTAATCATATTATAGTATCCTCATCTTGGGCTAAAGATATTGTATTACAAAACAAAATCGATAAACCAATTAGTGTGGTTCCTTTGGGTGTTGATAGATCAATATTTAATCAAGAAAATTTTGGATCAAATAATATTAATGATAGATATATATTTATTACAGTTGGAAAATGGGAAAAAAGAAAATCTCATGATGTAATACTAGAATTATTTGAAAAAGCTTTTGACACAAACGATAGTGTTGAATTATGGATGGTGACACATAACCCTTTTCTAGATGAAGAAAAGGAACAATATTGGATGGATATGGTTTCTAACAATAAGATGAAATCAAAAATTAAAATATTTCCTAGACTATCTTCTCAATCTGAACTTGCTAGAGTAATAAGTTACAGTCATTGTGGCTTATATATTTCTAGAGCAGAAGGATGGAACTTGGATCTTATAGAGACAATGTCAATGGGTAAGCCAGTAATAGTCACCAATTATTCGGCACATACAGAGTTTTGCAATTCTGACAACTCTTACCTAGTAGACATAGACTCTATGGAGTCAGCAAAAGACGATCTATGGTTTGATGGGACAGGCGAATGGGCAAAAATAGGCCAAGAACAAAAAGATCAAATTATCGCCTACATGAGAGATTGCTATAAAAATAGAATATTGACAAATAACAATGGAATTAAAACAGCAGAAGAATTTAGTTGGAAAAATTCAGCCGATAAACTTTTAGGGTGTATGAGAGACTAGGAGACACTATATGCCAATACCATCAAGACATAAAGACGAAGATAAACAAAAGTTTGTAGGTCGCTGCATGGGCGACGAAGTAATGAAAAAGGATTACCCTGATCCTAAGCAAAGAGTTGCTATTTGTTTGGGCCAAAGTAAAAAAAATACAAAATCTTCATTAATAGAAGATGTTCATGATGAATTATTAGCAGCTAATTGCAGCTGGGACGATGAATGGAATGAATTTATATGGGAAATAGAAGCTGATGTAGTTTATGATGAAGATGACAAAATTGTAGCAGCAGAAAAAAATGGTAGGAAAGTAACCTTAAATAAACCATTTAGAACTCCAGATGGACCCAAAAAATTCAGTGTTTATGTCAAAAATGACAAAGGAAATATTGTTAAAGTAAACTTTGGCGACCCAAACATGAAAATAAAGAAAAATATTCCTGAGCGTCGTAAAAGTTTCAGAGCAAGACATAATTGTGATAATCCTGGTCCAAAATGGAAAGCAAGATATTGGTCTTGCAAAGCGTGGTAAATTATATAAAAGGAATTAAAATGCAATCAATAGAAAAACTCATTGAATCACAAGAAATAACAATAACAGTTAATCCTACAGAAGAAACAACCAATACACAAGAAACAATCAAGGCACAAGAAGTAGAAACATATACTACATCAAGTGTTATAGAATTACTCAAACAATCTTTGAATATTCATTGGCAACAAACAACAGCATTATCCGCACAAGCAATCCATCTTGAGCGTTGGGGCTACAAGAAACTATCTGAGATTATCAGAAAAGACGCAGAGGAAGAACATCAACACGCTATTATAAATATAAAAAGATTAGAATTTTTTGATGTTGATTATCAACCATTAATAGTGAGTCCGCCATCATGGACACGCCATAATATGGTTGCTATGATTGAGTATAATCTGAATAGTGTTAGAGAAGCAGCCGCAGCAGAAAAAGCAACAATTACTGCTGCACGAGCAGTTGGGGATGAAATCACTGCTAATATAATGATTCCTTTGTTACAAGGTAGTGAAGATGGCATAGAGCTATATGAAAGCTATCTAAAATTAATCGAACAAATGGGTATAGATAATTTCTTGACATTACAGGTTTAAATTCAAAATAAATAAATTTTTAAATATTGAAAGGTACTTATTATGGATCGTATTAATGATATCTTAAATTCTATTAATAAAATTCTTAGTGAAAAAACATCAAAAGCCGAAGATGAGGATTTTACACAGATAGAAGAAACCGAAGTAGAGACTCCAGAGACTGAACTCATGGAATACAAAAATGATTTTTATCAAATGAATATAGGTTCATTAAAAGCGATCATGTCTCATAGTCAGGCTATCTTAGATGCCATCGACGACCCAAAAATAAAAGAAAACTTGACAGAAAGCTGGTTGCAGGGTAAGATCGCCATCACAGAGGACTACATGAGAACGATTCATGATTTTATCATGTATGTCTCTGAGGCTGCCGATAGTATCTCTGCGGCAGATAGACCTGGACTATGGGAAAATATTCGCAAGAAAAAAGAAAGGATGGGCGAAAAATATAAGCCAGCCAAGCCTGGAGACAAGGATAGACCAGATCCAAGTACGTGGAAAAAATTGACAAAGTAAACTAAGTAGGAAATAAGAACTTAAAATAGGAAAAGGAACAAAATGGAAAAACATTTTGATGATTTGTCTGCATATATAGTATTAGCAAAAAAAATTATATCTAAATTTGCCCCTAATTTTTATTCATCTCTGAGAAAAGAATTATTGAATAATGAGGATGCTATTGCTGATATCGCATCAGCATTAATGTTCGCTGATTGGAGATGGGATGCCAATAGAAAAGGGTTTGACGGCAAAGGAAAATCTAAGTATTCTTATAGAAATCAATGTGGTATATGGGCTATAAAAACATATCTCACGAATAAATATAAAAAGAGTAGTCAGAAATATTCTATTGATAATACTGAAAATGAAAGTGGAGCAACGTTTTCAGAAAATATTCCAGATAATCTAGAGTATGATCCTGCGATTATTGCTGAGAATAAAGAACAAAAAGAAAATATAGCAAATGAGATAAATATCCTTTTGTCTTCCGGTCTGATATCTGAAAAACAAAGAGAACAGATTAAAGAATACTATTTCAATGATAAAACATTATCAGAAATTGGAAAACAATATGGAGTAACTAGAGAAGCAGTTAGACAAAATATCCAAAAAGGATTATCAAAGATCAGAGAGTATGTTTAATTGTAACGTATTTTTATATTGTATACAATATATAAATAGTAATATATGTTTAGTTTCTTTATCTAATTCTACTTTTCTTCCACTGCATAAAGAAATGAATGAATCTGATAACTATCATATATCTGATTATATTTTTGACTTGATTGATGAATATACTACAACTAATCCTCAATTAATTAATCCTCTAATATTAGATATAGAAAAAAAAGAATCATGTATTAATATAAGATATGTATGCATACTTCCGATAGATAATAAACTTGTAAAAGCTCATTATATGCCCTATAATATGATATGCACCGACACTCTGGTTCAAAAGGCCATAAGATATGTTTAAAAAATTTTTCAAAAAACAAGAACCCCTTAAAGCACAAAAGCCAGAAAGTACTCCAATGTGCAGCATTAATTTTGAACTTAATGCTGATAGCACAGTCAACATAGTTTGTTATTGGCCAGATTTTAATGATAAAAATACCGATAGTATGGACTACGTTTCGCAAGAGTATGCTTCATTAATTTTTATGATTACTTCTGGATTTTTTAATAGTGAAATACTAAAAACATTAGATAGTTTAATTAATGAAAATAATCCCAATGATTATTTATTTGTTAATACTATATTAAAGAATTGGGCAAAATTATTGGATCTACAGAAAAAACATTCAGAACCATCCGTCAGACCACTTATGGTATTCAAACATAGCACAGCACCAAAATAATATGCAAAACGTTTATAACGAAGATAGATTGATAATTTGGCAAAAATGGTTTGATCCGTTTGGTGACGATGATCCAAGCATATCAGATAATATGCAAAACGATCATTTGGATGATGATGACATGGATCACGATATGGAAATAGATGAAGAGAACCCCCTATTAAAAAAACCTGTTAGAGCAATAGCAACTCCCATGGGTTTAATACCATATACAGAAAATACTGCATCAAGTAAAATTTTTAATTTTTGGGTTGGACACACAAATTTTACTATATCAAATAAAATTGGTGAAATAATTGAAAATGTAGATGGTGTCGAAACGCTTGATATATTTACTAGATATAGATTTAGAATAAGTGTTGGGAAAGCTTTTGACGCTCCTACGGTCATGAAACAAATAAATGATAGTGTATACGAATTTTTAGGATAACACCATGATGGTCAACAACAGTAATATTCTTAATAATGATACAGAATTATATACTATTCATACTTTTAATTTAGACTCAAAAAATAGAGATATATATTTACATTCTCACATAGACTCATCTGATGAGGCCGGTGTAGAGTATAGAGTAGCTACAACATTTGAAAAAAATCTTAGATATTTAAATACAGTATCCAATGATCCGATACTTATACATATGCATCTTCCTGGTGGTATGTGGTCAGATTGTTTAGGTATTTATGATGCAATCAAATTTTCTAAATCCAAAACTATTATTCTTGCATATGGTAGTGTTGAATCAGCGAGCAGTGTTATCTTTCAATCTGCTGATCTTAGGATATTAATGCCAAATACTAATGTTCTGATACATTATGGTTCATTTAGTATAAATGAAGAACACTCCAAAGCAGCAGCCAGTAGCATTCAGTGGAACGAAAGAGAGTGCGACAAAATGATTGATATCTTTACTGATAAATGTATGACTGGTCATTTAGCCAAAGAAAAAAATTGGAAAAGAATGATGGCCAGAAAACATATAGTTTCTCAGTTGGCCAACAAATGTGATTGGATCCTAAACGCTGATGAATCAGTAAATTATGGATTCGCAGATGGTGTATTAGGAAGTAAAGCGTTCCCTAGCATCGAACATCTAAAATCATACAAAAAATTTAAATGATAACAGAATTCTCTTTCTATGATCTTGCAACATCAGATGATGAGCTAAAAGAAATATTAAAAGATACATCTTTACAAAAAATTGATGCGATCTGTGTTTTTTTGCATCATATCAAATTGGTCAGAAATTCTTTATCAGAAAACATTAAAATATCTACTCCAATAGATTATCCTCTAGGAGTATCTGATACAAAGACCAGACTCTTCTCTATCGAGTCTGCAATAAAAAGTGGTGCAAATATTATAAATGTTGTAGCTCAACCGTATTATTTTTGCAATCGCAAATACGAAAAATTTAGAGATGAAATCAAACACACTCAAGATTTATGTATTAAAAATAATGTAGAATTACGATATATTTTAGAATATAGACTGTTTACATATGAACTTCTATATAAAGTAGCACAAATATTTCTAGTTAATAATATTAAAACAATATATCCATCTACTGGATATTTATTAGATGATATTAATGACAACATACTTGCCGCTGCCCTTATAAATAAAAAAGTTCCTCAGATCAATATTATTTGTAATGGCAATGTCTGGAATACTGGCCAAGTTCATAATATTCAAAAAACTAACCCTTATGGAATTAAGGTCAATTCGATCAATGCTCTAAAACTTTTGCAAGAAAATAGATAATTTTTTATTTTTAGGGTATAATAATTTGTTCACCCTTTCATATGGAGAAAAAAATGGCTACAGCAAAAGTAAATGGTACAGATTACTCAGTTCCTCCAAATACAAAAAATAGTGGCGCAGTTAACAATAGGGGCGTTGCCACCCGCTCTGGCTCATCTGTCAAACTTACGAATGTGGGTGTCAGCAGATATAATACAACAGTTTTTGCATCAACAGTTATAGACAATGATTGGGCTGATAAAGCAGTAAGTGGTGGTGCTTTTGCATACAACAATAGTAAACCAGTTGCTCAACGCAGTTCAACCACAATTGCTGGTGTTTCCAGCAGTGCATTGAAAAACGGAGCCGATGTTCCTGGTCAAATCAGAAGTATTCATAAACTTGAAGTATTGAGAACTCGTAGACTAACAAGCGCTATTAGGGCCAATAAGTACAATAGATATACAAACACATGGGATGCAGGATATCCTGTTGTTGCTGTAGATACTTTAGCAACAGATACAGCCGCTACCCCAACAAGAGGAGAACCAGGTCAACTAACCTATAAACTTGGTAATCCAGTTCCTGTCTCTGATAATGACTATAAGCCAAAAACAGATGGCTGATAGCTGGTCTGATTAAATTTAAAATAATTAAGCCGGTAATACAATAGTATTGCTGGCTTTTTTATTTAGTGTATATATAAACGACAGTATTTCTTACTATAAAGGGTTAAATATGGGAGAAACTATTATACATTTTTGGGAAAATATAGCTACAACAAGTATTGGAATAATTGTTACGATGCTTGGATTTTGGATCTCCATAGGTAAAAATATGGCAACCAAAGCAGAAGTGGCGGATATGATAGAATCAAAATCTCCATATCTACAAGATAGACAATTTATAATGGAAAGACTAGCTACTAATAAAGAGACACAAGCCGCTCTAACTTCTATGTTACAAAGAAACACAGAAGTAATGAACGAACTCAAAGTTCAAATAGCTACACTCGGCAAAACACTAGAAGCTCTTGAAGAGAGAATAGAAAGATCTTAATAAATTATTAAGGAGATAATAATGGCAACTGATATCACTCTAGCTAAATTAGATCAACCAATTAAAAATGGTACTATGGTGGTTACTTGCGGAAGAACAGGTTTTCCAGCAGAAGGCACTATAGTTTATGATAGATATGTTAAAAATACTCCATCTCTTGCTACTATCGAAAGTAAATTCGATAATAGATTTGACGACCCAAGCTATTATTATGGTATTGGCAATAATAGTATAATTGGATCATAAATATGAGTATAATAAGAATCAATCAGCTTCCAGACGGTAGCGGAAATTTAAGTGGTGATGATGTTTTATTATTTATGGATAATCCATCCAACGATGGAGTGACAAAACAAATATCCTTAAATGAATTAATAGATGCTATCGGAGTTGTTTCAATATCAGGATCAATAGGATTAGCAACATCTATTACAGGTATTGATCTTCATAATGGAGGAAATCAAACTGCTGAAGTTTTTCAGTTTATCAATGGTGATTATCAATCTGTCATTACCGGACCAACTCCAACATCAGGCAATAATTCTCAAAGAATAATAATTCAAGGACAAAGAGGACAAGGCGGAGAAGGTGGTGATGTTTATTTGTGGGGCGGAGACAGTGATATTAATGGTGGAGACATCAAAATATATGCTGGAGATGCTGATAGCAATGAATCTGGTTATGGTGGATATGTAAATATAGATGCTGGTAATGGATTTAATCAAGGAGGAAATGTCAGTATTAACGCTGGCAATTCCTCAGAACAGGGTGGAAATGTTAGCATTACTGCCGGTACTAGTCCTATTGGAAGTGGAGTAGTTTATATAAGAACCGGTGGTGGAATCAAAGAATGGCAATTTAATAACGATGGAGCGGTAATCTTTCCAAATAATTCTACAGTTGCTGTTGGAACATTTGATAATGGCACTGGAGGAAGCAATGGTATTAGTTTAAATTGTGTTGTAGGTTATGAATTAAATTGGCAAGGAGGAAGACTAAAAAATACTTACAATAATGGTGAAACATTAGCAAATATAATTTGCGACTCTGCTATAGAATTTCCTGGTTCTGGTATAGATAACATGGAAATTAATTCATCAGGATTAATTTTTTCTGATGGAACCATACAAACATCAGCTTTCGTCGGTGAAGCTTCTGTAATAAAGACAAATGCGTTTAATGAAACTGGTAGTTCTATTCCTAAATTTAGTGTTGTTTATATAAATGGTGGACATGGAGATAATCCAACAATTAATTTAGCAGTAGCAAGTGGTGAATATACTAGTAGTAAAACTTATGGTATAACAGCCACAAATATCGACCACATGAGTATTGGACCGGTTGTTGTACTGGGAGCATTGAGTGGATTAAATACCGATCAATTCAATCCTACTGCCCCGACAGGAAATGTTAATGGGGTTTCTTTGTGGTTGAGTCCTACCACTCCTGGCGGAGTTACAACCACTAAACCATCCGCACCTAATCATGCTGTATATGTTGGAACAATAGTTAGAACACATCAAAATGAAGGCATAGTTGAAGTTAGAATCCAAAACGGCTATGAACTAGAAGAATTACATAATGTCAAAATTAATAGTATTCAAAATAATGATGTGCTAGTTTATAATAGTGGAACATCATTATGGGAAAATAATAATAAAGCAGTTTTCAGTAATACTGTAGGTATATCGGGCGCTATTGCTGTTTCTAATTTAGTTAAAATTAGTCAAACAGATTATAATAATTTATCTAGTATCGATCCTAATACTCTTTACGTAATAGTATAATTATGCCAACTGTTAATTTTACCACTGATATCAATGGAGCAAATAATCCAATATCTTCTGGAAATAGTAGAGCTTTTAATTTTACACTCAACGGAAAATATACTATTGGTGACGGAATTTTTAGTATGAAAAGAGGATCGTCATCGTCAGACGGGGTAACGGCAAAGATTTTTTCTGGACTTAATGGTTCAGGATCAGAGTTGCTGTCGCTTTTTGTACCTTATACATCTTTTTCTACAACGTTCAGTAATGTAACATTTAATTTTAATTATGAATTAATAGCTGGACAATATAGTTTAATTTTATCTACTAATGATAATTCTGGTGGATCTACTCAGTATTCAATTAAAACAGATAGTTTTAAGACTATAAATATTGCTACTGGAGATAATATACAATTGTTTGATAGTAGCGGAAACAATTTAATATCAACACAAAAATTAAAATTTGGATCCTCTATTCCAGGATCTTTAAAATTAAATAATATATCTGTTAATAGGGTGTATTTAGGAGATACTGTCGTTTGGGATTTGGTATAACTTTATTGTGAGGTAATTAATATGATTAAGCCAGGCTACAGAACCAGTGAATTTTGGTTTACGCTAGTTAGTTTTCTATTTAGCGGATTATATTTATTAGGATTATTAGAAAGTAATAATCAAAAAGAAGATTTAATTAATGAAACAAGCAAAGGACTGGAAGCTGTGGTATTAATTATTGGACAGCTCACAGTATTATTTAGATATGTCAAAGGTAGAAATGAAATAAAGAAAATTTGGTGGAGCACAGCATCGCCAGTTGAAAGAAAAGAAGCTAATAAAAAAAGTGTTCGCAAAAGAGGTACAGAAAATGACAATACAAGAACTAGAACAACTTCTAAAACCAGAATTAGAAAATCTAATAAATCAAACTAAAGAAGCTTTAGGAGAGATTAAAAAAGTTGCTATATCTCAAGTTTGGAAAATTTTACAGCTAACTATTGCTAGTGTGATCCAAACCATACAAGCTAATGCTAAAGATATTTCAGGACCAGATAAAAAAATTATAGCGATGGATTTATTAGATAAATTCTATAATAGCGTTTTTGTTGTTATAGATATCCCCTTTGTTCCGCTATTTATTGAGCCTATAATACATAAGTACGTCAAAACATTTCTGATGATTCTTGTTGGATCATCAATAGATGCAATGGTTACAACATTCAAACAGGTCGGTGTTTTTTCTAAAAATTAATAATCAGAGGAATAGTATGAATACTGAAATTTTGACTCAGAGTTTTGATCAGTTCGCAACCAAAACAACACCAACGGATTTGGCGTTATATGCTGGAATAGGATTAATACTATGGATTTTATTTAAGGATAAATTAAGTCCAGTAGCATTATTTGTTAAAAATACATATGAAAAATTAATTGCAAATAGAGCTGCTCCACAAACCCTAGGATCATCAATAGTCAATGTAATCAAAACAGATACTAAGAATGTTGTTAGCACAGATAACACTTTCTTTGAACTAGTATCGTCTTGGAAAAAAACAAGAGATCTTGCTGTTAAGAGCGGATGTGATAAAGCAGTAAAAGTAGCTGATGATATGTTTCCATTTTTAAGTCCAAATTCTTGTCAAAAAGAAGACGCAAAGGATAAGGTTGTATGATGAATAATAAACTATTAATTTTAGCAGGACTATTATTAACAATTGGTTTATTTAAACCAGTATTTATTAATAATTTTTTTACCAATAAATCAGTTGTATCAATTGATGAAAAAGAATTTGTTGCTCCAACATCAGATGAACTAAAGGCAAAATGTGATGATGTTATAAAAGCATTATCTGTTAATAATGATAGATCTGTAGACGGTAAAAAATTAGCTAAACTATATAATGATGTAGCTACTTTGATATCACTAGACGGAGAGGATCAAGTAATTACTAATACAGAAGAAATCAGACAGGCCAATAGACTATCTGGTGCGATGTTAAAACTGAATATTAAAGGTAAATATCCAGATTTGCCAGCAGCAGCACAAGCATTGATTGTGCAATCAGTGGGGGACGATCAACTTTTATTAAATAGCGACCTGAGAACTAAAGCCGTAGAAGGCTTCAGAGTACTAGCGTGGGCCTGCAATGAAGGAAGCAAATAATGCCAAGATACACTCCAGACGAACTCTATAACAATTATAGAAAAGGTTTTAGTGGCTGTCTATGGGAACAGCATGTGTTTGACCAACTACTAGAAAACAGTAAATACCCCCTATTTGGAGATGCTATCGGAAAGAAATTTAAAAATAGTGGAAAAGGCAAACTCTCTACACCATATAAAAGCGTTTTAAAATTTGATAAAAAGGCATACGAAGAAAGGCAAACTACTGGAGATTGCGTAAGCCATGGAACAAGAAACGCTTGTGATGTGAGTAGAGCCGTAGAAATTGATGTTCATGGTGAACGCGAAGCATGGATTGCTAGAGGTGCAACTGAAGCAATTTATGGAGCAAGAGGCCACGGTGGAGAGGGCATGAGCTGTGCTAGAGCAGCAACTTTCGTTAGCGAAAATGGCGGAATAGTACTTCGTAAAAACTATAAGGGTGTGGCTGATTTTAGCAAATACAATGGTAGTTTAGGAGCAGGCTGGGGAGGCAGAGGATTGCCAGATCCTGTTATTGATCTTGCTAATGATCATCAAATTAAAACAGCCAGTCTCATAAAAACTATTGAAGAAGCAAGAGATGCATTAGCTAATGGTTATGGATTAGCTGTATGCTCTAATTATGGATTTAGTAATAAGCGAGATAAAAAAGGTATCGCTAATACTAGTGGTAACTGGGCCCATTGTATGGCTTGGATAGCCTGTGATGATACTGGTAGTGAGCCATTATTCCTAGTGCAAAATAGTTGGGGTAAGTGGAACGACGGTGGACATCCAGATTGGGGTCCGATTCCAGATGGAAGTTTTCTTATCAGGGCTGAAGTTGCAGCCGGAATGCTAGCTGCTAATGGTAGTTATGCATTTAGTAATTTTGATGGATTCCCACTTCAGAAATTACCGGATTATGGCTTTGACTATCTATGACAAATTTTTGCGTTAGAAAACTAGATAATAAATTTTATGTTAGTTTTCAAAACAATCAAATATATGTCTACAATAATGATGGAATTATTTTTAATTTTCCAGAAGATTTTTATTCTATAAATTCTGATATTAGCTTTGATTTTAGGATAGACAGCACAGCTAAGGCAAACTTGATGGAAGTTGCTCAAAACTATGGTCCGTCAAGAATGCTGTATGATCCAGAAAAATTTTTAGCTCCTACCATTCTCACTGATGAACAGATTATTGCTCGTGGCCAAAATCCTCTCGGATGGAAACAAACCTATTCTCCTGTTGAACTTACTATTTCGTATAAAATAAATAATATAGTTCAAAAATACGGTCCCCATAATGTAGAAGCAAGAGTTAAAGGGTTTGGAAGTTTCTTACCATACAATAGAAAGATGCCGCTGAGAGTTAAATCATCATCATCAATAGGTGGATTAGGTCTCGCTACTGATCTGACTATAAATAATATGATACAGAGTCCAGCAAAAATAACAGAACATATTATATATAAAATATATAGAGACTATGGAATGTTGGCGCCTAGAACTAATTTTATTAGAGTCTTTATAAATGATAGCACTACTAAAATTACTAGCGTAACAAATAATACTATAACTACCAATAGTAATCATTACTTGTTTCCCGGAATGAGAGTAAAATTTGTTGGTTTAGGAAACATATCAAATGATAGCATTTTTTATGTGATGTCTTCCGGGAAAACAGATACATCTTTTAAAGTGTCTGATGTTCTAAATGGTACAGAATATACTTTGCCTACTCTGTCTAGTGTAGAAGTAGAATTCTACACTGATTATGGTGAATATACCAATGTAGAAAATTTAAAAAATCTTTACAAGATTAATGAATTTTTTGGCACAAATAATACTACAGGATTATATGAATTAGGAGTAACAACAAGTAATCAAGAACTAAATGTTCCATCTAGTGATTTATACTATAGCAGAGAATATGGATCGAGTCGTTCTAATATTAACAATTTTTTAACAGCGTTGGCTTCTACCTCTAATTGGTATACTAATTTTTCCAATTATGCTAATATTAATCAGTTCATTAAATTTGCTGTTATTGAACTTTTGTTGGGGCAAATGGATGGATACAACACCTTTTTAAATAATAGTTATCTAGCTGCTGATAACAATAATAAATTTCATGTAATACCATGGGGTTCAGATAGTTATTGTAGTGAGGATGCTCTTAATGCATTAGGATGGTTTGCCTATGGTAGATTTTTACAACAATGCTGGGCAAATAATACAACACTCACCCAGTTTGCTACAGAACTAGTAGCATTCAATAATTGGTTAAAAAATGATTCTAATATAATAAACTATATTAATACTATCTTTGATCAAAAAATAGATACCTTTAATAGCGATATTAAACAACCAATTTCCACAACATCTTCAACCATCACATCTGCAAAAAATAACTTAATAAGTTTCATACAAAATAGTGATGATAGAGTAGATTACTTTCTAGGTAGACCAAGACCAGTTACCAATCTTAATGGTCAACTAGTTAATGGTAATTTTGTAATGAATTGGGATCCTGTCACAACGAATGTTTCTAGTCAATCTATTTCTAATATTACTTATGAAATTATATTTTTAGCTTCTACGGATCATAAGTATCGCTACGGAGGATATTCTTCTTCGAATACTAGTCATGGAATGACTACTACTAATACTACTTATACAGTATCCTCTGGAAATATGGACTCTTTATACGCTATATTACAAAGTGAAATGAGCGATATTTCAAACTTATTTGAAGGATTATATTTTAGTGTTGTTCCTAAAGGAGTTAATGACCTCTGGGGATTTGCCGCACAACCAATATTAGCTAGATCTAGTACCGTAACGCCACCTGGTGATACTCCATATGTTCCTACTATGAAAATTGGAATAACAGAAGTTATGAGCAACTCTACTGCAAAATATGGATTATCTTCGGCCCCGGACTGGTTTGAAATTACAAATTTTGATACTTCTGGAATCAATATTTCTGGATGGAAAATGGATGATGATAGTAAGAGCATAGATTATGCAGTATCTATTATTCCATCCGGTTGGACATCTTTAGGTTCTGGTGAGTCGGCGGTATTTATTGAAACAAATAATCCAGCTGTGGCTATTCCAGCATTTAGACAGTTTTGGAGTTTGCCATCTACTACCAAGATAGGATATTATTTCGGATCTGCTGTGTCGTTTAGTTCTAATGGAGATGGTACTCACTTATTTGTTCCTTCTGGTTCTTCCCAAAATTCTTGGGTCTATTTCACTGGAGTATCTTTTGGTAAAGCTATAACCAATCGTTCATTCTATTGGGAATATAATTCTAACGATAAATCTGTTACTAATACAGGCATAACTAATATTAGAGTCGTAGGGCCACCTATTGGAGAAGCTGGCGAAAGAGGCGGATATAGAGGATCTGGACAAGGTATAGTTGCAACCGGATCTCCAGGAATTTATTACAGAGACTATGCTCCAACAATGCAAATTGGTATAACAGAAGCTATGCCTTCTCATGGATTAAGATATGGAACAATATCAGAAGGTTGGGTGAATGGATATTTAGAGAATACTGATTATAACCCTAATGGTCCGGATTGGTTTGAGATAACAAATTTTGACACATCAAGTGTTAATATATCTGGCTTACATATTTATGGTATGGTCCATGGACCCATGACCTCACCTACAACCGATAGAATACCTCTTATACCGAGCGGATGGACAACTCTTGATCCTGGAGAATCCGCAGTATTTATCAACGTAGCACCTTACTCTTTAAGAGAACCACAACACACCGAGGCTGGTACTATAATATCTTATTATTCTGGATTAAAAGATAAAATATTATCAAATTTCAGAAGTTCATGGAAATTAGATCAGTCTGTCAAACTTGGATACTATAATATGGTAACAAGTGATTATGGTCCTACTTATGACGGAATAGGCTCTTCATTAGACCTTATATTACGCGCCCCCTCTGGAAGTCCTCCATCAAACTACTATTCTGTTCCAATTACTGGAGTAAGTTTTGGTGTTGCAAAAACTGGAACCTCTTTTTATTGGGAATATGATAATTTTGGTAATATAATTGGTACCGGATACAGTAGTGCTTGTGAAAAAGAATCCTACAATGTGCTTGAAACAGTATGGGCTCTTCCTAATAATAGCTGGTTTACAGTTGATATAAGCGGAAATCCACATCCAGAACCAGGCTATGAAGTCGGTTTTGACAATATAAAAAGAAATGCTTGGGCCACTGGTTCGCCAGGAATTTATAACACAGGTACTAATGGAATTGTTACCACAACATATACTTGCTTTAATTTAACAGATCCTACACATGTCTCTCTTGAACCGTGGGATCCAGGTCATTGTAATAATGACAAAACTCATACTATGACATTATCAAAAAATAATTATTTAGCTACACAAAGAATAGATCCCCCATCATATGCTACAGAATTATTATGTAATTCTAATTATAGTGTATCTATCTCAAATAAAATTAAAATCACTATAGATGATCCAGTTTTTTCAGGTACTTATGTATTTGATTACGGTAATGGATCAACATGGTTAACAGCTGGTGGATGGATATTTAATAGTGGAGAAAGTACTCATAATCTTAGAACGTATGATCATGATGACTATGGAGGAGTTTATAGAAATCTAACGCTGGCAAGACTAGCAGAGACAACAGAAAACCTTTTATATAAAGGTTATTTAGAATTAAAAACATCTTACTATAATGATCAAAATAATACATCAGCAATTATTCTTGAAGATGCTTTCGCATTTCCTGCTACATTAGTTTTTACCGCCGTTCAACCACCATGTCCATGTACTGGAGATAACTTGTTTGGTGATTTTGGAACATCTAACATGGGTTCTAGATTAAGTGTGGGTATAGCTCTTCCAATAAGATGGAGGCATCCATATAGGAATTGGGTTGTTGTAGATAGAGCTACACACACTATTAATCATAGTATTAATAATTATATAAGTGGATCCCCATTTAATGATGGTAGAGCCTTTAACGATCCTAGTAATAGCTATAATCCTACATATTTAAATAATAGTATATATATAAAAAATACAGAATCTTATGTCCCAGGAACTGCTAATACAGAAATTGGTCCGGGATTTATATCAATATATAATTATGATTATGAAAATTTGGCTTCTCCTATTTGTACTGGAGTATCTGATCTTGGATTTGCATTTAGAGTAGATGGATCTACTTTAGGACATATAGATTCTATTGGTAGACCCTATGTCCCAGACAATGTTACAATACAAGGTCTTGGTTCTTTACAAACATATGATAGATGGCAAAATTTTTATGGAGATTGGATTGATGATAGACAATATTTTGATAATAAAATACCTGTCAAAGCTACATGGGACTTTGTTTACTCATGCAGAGCGGGCCTTCCATGTTCTTTTGTTGATACTCCAACAAGTGTTAGTACAACTACTGGAATATTAACAAACTATTGTTGGCCATCATATAATTTTATAGGAACAGATTTCTTGTGTGGACAGAATGAGCAAGTAGCTCCTCCAGATTCTGTATGGATTAATAATTCAATAACTTCTACAGACATTATATATAGTGGATATAGTGGTTCTCCATTTATTAATTCTGATGCTACTTATACATATAGAATTTTACCAGTACAAATTACTGGTCAATTATTTAATGGTAAAGTAGTAGATATTTATGACTTTAATCCATCTACTATTAATTCTAACATACTGATACGATCAACAGGTGGTTTGCCAAGCGATATAAGAAATTTCTTACAGAGTAATTTATTTGTTTGTGATGTTACAACAAATAATAATGATCCTACTTCTTCTCCTGTTGTAACTAGAACAGAATATAATAAATGGGATCTTTACTGGAGTATAGATTCTGGCTCTAATACGGCCAAAGTTTATATTATTCCAGACACAGAATATATTAGTGCTCCAACTATAGTTATCACCGGGGCTGGTTCTTCGGAAGTAAATGGTATTTATACATACTCTCATAATGGTGGATATGATTACACAAGAGATAGTACAGATCAATATGGACATATCTTTAGTAAAAGGACCGGTTATTCATGGTATAGAATAGCGCTATCCTCAACAGGGGTATATCCATACAGATGGAAAATACAAAAATACTTTAATGATATATATGAAAGGCATTGGGTCGATTTTTATGCCAATACCGGTGTATATAGTGGTATAATACCTTATACAAATAATCAAAAAATTGGAACAGTTAATAATCAGTGGTATACAGATGAGCGATGTTATTTGGGAGCTAATCCTCCTCCAACTTCGATAACCTACTATCATAGGTAATTATATGAAGATTATAGATCAAATTGTATTAAATAGACTTATTAGTATTATTACCAATTTTATTTTAGGCTTACTCAAAATTTTTGCGCCTAAAAGCGTAGATGATATAGATATCCCAAAACCAAAAAGAAAAAAAATTCTCCCATGGAGGAATAAAGATGAATAAAATAATATCAATTTTATTAATTATAACAGTAATCTTTTCGGGATCATCTGTTTACTCTGCTGATTTATCTTCAACAGCTTCTGTTCTTATTGCCGGAGGAATAGTAAAAGCTCAACATGTAGATAATACAAAAAAATATAAAAGAAAAGATTGTCCAATATGCTTAGGTAAAGGTTACTATGTCAGTGGAGATAAAATAACCAAGGTGCCGTGTGGCTACTGTATACCAGACACCAAACAACCTGAGCCGACTGCTCCAGCATACAGTAAACCAAAAGTTATTGTACATCCACCAATTATACTAAATTCTAAACCCAGATGCAATGATGGATCATGCACTAATTTACAAAGGTAAATATCATGAACAGTGAAGTTAAAGGCATCGCTAAAAATGTAATGAACAAAGCTGGCATACCAGAGGAAGAAGAATTTGGTAGTGTTATAGCTATACTAATGGTAATTAGCATTATTTTAACTTTAATAAGAGTATTACAAGAATGTAATAAAAATAAAACTGAAAATATGACAGCCCAAGACAAAACACCAATTTACGGTGAGTCTATAAGAACATTCAGCAAAAAAAGAGGATGGTTTACCAGACTACGTATAAAACGTATTATTAAAAAGCATCTTAATTCAGAACAATATAAAAAATATAGTATCAAACTAACAGAAAGTTTAATGGATGTTGGCGAAAATCTCAAGGATGATGAAGTTTATTCATTAGTGGAGGCTGCAAATGTTTAGTATATTAATATGGTGTGTATATGGTATTTTTGTCGGCGCTATTGCTAAAAGCATAGTACCCGGAGAAGAAAATTTCGGTTTTGTAAAAACTGTTGCTCTTGGTGTTGCTGGCTCATATTTGGGAGGTGCCATTCTTTATCTTCTGGGTCAGTATCAAACTGTTTCACCAGCTGGATTAGTTATGGGTGTTGCTGGTTCTGTTTTAGCTCTTGTACTTTATAACAAACTTAACCAAAAATGATATCATATAATGTTAAGTCCAAAGGAATTGTATTATCAGTATACAGCAGAGCCGTGTGAGCCTGGGCATTCTGATTTTTTGGGTCAACAACAAGGAGATATAGGAGCAGGAACCCCGTATGATCTTCAAAGATTATCTAATTTTCTGAAACAGCTTAAGTATCCTTGCTTTGATAAGGCACCATTTGGAAAACAAACTCCTCAACAAAATCCATCCGGCATATTGAATACTGGATCCGACAAATTGTGCTTAGCTTTTAGGTTTCTACAAAGGCTCGACGTAGAAGCATTCACAGAAGTTCAACCAGATATTAAAAGTGGAACATCACACGCAATAAGAAATGCTTGTGACATTATGAGAGCTTGTGATTTAGAAAAGAGTAAAAATTATACCAGTTGGGAGCATAGAGGTGCTACGGAGTATATGCAACATTTTGGTGATAATTTTATTACCGACTGTTTAATGACTCTAGGACCAAATTTAGTTGACGCAGGAAAGGCATTCTATGATAGAGCAACGGGTTGCGGAGATATGGACTGTCTCCCCTCATGGAGAAATCAATCTACAGGCAGCAATCAAGGCTCCGCATTAGGGTCTCCAAAATTTAAGTGCAAAACTGATGGAGATGGAACCAAGCCAGCTATTTGTAGTCCTTGCAAAGAATGCAAAGAAGATAATAGCAAGGATCCATGCTGTACCGGAGGACTGAGCTGTGTCCAACAAATGAATCTCTGCTGTGATGATGTTACCGGAGAAAGAGACGCTCAGTTTAGGGTGGGTCTTGGTTCAAGAAGATATTACGACATCACACAAGATGAGATTAATTTACCAGTAGAAGAATATCCATTGATACATATTGGAATATTAAAACGTAAATCATATGGAGGATATGTAAATTTACTAAATAATAGTGGACCAAATTTTTATAGTTGTCCAGGCGATCTACTGCTAAAATATTTCCAAAAAATTAATGGATACAATTATATAACGCACACAGATATAGATTACAGTAATTCTCCCTTAAAAAATTGTAAAGATAATAATATTCCTGGAATACAGAGAGTAAAAACAATATCTCTTTTACATTCCAGATCGTCCGAAGATATAATGCAATCTATTAAAGATTTGTGTTATAATGGTTATGGCGTTGTTATAATGACCAATGTTGGTTTTTCTAATGTGAGAGATTCTTCTGGTCTATCATATCCCGATAGAATATGGTATCATTCATATGCAATAATAGGATATGATGATCGAAAAGTAGACTATAATGAATGTGTATTTTTATTAGCCAATAGCTGGGGAAAATGGAATGATGGCGGACATCCTACATGGGGACCGATTCCAGATGGCAGTTTTTTAGTTACAGAATCTCATTTGAAATGTATGCTAAAATTGTTGAGGACTGATCAAAAATCATGCAAAGGATATAAGCCTGCTGATCCTGCTGAACCGGAGGTTAAAGGATGCGTTAATTCAGATATAGGAGACACACTATGCTCTCCGTGGTCTTGCGACACAAAACAAAAAGCACTAGGAATGGTTTTTGCCCTATCTTTTTATGACGGATTTCCAAAAAATGAATTGAATTATACTCAATTCTATAAAGTCAGAGAAAACTCGTATGAAGAAGAATTGGTCTTGTATCTTGATGGCACCCAAGCAGCAGACTAATACAGGGTGATTTATGTCGTATTGCGATCTATCAAAATGGTTCACTAATTCTAACTTATCTGATCAATCAGACTCATTGCCCACACGCGAAACAGATATAATAGTAGTCAAGCCGCCCACTGTATCCCTTGATCCTGCAGGATATGGCCAAATCAACGCATGTTTATTGCCAACAAGAGATAAATCTTTGAATGGGATAAAATCTTTGAATGTAAAAAATACTTTATTTCTAATAGGGGCAAATAATGACAATGAGCCTCGTAAGCCTATGAATTTTGGTGAAATTATAGCAAAAAATATTTATTTGTATAAGGTTGATTTATATTCCCAAAGCCAAAAAACCTCACCATTTATTCAAATAAATACATCAAAAAGATTTATTTCGAATGCATCTATATTATATAGCAATATACTACCATATAATATTAGTGGAATAACTACTACTATAACTGTTGGTGGTGCCTCAAATACAGATGAAGTGTCCTCTGCTATAGAAGATATAGCAACAGATGATCCAAGCTCTATCAAAAAAGTTCCGCTTGGAGCGCATTTTAATAATAAGAGTATAATCACAAAAAATTGTAGTATAACAGCACCATCGTCAATATTGGATGACAGCACCAACAATGGTACTATGGAAGGTCTATGTATATTTAAAAATTCTGCAATTAACAATGGATTATTGCAATCAGAGAGTCAGTTTTTTAACAGTGAAAATAATGGAAAATGCTATGGAAATAGTTCTTTCTATAATGAATCAACAAGTTCACAGCAATCTGAACTTTATGGTAGATGTATTTTTAGTGGTTCATCAATCAATAATGGTATAACTTTTTCAGAAGGATATTTCATAGACAACAGTGCTAACAATGGTATAAATTCTGGATCATTTTATTATTTTAGTGGTAATAGCACTAACAATAATAGAATTCTTGGAACAGTAATACTACATAGTAACTCCACAAACTCTAGTGATGTTGTAGGAAATATTAGTATATATACTCAATCCACTAATGATGGAAATATTTCTGGTAGTTTACAGTGTACTAGTGGGATAAATAATGGCAATGTAATTGGTAATTCAAAATTTATATATTCAACTAATGGCGGAACACTATCAGGAACCTCGACATTCGACAATTATTCCGATAATAACGGAGGACTAGACGGATCTGCAACATTTAATCAATATAGCAATAACTATGGAGATATGTATAGTGGAAGCATAGTATTTAATAAATCCACAAACTATGGTAATCTTAGTAATGGAACATATAACTTCAATACATCTATAAATTATGGAAATATTAATTTATCTACCATTACTTTTAACTTAACAGGATATAATTCTGCAAGTATATCACAATCCAATACGTCATTTGGATTAGATTCAGTTAACGTTGGAACAATTTCGTTTACAAGTGGATCAACAACTTTTAATAAAAATGCTATAAATAATGGAATATGTCTAGGTACTTCTAGCGGATTTATAATATTGGAAGATCAGTCAGTTAATAAAGGTACAATCAATTATGCTATTTTTAATAGTAGAACTATTAATTCAGGCATAGTTTCTGATAAGGCAGTATTCAATAATTATAGCATTAATAGCAGTGGATTAAATAGTACTGTAAATTATGGTATTTTTAAAAATAAAAGTATTAATCTAGGTAGAGTTTATATAGTAGCACTATATGATTCTACAATAAATTATTCTCTTGAATTAACAGATATAAATTATGGTTTTTTATTCAATGAATCTAAAAATCATGGAAAAATTACTAATGCTTCATTTTATGATCAATCAGAAAATTCTATTTCTGGTACGGTGAGCAATGGTGAATTTTATAGCAGATCCATAAATAGAGGAGAGTGTATAAATTCTGCAACTTTTTGTGATAACTCTAAAAATGAAAGACTGCTAGATTGTAATACAATATTATTTACATGTAATTCTCAAAATACACTAAGTGGAATTTGCAAAAAAATACCAACATTCAGTGAAGACGCAAAAAATTTCGGAGTCATACAAACTGGGGCATTATTTGAATCAGGTTCTATTAATTATGGTATTATAACTGAAAATCCTGTCTTTGCTAATTGGTCAAAAAATATGGGGCACGTTCTGGGCTCAGCATCTTTTTTTGATAGTGCCGTTAACATTGGTCAATGCGATGGAGGAGCAGGATTTTATGGATCAAGTATAAATAATTCTATGTATACTGGAATACATTTCACTTTTATGCAAGGAAGCATAAACAATAGTCCATTATCTGGGGGATATTTTTTTGATAACGCAATTAATAATGGATTTATAGTAGGAAATACTTTATTCTCAGCCTCTATTGGGGAGCAATTTTTTAGAAATTATTATACTGTAAATAATGGCATTCTTCTAAGTGGATCTAATTGTTCTTTTATAGGGGTCAAAAATTATTTTAATCAATTTCATCCTACGATTGGTCGATCAACAAATAAAGGAATAATTGATAGTACAGAGAATGTTATATTTACATACTCCGATAACCATGGTTATATTAAAGATATTAAAGAAAGTATAAATTTCTCGGACTCAGTAAATAGTGGAGTAATAAAATCTAGTGGAATTGATTTTAGTTTTACAGACATAAATATGGGTCTTATCTCTTTAATTGATAGTGACATTAATTTTACGGGTGTCAATTCTGGAAATATAGAAGTATCTAGCTCAACAAGCAATTATGGTGGGATTATAACTTTTGGCGGAATAAATTTTGGAACTATAAAAAATGATATTAACTCTATTTTATTTTCTGAGAGCATTAATTATGGAACCGTGGATGGCTATTCTATTATGACAGAATCAAAAAACCAAGGAACCTTAGCAAAAGGAGCATCTTTATCATATTTTTCTTTTAATGGTGAATCTGCGATCATAAATATATATGCTGAATTTATTAATCAATCAATAAATAGTGGAATAATAGATGGTAGCGGATTATTTATTAGTTCAACCAATTACGGATCGGTTACTAATAATTGTGAATTCAGAGAAGAATCAATTAATGGACTAAAATCCAATATAGATCAGTATGGAAACCAGCAGCAACCAATGACAGGAGTAGTGGCCGGGCATGCCATATTTATTGATTCATCTATTAACCAAGGAATATTAATGAGTAGTGGAACATTTTATGGATCTTACAATGATGGTATAATTCAAGGCAATGGTTATTTTAAAAATACAGATGGAGCAAATGGGTCTTTGATACCATCAATAAACAGAGGAACAGTATACGGTGATGCATATTTCTTTCCTCCGTCATATAATGAGGGCACGGTCATTGGTAGATGTAGTGGATTAGGTTGTCCATGACTTGCGACCTATCCCGGATTCAATATAATACAGTTATGGACAGACCATCGTGGACCGAATATTTTTTAGGCTTGGCAAAAGTCGTGTCTCTTAGGAGTCACGATATTCAGACACAGCATGGATGCATTATAACAGATAATAATCACAGAATTCTTGGTGTTGGATATAATGGTTTTCCAAAAGGACTAGACGATTCTAAACTTCCAAATACTAGACCAGATAAATACCCCTGGATGATCCATGCAGAACGAAATGCTCTATCAAATTGTGTCATACGTCCAGATAACGGAATAGCTTATATCACGGGACAATCATGTAACGATTGCATAATGGCTCTGTGGCAAGAAGGAATTAAGAAAGTTTACATGCACAAATCACATGGTACTCATTTATTTGACGAAAATAGTAAATCTAGATTCGATCTATTTATAGAGATGAGTGGCTTAAATATAGAATATATAGAAACAGAATTAACCTGGCTTGAGAGACTAAAAACATGATATCGTATTGCACAACAGTATATAATGAAAAAGAATATATCAAGACTCTACTAGACAAATTTACAAAAGTCTTACAAGAAGATGAAGAAATAGTTGTTATACAAACATATAGAGAAATTTCTGAACAAAAAGAAAATTGGTATCAAGAAATAACAGAAATCGTTAAATCTTATCCAATTATTTATGGAACATATCATTTTATGCAAAATAACTATGATGCTTTTCCTTCTCTAAAGAATCATATGAATACATTTGCTACGAAACCATATATATTTAATTTAGATTCTGATGAAGATTATCCAGAGGAGTCTTTTGATATACTAAGAGATATTGTACGAAAAAATAATTTTGGTCTCGTATATATACCAAGAATTAATACAGTAGATGGTTTAACTGATGAGGATATCAAAAAATGGAATTGGCATGTCAATGAATTTGGTTGGATAAATTGGCCAGACTATCAACCAAGACTATATAAAAATACAAAAAATATTCAATGGACTGGTGGACCTCATTGTGGTGTGATTGGAGCATCAGATGTTGTTGGACTAGATTCATTAGAAAATTTTGCAATTATTCATAAAAAAGATATTGCAAGACAACGAGATCAAAATGAATTATACGATAAGGTTTTAGCCGATACTCAAAAATGAAAATTATCTATCGTATTTCTGATTCTGGATATAAAAAAATTAAACCAGATTATATAAATAACGAAAATTGTCTTAAAAATTTTTGTAATGTATTTTCAAATTCTGATATTATGATTATTGCAGATAATGTTTGTGGTAATACATATCAAATGATATTGCAATATATTGACAGTTCAAAAATAGAATCTGTTTCTGTCGGACATGGAGCGGGAACATTTAATTTAGCTCTTAATCAAGCTCTACAATATGATAATGATGAAATTATTTATTTTGTTGAAAATGATTATGTTCATAAGCAAGGATCTGATGTGATCTTAAAAGAAGGTTTTGATTTAGGTTTTTCTTTTGTTTCTTTATATGATCATCCAGACAAATACAAAGACCCTTCTAATGGAGGAAATCCATATTGTTCTGGAGGATCCGAACTTACTAGGTTATTTCTTACTAGATCTTCTCATTGGAAACTTACGAATTCTACAACAATGACTTTTGCATCTAAAGTTTCCACTCTTAAAAGATCTGAAAGATTTCTAAGGAAATGGACAAATATCAATGATTATCCCCATGACTTTAATATGTTCCTTGAGCTTAGAGATAATCGTGAATTTTTAATAACCGCTGTTCCCGGATTTTGTACTCATGGAGAAACTGAATTTCTTGCTCCTTTTGAGAACTGGAATGAAATAGTACATATATGATCAGTGTAGTCATACCAACTTACAAGTCGCCAGATGCATTAGATCTATGTTTACGTTCGATAATATCTGGACAAAAAAACACCAATGAAATATTAGTTGTAGTAGATGGATTCTTCGATATAAATAAAACAGTATTAGAAAAATACTCTAGTAGTATTAAAATATTAAATTTATTACACAATGTTGGAACATGTAAAGCATCAAACATTGGAGTATATCATACTACTAATGAAAAGGTTTTGTTGGCTAATGATGACAATGTCTTTCCAAATAATTGGGATACTCTATTAGAAAACGATTATGAACCTAATAGTATTATCTCTGTAAACCAGATAGAACCATTTCCTTCTATATTTCGCCAAATACATATAAAAAATCTTGGTAGAGATCCATTGTCTTTTGATTTAGAAAATTTTTGGAACTATTCAGAATCAATATCTTCTCAGATAAAAGAACGCACAGGATCGACATTCCCTATTTTCTTTTCAAAGTTCGACTGTTTAAGGATAGGCGGATTTGATGAAAATTATCCTTCTCAATCTGGAGCTGTTTCTGATTGGGATTTTTTTCTTAAATGTTCATTGAGCAATATCAAACTAATAAGAACATACAGTTGTCATTTTTATCACTTTGTATCACTATCCCGTAAGCTGCCAGAACAAGTAGAGAAACAAGCTCAAGAAGAACAAATGTGTCATGAGTACGCAAAGATGAAATGGGGGCGATACATACAGCATAATCCGATCAATAACCAAAAATATATTTGATCTAAATTTCCATTGATTGACAACACTTTTTTGATCAATATAACAATATACATCTCAAACAAATACAAATCACAACAGCGATAAATGGTGTATATTGACATACAGAATAATATTCTTTATCGTATTGTGCGTTTTTATTTTTTATAGTATTACTGGTAATTTACCGATGATAGAAAAGTCTTTTAAAGGAATAGTAATACTCGGATTCTTAACTACTTTTAGTCTTATAGATAATTTATACCATAACAGGAGATAGTATGTCCGCTCTTCAAGAACTTCAAAATTATACATTCGTAAGCAAATATGCTCGTTGGTTAGAAAATAAAAATAGAAGAGAAACTTGGAAAGAAGCGGTGGACAGAGTTCGCAATATGATGCATACCAAGTATGCTGATTTTGGAATTTCTGAAGAGATAGATTGGGCATACGATGTGATGTATAAGAAAAAGGTTCTAGGTAGTCAAAGAGCATTGCAGTTTGGTGGTGACCCAATTTTAAAAAGACACGCAAAAATCTATAATTGCACAAGTTCTTATTGTGATAGATTACGCTTTTTCCAAGAATGCTTTTGGTTGCTTCTTTGCGGTAGTGGTACCGGTTTTAGTGTGCAAAAACACCACGTAAGTAAATTACCAACACTAGAACACGAAATCGATGAAAATGCAATAGGCATCAAATACACAATAGAAGATAGCATAGAAGGATGGGCTGATGCTCTCGGAGTACTATTGAGTAGCTATTTCAGTAAACCAATCGAAGAATTCAAAATGTACAAAAATAGCTATGTTGTATTTGATTACTCTCAAATAAGACAAAAAGGGACAGCACTAAGTTCTGGAGTAGGAAAAGCACCAGGATTTGAACCATTACAAAATGGTCTAGAAAAAATTCGTGGTTTACTAGATCGTTGTATTTCTAGTGGACAAAAAAAACTAAGACCAATAGATGCCTATGATATAGTCATGCATAGTAGTGATGCTGTACTTAGTGGCGGAGTACGTCGCTCTGCTAGCCTTGCATTATTCAGTCCAGATGATGAAGAGATGGCAAAAGCTAAAACAGGAAATTGGTATATTGAAAATCCACAAAGAGCACGTAGTAATAACTCCGCCCTATTACTCAAAGACGAAACCACATTTGAAGAATTTCAAACATTGATGGAAAGTGTGAAAGAGTTCGGAGAACCTGGATTCATTTGGAGTGAATCAACAGAAATGATTTTCAACCCATGCGTTGAAATTGGAATGTGGCCTGTTGACGAAGAAAGCGGCAAAAGCGGATGGCAAGGATGTAATTTATCCACCATCAATTGTTCCAGCGTCGAAGACGAAGATGATTTCTTTGAAAGATGCCGTGCTGCTGCTATTATAGGTACTCTACAGGCTGGATTTACAACATTAGAATACCTTGGAGAAATAAGTCAAAAAATATTCGAAAGAGAAGCTTTATTAGGAGTTTCATTAACTGGCATCATGGAAAAGCATGATCTAGTATTGACCGAAAAAGTATTAACAAAAGGTGCCAAAATAGCAGTTGAAACTAACAAAGAAATAGCCAAAAAAATAAAAATTAATCAGGCTGCAAGAGTAACCTGTTTAAAACCAGAAGGCACCAGTAGCAGTATGTTGGGAACTAGCTCCGGTATTCATCCTCATCACGCCAAACGCTACATACGCCACGTACAGGCCAATGTTTTAGAGGCACCATACCAACACTTTAAGAAATATAACCCGCAGGCTTGCGACAAATCAGCATGGTCAGCGAATAATACCGATGAAATAATAAAATTTCCAGTTGAAGTTCCCGATGGAGCAAAAACTAAAAATCAATTACCAGCAGTAGAAATGTTATCAATAGTAAAAGATACACAAAAAAATTGGGTTAATTCTGGTAAAAATAGAGCATTATGCACACAAGATTATCTTAGTCATAATGTTAGCAATACAGTTACCGTAAAACCAGACGAATGGGATGATGTTACAAAATATATCTATAATAATCGTAAATATTTTGCTGGTATAAGCCTTATTCCCCAAAGCGGAGATAAGGATTATCCACAGGCTCCTTTTACTACTGTTTACACTAGTCGTGAAATCGTTAAAGAATACGGAGATGCTGCACTATGGTGCTCTGGATTAATCGAATTAGCCCTCAATGCATTCGATAATAATTTGTGGGCGGCCTGCGATTATGTGACATTAAACCAAGCAAATAAAGATCATAATGAGAATAAGCTCGTCTTTGTAACAAAGATGAAAAACTTTTCAGGAAAATATTTTGATGGTGATGTTAAAAGATTAACCTATTGTATGAAAGACGTATACAATTGGAAGATCTACTGTGATCTGTTCAATAGTTTTAAGAAAGTCGATTATACACAACTATCTGAGACAGAGGATAATACTGCTGGTATAGAGGAAATTAGTTGTGCTGGTGGCGCGTGTCTAATTTAACTCTATTAAGCAAAGGGTAAACATTGAGAAAAAATTCTAAAAACAACAAAAAGAAAAGAATTATTGATGCTACAAATCCACTTGGCGGTGAAGTTTTAGAGCCCGGCTATAAAAATAGATTAAGGCCAAGAACAGAAAACCAAAAAAACTACATCAGAACTGTGGCAGAAAATGACATTACATTCTGTCATGGTGTTGCTGGAAGCGGTAAAACACATATTGCTATTGGTATGGCTTTGGAATATCTATTAGATAATAAAGTCAAAAAAATTGTTATTACCAGACCAGTAGTAGAAAGCGGAGAAAAGATTGGATATCTTCCTGGTACAGCAGAGGAGAAATTGCATCCATATTTATTACCCTTATTAGATGAGGTAAATTATTTTATAAGTACAGCACAATTTGTTTCATTAAAACTTAATAACAAGATTGAAATTGTACCATTAGGACTGATGAGAGGCAGAAATTTTCATCATTCATTTATAGTAGCAGACGAATGCCAAAACGCCTCCTATGAGCAAATAAAGATGTTATTGACTAGGTTAGGTACAGATAGTAAAATGGTTCTTACGGGTGATACTACACAGTCTGATCTTCACAGACATGCTCAGGGCGGGTTTTACGACATGAGCAATGCTCTTGATAATGTGCCAGGAATAGGTATTTCTAAACTTGACTTTTCAGATATTGTACGTAATCCTATTATAGCTAAAATATTATCTAGATTAGAGTATCTGGAACGTCAAAATGGATCAGAAAAATAGTAGATGTTTAGTATTAAATTCTGACTATACGCCTTTAACAGTAATAAATTGGAAGAGGGCACTTGTATGGTCTATTAGATATCAAGATAATCCAAATATGGGAATCGAAATTATAGATTTCTATAAAAATGATCATATATTAGGACCGAATGGTAAAAAATTTCCTGTTCCTGCTGTTGCAAAGACTATCAAATATTTGAAGTTGAGCAACAAACGGGTTAATTTTTGTAGACAAAATCTATTTATTAGAGATAATTATACATGTCAATACTGTGGAATTGTAAAAAATATAGATGAATTAACCTATGATCATGTAATTCCAAAATCGATATGGTCATATGAGAATGGATCTCCCACAAACTGGACAAATATCGTAACCGCTTGCGTCAGATGTAATAGAAAAAAAAGTAACAAAACTCCAAAACAAGCTAAAATGCCTCTTATTAAATTACCGCAAGAGCCCATGAAAAATATCAAGTACTTGCCAGTGACCATGTTCATCTCTAGAATAAGACAGGATATACCCGATGAGTGGGCGATTTATTTACCGAAATCTTATTTTTCATAATGCCAACATATTCATATTATTGCAATAAGTGTAATTCATATTTTGAATTATTTTTTTATATTAAAGACTATATTTCTAATCCCATATGCGAATGCGGCAGCAAAAACACTGAAAGAGATTATATTCAGGATGTCTCATCGATAATGGGATCTGTTAAAAAGTCTGACAGTGAGCTTAAAACAATAGGAGATCTTGCAAACAGAAATAGAGATCGTATGTCAGAAGATCAAGCAGAAGCATTACATATCAAACATAATTCATATAAAGAAACAGCATCTGAAAAAGAATTACCTAAAGGCATGTCAAGAATTAAGAAACCTAAACAAAAACCAAAATGGACATAATATGAGCAATTTTATTTTTAACCCAAGAAGTGTTTTTTCTGGTAAGACAGAAAAAGAAACCGAAACTAATGACTACTATACTTTGG
>Ga0315903_10000915_pt1 | contig 44672 bp, 85 predicted proteins | sample LakEriMetagenome_7_FD_203524 | JGI IMG/M metagenome (GOLD analysis project Ga0315903, IMG submission 203524) | Freshwater fungal communities from buoy surface, Lake Erie, Ohio, United States - Buoy 2 MA119 | ecosystem: Environmental > Aquatic > Freshwater > Lake | place: USA: Lake Erie, Ohio... | reverse complement strand
TTTCATTTCTCCCTAAAGATATTGTCAATGGTTATTTTATTAAGAAAACAAGACAATTTCTTGAGGATATGTATGAGGAAAGGCGTCGCAACCCAAAATGGTGGGTTACCGATGATAATATTAACGAAGGTGTATTGGGGGATTTCTTAAAATTATTTTCTAGAGGTACTAAAGAAACAAAACCAATATTAAGTTATGTTAATACGTTAAAACCGATTTATATTAAAAGATTTGGTAAAGAATCATATGATAAACTTGTGCAAAGTTTTTTAAGTAAAAAAATTGATAGGAAGAAATTTTTGAGTTCTTTAGAGTCCTCAAAAACCGCAAAACCTAATATGGCGAATTTTGTTTCTAAATTTGGGGTTAAATTTACTAAAGATGAAATATCTCAAATTCATAAAATAACTTCACAAGTAAAAAATATACCATCATCCGCAACTAAAGCATTAACTTTAAGGAAATATATTAAACCATTACGACATTCAGTAAAGGTTACAACAAAGACGGGTGTTAAAAATGTCCCTGTATTATTTATAACATCTGATGATGCCGTTAGATGGTGGGGTGAAAATTACCGTAGTAGCTACGGGTTTGCGGTGGATGATTATTTATTGTTTAGTATAGATAACGTAAAGAAAATGTCACCTACCGATATTGACCAATTGTTCTATCATGAATTGGCACATATTAAAGACCCATCATCCGTTAGTTCAAAATTAATGAAAAAATATAAATCAGGTACTAAAAGATATAGTGATGAATATTTTTCTAACTCATATTATTTTCACCCAAGAGAACTTGTTGCTAATACCTCCAAAATATTAAATGGTATTAGTACTAATACAAAAAAATATATGAAAAGTTTAGGTAAAGAGGTGACCATTAAAACTTTGGACGATATAATTAATTGGGGTAAAGGTGTTAAAAAAGATATAACACCTAACATGAAAAAACTTTTGGGTTATGATGAAAAATTCGTGAAAGAACATTTTGACATTCTATCTTCAAAAAACCCAACCGAGTATAAAAAATTGTTAACAAAAATTGTACAACAATCTGATTATTTAAAATCACAGGTTAAAATTGCATTATAAAAAATATCCCATCTCATCAGGTGGGTTTTTTATTTCATATTAATTTTATATCTTTGTTTTATGGAAGATAAAAACATACCAATGATTAAGAAGTTGTTTGAATCTCTTTATAAGGGATTGACCTGCACCGTTACAAAGTCCGACTATAACCACCTTCTTTATAATTCAGTTACCAAAATAGATAATAGGGTAATATATGATGTCCAAATTAACGAAGAATGGAAGATATTTTACAGTCCAATGGATTTTACTCCAAGATACAAATTCTATAAAATTGTGGACGGTGAAGAAAAATTAACACATGTCATTGAGGAGGACCTATCATCAATTAGAGATTTGTTATGTCAGTTTATGGCCCATCTTGATTTTGTTGTTAGCGTGAAAGAAAAAAATCTAACAACCAATTTTACATACGAAGGTAATTTTTGATAAAGATTGTATTTATCATATATGAAAGTCCTAATTACAGAAAAAACATCTAAAGAAATCATTGACAGGTTACTAGAGATTGGTAATATTGAGGTCACACCTGAGTATGGATATAAGAACGAAGATACAATGCGTAGAGAATACTATGTGGTGTATCTTTGGTTTAATATTGAAGGCCGTAAAAGAAGGATTGAATATGTCTTTTATATTGATAAAAAAGGTAATATCCCTGAGAAAGGAATTAATGTATCTTGGCCTAGTCCACACGACATAACACCATTTAATATGGTTCCCCCCGATATTGTGCAAGATTATTTTATGAATGTTGCAAGGAAACATCTCGTCAATAGAATTCAAGATAAGTTTAGGTAACGGAGATATTTATTATTGTGAAAGTCGTAATTACAAAAAAACAATATAAGAATGTGGCGTATAAACTCCTAAAAACTATTTTGGGTGAGTTAAGATACGAGAATATGTATGAAAATGATGAAAGAACGATACAATCAATATATATTTATGGTAAAAGTAATATCCTTGACGATATTTCACCAATGACAATATGGTTTCCTCCCACCATGGCAAACGAAGGATGTAAAAGAGATTTAACTTTGGATGGTGAGTTTTCTCATATGTTGGAGAGATTTATTCCGTTGTTTAAAACAAAGTTATTCTCAAAGGTTTTGGTTCAGTATGTATACGATGAACTTGGTATTAAATGCGATTGTGTTCAGTATGATTATGACTTTATTCATGACCCTGGCCAAAGCGATGATGAAAATGCTTTTTATACTAGTAAAACGAACAAATATAATGTTAAGAAGAAAAAGAACATTAAAGAAAGTTTTTTAATTGAATCAAAATTAAAAAATCTTATCATTGACAGGTTGGGTGTTGACTTAACAGGTATGATTGAAAGAATTAATGATAGATATGATTTACCAATAGAATTTGATAATCTAATAAATCCTCGTATTTTGGATGTCTATATTAATAAGTATGGACCATTATATCTAATCAAAACCAATGAAAAAAACCTACTATATCAAAATAGAGATGGTAATAAAGTTATTGGTGATTATATGAATAGAACTTATTCGGAATCAAAAGTAATTGAACTTTTGGGATTACCCCCTATTGGATTATCAATAGATGATATTATATCCGCCTTTGTATAATATATATTAGTATGAAATTAATAATAACAGAATCCAAATATACTTTAGCTGTCAAATCTTATCTTGATAGTCTATATACCCCTGATGGTGGTTTTGAAAAGGCAATTGATTATCGTAATATGATGGATAAATTCGGGGCAATTGACTTTGATATTGATGGGGATGGTGCTTATGAATATTGGTCTTTGAATAAGAATAATAATGAGGAGGACACATTATGGATTTTTGGTAGGGTGTCAAATACCTTAACTCAAACTTTTGGTGCAAATTGGGTTGATATATTTGTTGAGTGGTTTACTCATAATACCCGACTTAATGTGGGTAGAGTTTATTACTATATTAACGGTGAACGACATTTTAAAGATTATTGATATTTATTAATAAAAACAACTATGAAAAATTTATTTGAAAGATGGAATGCTAAGACCCCTGACTTTTGGAAAAAAGTTCAGAAAGTAGGGTTAACTGCGGGAGCTCTTGGAGCGGCTTTGGTAGCGGCACCTGTTGCATTACCAGCGGCACTTGTTACTTTGGGTGGTTATTTAATCGCGGTTGGCGGGGTTACCGCAACATTATCACAACTTACGGTAGAAAGTCCGAAGTAAGCATTTTATTCATTAAAACTTTATTACTCCCCATCTTCACAGGTGGGGTTTTTTATTTATAATATATTTATCATATATGGAACACCCAATCGCGGCAATTGAAAAAATACTTAATACTCTTGGTAGTAAGATTATCAAAGACAGATATGGTCTTGACTTGAAGTTTGAGGTTGATAAAGTAAATGAACACCACTTCAAATCAAGAGACACCACTGATTATGTTATTCGTGTAAATGCTATTGGGGATAAGGTACCTTTTTTGATTAAAGATTTAAGTTATGATGATACAATGTGGGATGAAGGTAGGTATGATGTCCCGTCTCATCTTGAAGAAATACTAACAAGTGCGGCTAACTACATTGATTTAAATTATAGTGTGGTGTTTAATAATGTTAGAAATCCGTACAAACATAAATGTGACGAATATATAATTCTAAAAAGTGTTGGAACAAAAATTTGTAAGGAATCAGGAATGACTGATGACTCTTATTTTGGTGGTTTACCTGATATTGATAATGATGAATGGTGGAATGCTTTGAGTGATGAAGACAAAGAAATATTAAAATCTTTGTTTGGTTAAAATATTTTGTATATATTTGTCTTATGAAAAATAGTTTGATTTTATATTTTGTGTATGGGGTTATGGGTCTCATCTTACTTGGTATTAGTTTGGAGTTTACCATTAAATCTGTGATTGAGGTAGATTATCTTGGTGTTTTGTTGTGGTCATTCATTTTATGTGTTGATTTGAATGACATGATTGACAGACATCGTAATTTTACCAAGTATTACCCTCATTTTGAGGATAAATGGTTATATTTCTTATGATGTATTAATTCCCACCTCATCAGGTGGGTTTTTTATTTTTATATAATATTTATAAATAAAAAATAGAACATGGCAAAAAGAGTTATAAGATTAACAGAATCTGATTTGATGAGAATCGTTAAACGAGTTATCAATGAAGGTAAAAAATTTGGTTCATTTGACGATGAGGAATGGTACGATGAATCAGATAGAAGAGCTAGCTTTGATGATATGGGTGATGAAGACTTTGATGAAGAAAAGTTTGAGGACTTTGAAGATTTTGAATCTAAGCACGGAGAAGACACTAAATGGTTTGGTCGTGGAGAACACGGTAAAAAAATGTTTGACAAATATAGAGAAGTTAAACAAAGACCATTTAAAGTAAGAACAAGAAGAGGTATGTAATACCGAAACAAATTATGTTAACCCCATCTTTTTAGGTGGGTTTTTTATTTTAAATGATATTTATATAAAAAAAATATTATGAAACATATATTAAACGGTTTAAGTGATGAAGAAAAGAATGGTATTCTTGAACAATATGGTGCGGAAATAAAAATTAATGCTGAACGTTTTAAATCATTAATGGAGTCTGAGTTGGGTAACGTTAAACCGTTACTGAATGAAAATTACGACGAACAAAAATATAACTTGTTATACCAATCCGTTAAAGGTGCTGGAACTAATGAAGATGCGTTTTTTAAGGCTCTATATTCTATTAAAGACAAAAATGAGTATGGTAGAATTGATGCTATCGCAAAATCAAAAGGTGAAGATATTGCAACTTTATTTAAAGGTGACTTTAGTGATGTCCCATCAACTGAAAAATTTTGTGGTCATTTAAATTACATTGGTGTTAATATGCCCAAAAACGTTTGTTTAGGACAATTAGGATGGATTTTACCTAAAAAAGTCCAAAGTGGTGGGGTAGTAAGAGAACAGCATCAATTCCCTACAACAGGGGATAATAAAAATGTTCCCGCAACTCCTGTGACTACAGGAACGGCATCTACTGATAAAGTAATAACTCACAAAATAAATCCTAACGAATATCAAGAACTTAAAAAAACAATTTTAGGATATGTAAATGACGGTACTAAATTAACAATCACGATTAATGGAGGTACCTCTACAATTGATGGTATCACCAATCAAAGTGGTAGTCATAGACTTATATTACCAACCGATGGTTTAAAACTTATTACACCCTAAAAAAACATAAAATGATTTAATTTACCCACCCCCCAAACAGGTGGGTTTTTTATTTTCATTATATTTATGTAATATGAAATATCTTATAACTGAAGACAGATTAGAAGGGACAATTGAGCGATTCATTAAAACTTCATTTCCTGAAGTAATTACCGTTTCCTTTAATACCAAACCTGTTATGCTGGCTAGCCGTAATGATGAAATAATACAAAGGAAAACTATTGAGATTACAATGGACCCTCATAATATTTTAACAGGAGGTGAATCGGTTAATTATGATGTTGTTGCGAAGTTAAAAGGGAGTATCAAGGTTGGTCTTGATTCTATGTTTGGTTTAGGTTTGCAAGAATATGGAAGTAAATGGGAGGTTAGAATATACGTTTTAAAAAGGGTTGAGGCATAATGAAAGTATTAATTACCGAAAATAAAATGGTTAATCTATATCAATCATTAATTGATAAGTGTGTGTCTGAATTGATTAGTATTGATGGTCCTGATAATGTTCCTGATTGGGTTGACCCTCGTGTTTTAGATGATATTGAAAGTGTTGATAGTATTAAGGTTACTAATGTTGATATTTACGATGAAACTTACCCTGGTGCAAATATTATGGTGGTTAACATTCATGTTAATATAGTTTTGGACTCAATTAAATTTTTTGACACATCTAATCTATTGTTTCATTTAGAGTATTATGTTAAGGGACTTACATTTGGAAGAGATAGGGGTGTCAAACTTAAAATAATAGAAGACAATGTGGACCTAAAAAATGAAAATCCCCAATGGTAATGAGAATAGTAGTCACAGAAGAACAAAAAAAAGGTATTAGTCATAAACTAATGGGTATGATTGATAATAATGGATTATTAAATACCATTAAGTTCATGGGAGGGTACGATAATTTCATAACTCTTTTACCCGATTACTTTGATTCAAGAGAAAGTAAGATAGATTTAATTAAAGAAATAATTGGACTTGATGAACAACATCCTGTTTATGGTGGCGGGGGTAGAATCTATTTATCTGAAGTAGATTCCGATATTTTGTATGACGAATTTGATGGTGATGATGGCCACACATTTGAATCTTATATTGATTTTATTGAGAATTATAATGACAACTTATTCGCCCATGTTACGGTATGGGAATTTGATGAAGATGGTCAGATGTATGACGAATATTTTGATGATTATGATGTTCGTGTTAACAAATTGGAAACTAAATACTTAAATAAACTATTTGAAATGTTAGTGAATAATTATTTATCGTGAAAGTTATAATTAATGAAAATACCGAGAATAAATTACATTCATTTTATCAAAATAAAATTGATGATGAATGGAATGTGTTAAAACAAAGATATAAAGATGAAGAAGTGTCTTCGGGTAATTGGTATTTATCATATATAAATGTAATAGATAGAATCAAAGTCACAATGGTTAAAGTTATGTCACACCGAGTATTAATTTTTGTTGATGTTTATGGTAACCGAGTTGATTCCGACCATTTGAGATTTGTTAACGAGTATTTTACACATGTCTTAGAACCATTTGGTAAACCTACAGTAATACCTGTTGAATGATGAAAGTAATTATAAGAGAAAATCAAAATTCGGTTATTGAAGCTCAAAAAAATATGTTGTTTAGACTTTGGGATAAACAGGGGTACGCCAATTACGATATGACTAAAATCAAATTATTTGGATTATTTTTTCACCAATACACAACAATACAACATTGGGTATTAGAATGGAACAAAAAAAATGGTGTTGACCCCCTTAAATACCTAAAAGCTGATTTTACATTATTTGAGGTAAGACCTGGTTTATATTTAACAGACGAAACTGATAGTGGTAGAAAATTACGATTTGAGTGGAATAATATTTCTTTTTTGGTAACACTATGGGAAATTGAGGTTAGCGTTCCAAATCAATATGTTCATATGAGAATGGAGATTGACTTGGACTCAATTACTGAGAATGGTAGAAGTATTTATGATGATTTATATGACGATGACCCAAACTATGACGATGAGTTCTTTAACCTTGTTGAGGATTATAGGGATGAAGTAATATCAATTGTTAATAAAGTATTACAAGAGAAATATACCGATAAAATGGGGTATGACTTGGAGACTGAATTTTAATGTTATATGAAAAACGATTTAGTCCCACAACTTAGTAAGATACTTAATACAATTATTATTAAGAAATATCCATTTATTGATAAAATCGTAGTTAACTCAGATAATATTGATAATGAGGCGTTTTATTATAGTATTATGATTGTTACGGGGAAATATAATATTGAAATAATTGATTTAGAATTAGAAAACGAAATAGAAGATAATATAAGAGATTTGTCCAACATGGTATTCCAATCTAATTACGATGAGTTTATTTTTAGGAAAATATATAGTATTGGTTGGGGAACTATTGATAATTGAGATATTTATTAGAAATAAATATATAGTTATGGCAAAGGCTAGAAAAGAAGGTAAAGGTAAGAAAAATAGACGAAATCTTAAAAAAAGATTGGATATTATAAAAAATAACATAAAATTAATTCAGAATTATGAAAAGAATAGTTGAAATATCTCAAGATGAGAAAAAATCCATTTTGGAAAAATACTCTATAATAAAAGAAGACCAACTACCTCTTGAGGAGTGTTCATTATTTGACCTTAAAAAAATTAGAGACTCATATGAAGGTGGGAATCCTTTAAGTATTGATATTAATGCTTTATCAGATAAAGAACTAATGGTGATAAAATCATCTTCTTTGGGTGATAAAAAGATGTGTTTGGCTAAAAAGGCGGATATAATGAAACATTTAAATTAAGCGATGAAACAAAATTTATTAAACGAAGAAATTAGACGTATTAAAAATATGATGGGTTTGCAAGAGCAAACAAATCCCGCTTTTAAAAAGTTCTCAAACTTAACGTTTAAGTTAGATGCATTACCCGCAGGCATTGCAAATTATAATCCATCTATAGGTTATATCAGAATTGATGGTGGCAATGAATGGTTAGCATCTAATAGAGCCATTTCATTAAAAAATTACCTTTTATCTCAATTTAAAGGGAGTATTGAAGAACAAAATGTTAGAGTTAATGAAACAAAAGTTTTAGGTGCTGGTGATGCGAACCAATATGTTATTGGGACTTTTTATGGTAAAATGAAAAAGGAACCTGAAAAACAAGAGATGTACCCTTATACAATACTTTATAATTTTTATGAGATTGGGGGAGTTCCACACATATTGGTAACACAACTAGGTAAAGGTTCTCCTGAAAAACTTGATTCTACTAAAGGTAGTACAACGTGGGTAAACAGATTTAATAAATATTTAGAAAAAATACCAGCCGAGTATAATGCGAAGATTGTTAATCAAACTGTCGGAGGTGGAAGTGCCGAAGGTCCTAATAGAGCTGAAACGATATATGGGATTATGATTCCGATTACCCAAGAAAAATTTGGTTACACCGCTAGAGAAAAAAGTAGAGTTCATTTTGACGCCAATAATGTGGATAAATTTAAAGAGATGGCTAACTTTATCGCCGATTATACTGCGGATGATTTCAGGACCGACGAATCATTAAAGAACCCAAATGCAAGACAACACAACTTCACAAGCTCTACAGGTGGTGCGGGTAATTACATATTTGGTGATTTAGGTACGGGTAGAAAAGGTAAAATATTATCGGTAAATAACCCTAATGGTACTGATATTGTAATTAAACGAATGGAGCCAAGTGTTGAGGGTGTTGTACCAGGAGCCGTTAAATCTGGTTCTACTGAAGAATGGTTTGACTTGGGTTCATATAAATTGGATGACAATTTTTTTAAGGATAATATGATTTCAATTAAACCTGAAACGTATAAACAATTATTTGATGGTATTAATAATTTAATGAAAGCTAAAAAAATTGAGGATTTTCGTTTAGTTGAGTTAGGAGCAAACATCAGTGGATATGCGAGTTCCGATAATGCTACTAATCGTTTACCTGAAGGGACAAAAGTACCCGACCACACATATGGTAATCGGGTACCTGCAGATAAATGGGTTCAGAGAGATTAGTATTGAAAGATAACGGTGAAATAAGTGTTGTTAACTACGTTATATTTTTCACCTCCATGAACATATATTCCTGACGTATTTTCTTGGACTCCGATACCAAATGTTTTAAGTTTAGGGTCCAATAACGCATTTCTATGCGCTTCAGAGTGCATCCATTGTTTAACCGCACATCCCGCATTTTCTTTATGTGAACAAACCTCAATACTATTTATGCGATTTATTACCTCAACATAATTTAATCCTGAGTGTTTGTAGTTCGCCCATCTGGCCATATAATCACTATGTTTTTGAGCTATACCCATTAGTTTTTTATCCATAACTAATGGATTAAGACCGTGAGATTTTCTTTCCTCGTTAATATAAAGGAGGACCAATTTTACATATGTATCCATATTGTAAAAAGTCTTAGTGTGAAGACTGTCAGCAAATGGTATTGTATCGGTAGATACATTTGGGTAGTGATTAATTTCAAGCAAACTGTTTTGACCAAAAACATTCAGACCCAACACCATTACCAATATTACAATTACATTTTTCATATCCATTAGTTTTATAAAACAAATATAATAAAAATAGTTCTTATATTTGAAAACAAATACAAGATATTTATAAATAATGAAAGTGATTTTAACTGAAGAGCAATACAATAAGGCGAAATATAAAATATATGATAAGTTTATTGATATGCTTGTTAGGGATACTGAAATTTTTGGTTTTATGAAATATGATTATAATAAATATAGTTATGCTGCCCATATGAAATTCCCATATACCGATAATTTTTATAATTTAGCGTTTAATAACCCTAACGAGTTTACTTTCACCTCACCCGCTAGATATAATTTAAAAAGTTTCTTTATGTTAGTGGGTGTTGATATGGACGAGGAACCAAAAAAGGCCGAAAACTTATGGAATGAATATTTGGATAAACTTGAGGTTAAAGTTAAAAAGTCCATTAAAAAATTTTTAGATAATGAAAATTAATAAAGAACATCTAATCAAGGCCGTTGATTCAGTGTTTGATACTGTATATTCAGATATTGACCGTATTAGTGACAGTAATCTTGATAGATATATGAATTATTACAGTCAGGATAATATCAGATTACAAGTTAGAGAACATTATGGTAAAAATTACCTGCAGTATCGTAAAAAAGACCGAGACTCCATCCAACGAATGATGCCTATTAGTAATTATATGTTTGATAAGGTAATAGAGAAATGGTTTACCAAAAAATATAATATGGAAATTGATGGAGTGTTATTACCAAGAAAAAATTAATAACAATTTCTTAAAGATTACATAACATCCTTTTAGTTATTTTATTATACCTATTGATATGATACCATTGTTTTTAATTTTATCGGGTTCTTTCTTAGTTATTACCGTAATAAGAGATAGAAGAAATTATTATAAATAATTAAAGTTACTTCACCCCGTAGGGTGGGTAATTTTTTAATCTTGACCCCAATCTATTGATTGGGGATTTTTTATTTATTATCATTTGATTATGATACCTCACGAAGTTTTAATACAAAGAATTTTTGAAACCTTTTTTAAGGGTGTAGAATACGTAATTGAACCAGAACTAAGTTTAAAATATCTGTATAACATTAAACTAACCAATATAAAGAGGGCATTCTACGGACAACATAGTTTTGTACCTGAATTTGAATTTGATGGGACTAATAACACATATAGTGAAGATGATTTCGCATTTACTCTTAGACACTTTGCACCTAATATAGGCGGTTATATATTGGTGTACACATTCATTAATAATAGAGATAGAGTTATAGTCACACCCGACCAAATTCGTATTGAGAATTATGGGATAGTGTCAAGAATTAAAGACCCATATAAAAATAGATTTGAAAAAACTTGGGGAAGTTTGGAATAATAAAAAAATTAATTATATTTGTATCATTATTAATCATCTAAAAAATAAAAGTAAGTTATGGCAACAAAATCAGGACAAAAAGGACGTTACATTTGCAAAGTAGGATTCTATGATATCTACGCTAAGGATTCATTTAAACCTAAAAAAGAATCTAAGTTTAAATTTACCAAACCAGATGTCGCATCTACGGTATATAATGTATACCACGCTAAGAAATTGGTTGAGAAAGGATATAAAACCAAAGATGAGGCGGTTGATGTTGCAAAGTCCCTTTTAGGTGATAAAGTGGTTATTTATGGTTTATAAAAAATAAACTTATATTATTATTATAATATGAATAATGACCAAAAAGCCGCATATTACGGACAACTTCTAAATGAACATACGAGGTTGCAAAATCAAATCGCTTCAATTAAAGGAGAATCTATTGACTTGAATCAACAACAGTTAAACAAGATAAAAGAATTACAACAAAGACAATTGAAGGTAATGAACGAGATAAATCGTTTATTAAGTTAGGTTAAAACCCCCGAATTCGGGGGTTTTTTATTTCACGAATATTTATTGATATGAAACTTATAATCAGTGAGAATCAATATAAACAAATCTGTGAGTTGGAAAGGACTTGGGATGAAGTTGAAGATGAAGAACAATTTGACAGGGTTAAAGACAGATTAGTCCCAAAGGTTATGAAATTGTTTAAATCTTACGGAAAAACAAAAGAAGGTAAAATATTACTTTTTGGTGGTAAGGATGGTGAGGCTTTAATCAGTTATCATCCTGAATCTAAAATTTTGTACTATGATAGGTCCATATCTGAATTATTTGAGAAAATATTACCACATCCAATTTGGTATGTTCATGGAAAATTTTTAATCTATGAATCCTTTAAAAAATTCTTTCCTGATTATGAAGTTAAAAGAGTTTATTCAGCAAATATCGCTATTTATTAATATGAAAATAATAATATCTGAAACACAATATTTGAGATTAATGGAGAATAATGAAGTAATTGACGCTATATTAGATAAAATTTCTAGAAAAGAAAAGTTATTCATTGATGAAAAGAAATGTTTGGACGCTTACTCTGAACATATGAGAAACGGTGGTAATCCTGATGAATTTAAATGTCCTGAACCTGAATATGATGAAAGAGAAGGACGAGTGTTTGAATCAAGCTTTCCTAATTTACCCATGATTAAATTTACTTTTTCGGAAGAATTAAAAAATGAAAATGAGATTCAATACTTCGGGGAGATTCAATTTGAAGGTGAGGAGTATTTGGGGGTTATTATAACGGATAAGAGAGGGTTTTTGACAGGGTATGATTTCTATAACGTAAGTGACGAACTAAATGACTACAGTTTCAATGATGAGACAAAAGGGTTAGAACATGAGATTGGGGTTTTCTTTCAAGACGAGGTAATTCCCGAATTAAGAAGATAATTATAAGTATGATTAACGAAGAATTAGATAAAATAAAATATTTGTTTGGGTATAAGAAGGGTGTTGTGATAAGTGAACAAACAACACCAACTAGTGGTGGTACTACAGGTGACACCACAACACAAACAACCACAATTCCACAAAAAATAGACCTTGATGGGTTAAAAAGATGTTCAGGATTTAAATCTGATGGTAAATTAATTAAAGGTGAAGAAAAAGGTGAGTTTATTATTTTTAATGATGATAAAGGGACACCTATTTGTAAAAAACCTAAAGAAACCCCTTGATAACAAAGGGGTTTTTTGTTAATCTTATGTATGGATGGGATTTCAGACATATATATTAAGATTAATAAGTTGGTTATACCAAAGTTTCCGCAAATTAAAAATGTAAATGTGACGTGTGAACATCGTCCTGGGGTTATCTTAAGACCATGGGTCACCACACATGGGACGGAGTATGAGGATATTTTGGTTTTTGATGTCCAATTTGATGAAAATATGAAATTCATACCAAACTTACTAACGGATATAGGTAACACTATTTTTTTACTTATAAAGATGATATACCCAAATGATTATATAAAAACCAGGGTCAATTTTAATAGTTTAATTGCTCAATCATCATTTATAAACTACTAACTATTTATAAAAAATACTTCAAAGATTATGGACAACGTAACTGAAAGACAAATTAATGACATTCAAAAACTAATTAAATTCTATAGTGACTTGGGTGAGACAAATAAACATATTGAAAATTATGTTAAAGAGCTACACGTCCAATTGGAGGAATTAAAAAATCCAAAGGAAACAATCTCAGATGAAGGACAAGATAAAAGTCAGGTTTAATTTAGGTAGGGGTAAAAATTATCGTAAATGGAAGATAGAGTACCCCAATTCTGAACTAAAATACCTTAACCCTGATGAGGTTAATCTTATTATGGAAGGTTGTCTACTAAAAAACTATAAAAAGACGGCACAGAGGATATATGAAGGGGCAAATAAGACCGTGTGTTCTTGGATAATTTGTGATAATGTTATAATTAACTCACCAAAACCTCATCTTGGGGGTAAATCGGTATCTTATAACCCAAGAATCAGACCACATTGGGTGTATGACGGAGATGATGCAGATAATTTCACATTCAGTACATTAATATCCAATGGTAGAGAAATATATTCGGCGTAATATTTATCATTATGAAATTAATCATCACCGAAGACCAAAAATTCTCCATAATTAAGAAATATTGGGATAAGTTATCCTCACAAGGTAAGGAACCATCTATTGGTGATACTGTATTGTCATTATTCCATGTAGAACATAACGATTTACCTGATTTACAGGACTTTTTAGTTGAGTATTTGGGCGGTTATGAGGTTGCGATTAAGAAAACAATAAAAATGTTAGAAAACCTACCCCCAATTGACCTTGATACGGACGATATCCTATCAAAATGGAAATATGTTCAGGTAAATAGAGTATTTACAACATCTTTTGGAATTGATATTGTTGTTTTTGGTAAAAATGTTCAAGATACGGTTAAAGATATGGATATGTCCGAGTATTTTGATTTCAGTGACTATATTAATGACCAAGTAGGCAGTGATTTATATGAGTTAGTAACCACAAAAACGGGTATTGATATATATGTTGGTAGCATTGACTACTCAAACGAATAATATTTGATATTCCGCTTCATTTCCCTTAATTTTATGTATGAGACAAGAGTTAGTTGAGGTATTTATAAAAAAAATGTACCCTGACAGTGAATTTAATATTGTTAGTTACGAAAAAATGTCTAGATTTGATTTTAATGATTCAGGACAGTTTGTTGAAGGGGAATCTGCGATATTTATTGATATGAGAATTTCAGGTGTGGAAAATAACTATGAAATAACAGGAATGTTGGAAAAGTTCACGGGATTTGAGTTCAGAATTAATTTTATATAAACAAAAATGGGAACATTAGTAGAAACGGCATACGCTAATTATTTAACACAAGTCGTAACCGATTTGACAATAGGGGAATTTAAAAATTTATTAATTAATGATGACGCATTTAATACCGAATGGGCCAATGGGTCAACAAGAGAATTAACTTTTGATGAAAGGTATAGAATTGCAGAATCAATTGAAAATGTTAGGATTAATAAAGTTCAGAAGTACGGAGAGGCTTACATTACTTTACATCTTAACAATTTTAATATACCAAAACGAGTTATTTTAGAGTAAGGAGATTTATATGAAGTTAGGTTTATTTATGTTGTTGATATTCCCATATTGGTTAATATCACAAACTTGTGTAACCATATCTGATGGAACATATGGTAATTCACAAACAACACCACTAGCACCAATATATGGTTTATACGATTATAGTTGGTCCTCAAGTATATATCGGGCTGCGGATATTGGTGCGGCCAAAACAATAGGTTCCATTGCATGGTATGTTGATGGGTTCCAATCAGGGTATTCACAAACAGGTCCGTATACCTTCAATAATGTTCAAATATATTTTGCGTATACCACTTTATCAGGTTGGGCTAGTACAAATAATGTATCGGGGGTTAATAGACTAACAGGAGTGAATGTGGCTCAAGGAATCACCTCTTGGACAAAAGTGTTTGACGGTTCATTTACATTCAATGCCTCAGATGCTTGGAAAACCATAACTTTAACATCCCCGTTTAGTTATGATGGTGCGACAAATCTAATTGTACATGTTGACAATAATGACGGTTCATATGCTTCAGGATACCCAATATTTCACTACACCAACTATAATACCGCAACCTCAACAAGAACAATGAAGTACGGAGCCCAAGACGGCTCAATGGGACCTACGTCAGGTACAAGGTTATATGCAAGACCCGACATTAAATTTTGTACAACATCGGCATTACCAATTGAATTGTTAGACTTTAAACCAACATATAAAAATGGGGTGGTTAACATTAAATGGGTTACTGCATCTGAAAAAAATAATGACTATTTTACTATTGAAAAAACAATCAATGGGGTTAGTTATGAAACCATAGATACTGTAGATGCGGTCGGAAACAGTCAGACAATATCCGATTATAACTCATTTGATTATGATTTAAATTCTTCAGTAATCTACTATAGATTAAAACAGACGGATATTGATGGTAAAAACACGATAACTGATTGGTATTCGGTTAATATAATTGATGAAATTAAAAATATAACAGTCACACCAAACCCTTTTAGTGATAATATTAATATAATGTTTGATTCGGATATCCGAGGACCACAAATAATCTGTATTACCGATTTAATGGGGAAAGTATTACATCAAGAAGAAATTAATATATCTATGGGAAGTAACTACTTCAACATAAAGTTGGAAAATTTTGATAAAGGAATTTATCTATTGAATTTTAATAAAATTATCTTTAAAATTGAGAATGAATAATCTTGAAAAGATAATGAACAATATGGATAATGATGATAAAATCTTTATCCTGTTATACTTCATTTCGGTTTCAATTATTGGAATTATTACATTTTTTATATAAAATAAATTATGACAGAACAAGAAATGAATGATTACCTAAAATCTATAGGTGGTTTAAAAAATGCGTGGGGTGTTTATGAAAGAACAGTTGATAATTGTAAATTTTTTAGTGTCAATTCTGGTTGGTACCCAATAATAAAAGACCTTATTAACGACCTGATTGGTATGGGTTGGGATAAGAATTTAATTCAGTGTAAAGAAAAATTTGGGGGTCTTAGATTTTATATTGATGAAGGTTCTGATGAAATGCATAAAAGAATTATGGATGCGGAAATAAATAGTTACCGTACTTGTGAAACCTGTGGAAAAGAAGGTGAAGTAAGACGAGATATTGGTTGGCATTTGACTTTGTGTGATGAACATTATAAACTTAAGAATAAAATAGAAAAAGTATGAAAAAATTTATAGAAGATTATAACGAGAAATGGTATTTTCTCGGTACACTGGTTGGGATAATGGCTGGTATAACCATTGGTTGGGTGTTATTTAAATAAATAAAATAAATAAATTATGGAAACATTTTATATTAAAGAAGAAAAGCTTGATAACGGAAAAAGTAGATACTATCCGATTAAAAAAATACAGGATAATATTTCTTATTGGAATGAAGAATATATCCTAAAAAAATGGTACCCCGCTGAAAAGCATGATTATTGTGATAGTTATAATTTAGCTCTTTCGTCAATTGAAAGGGAAAAGGAATACCAATTAAATACTTACCCAAGTGTAACCGAAACAATAATCCACGAAATATAATTAAATGAAAAAACTATTACTAATTTTACCGTTACTTATCTCCTGTAAAACAACTAAGAAAGCTGAATGTGACGCCTATGGAATGGTGACTGTGTGTGACACAATTATTTTTGATGAACAACACATCCACTCAAGATTCAATAATAAGTGGGAATGTTATGAATTTCCGTCAGATACTTTAGAAATTGACAGAGTTTTAAGTTTAAAATAAAACGTTATGAAATTGATTAAAAGAAAATTGGCCAAACCTATAATGACATCATTTGTTTGGTCTATACCCGCAATAACATATATTATTTTGAAAATTTATAAAATTGTGGATTTTAATACTGAATGGATATGGTGGGTTACTTTACCAACTTTACTAAGTTCTTGGGTGACTCTAAATTTTGAAATTAAAATAGAACAAAAATGAACACGTTAGATAAATCTTACCAAGCGCTCCTACAAGACATCCTAGATAATGGCATTCGCAAGGAGGATAGAACGGGTACAGGAACACTATCAGTATTCGGAAGACAAATCAGACACAAGATGTCAGAAGGATTTCCTTTACTCACAACAAAGAAAATGTATTTCAAAGGAATTGTAACAGAATTGTTATGGTTCTTGAGTGGTGATACAAACATCAAATACCTTGTTGATAATGATTGTCATATTTGGGATGGCGATGCGTATAAGAATTATCTTACCAAAGGTGCTAAACTAAATGAAGAATTAGGTGGAGTACCAGATTACTACACACAAGAAGAATTCATTAACAAAATCAAAACAAATGATGAGTTTGCTAATAAGTGGGGTGAATTAGGTCCCGTGTATGGGAAGCAATGGAGAAAGTGGGATGTACCTAAAATTCTAACAATAGAAAGAGGTAAAATAGAAAATAGTATTGGAACTGAATGGGGAAGTTGGGAAAGAAACCCGATAGACCAAATCCAAAATTTAATCAACGACCTTAAAACAAACCCAGACTCAAGACGACTAATGGTTTCAGCTTGGAATGTAGGTGAATTGGACCAAATGACACTTCCACCTTGTCATTATGGATTTCAAGTTTATACAAGAGAGTTGAGTTGGTACGATGACTTAGATAAAATTAAAGAAATCTATGTTAATTGGAGTTTAGCAAAAAGTTCTGGTGGATATGCTGGAGACATTAAAACTGACACTATAGAATCAGCTAATCAAATATTTGTCAATGGGTGGCAAAATAATAAAGACCCATACACAGGTAAGCCTTTAATTGAACTTGAATGTTTTTCATCAATACCTAAACGAGCAATCTCATTAATGTGGAACCAACGTTCAGTGGATACATTCTTAGGTTTACCATTCAACATTGCTTCTTATGGTTTACTACTTGAAATAATTGCAAAAGAAGTTAATATGGTTCCTGATGAATTGATTGGTAATTTAGGTGATACTCACTTGTACTTGAATCACATTGAGCAAGCAAAGGAACAGATTGGTCAACCTATATTTGAAGAATCACTGACACTATATCCAAATGGTCCTATGAATGAAGGTATTAAAAAACAAATAATAATTGGACATACAAGAGAACCATATCCGTTACCAAAATTAATGATATGTGAGGATATGAGAAGAACTGATGGATTTAAAGTTCCATTTGATGAATTAGATTATAGTTTAATTAAATTAATAGATTATCAATCACACCCAAGTATTAAGGCACCATTAAGTAATTAATTAAGTTATGATTAAAATTGATAATAAGTTTAATATCGGAGATATTGTTTATTTAAAAACAGACAAGGACCAAGAAGAACGAATTGTTTGTGGAATAACGATTTACAATAAAGGTGAATTAATGTATAAATTAAGTTGTGGAGTGGACGACTCAAGTCACTATGAATTTGAATTAACACTACAAAAAAATGTATTAAAGAGTATAATGTCAAATTAAAAAACTATGTTAAAATTTAGAATAGTTCAGTTATGTCACGATTCACATTCAAACGACAGGAAGATTGAGTGGGTTATTGAGGAAAAGAAGTTTTGGGGTTGGAGACAAATATATCGTAATGAAGGCCCTAAACACGTTGAGGTAACACATAGTAGTTATGATGAAGCGGAACAATATCTGTTTAAACATTATACGGGACACGGAATATGTAAAAGATATGGTAGTTATTACACATTTGAATATTATAGTTATTCCTATTAATGTAAAATAGTTTTGACAAAAACACATAAAAATGTAAAAAGTAATTAAAGTTATGACAAAAGAAATCACACAAGAAGAAATCCAAGAGATTGAAAGATTAACTGGTGGGAAGATTGGGACACACACATTTGGACCAAACAACGAACATACATTAGAGAATTCATTTTTATCACCCGATGGTACATATATCGGTAGTATTGAGGAAGCTAGATGGTATGTTAATAATGAAATGATGGTAGATGAAGAATATCCACACGGTGTGGCTGCCGTAATCACTAAAGAAACTTATGGAACTGATAACCCTATTATTGAAGGGATGTATGGTTATACTCACAGAGGTGGTAGTATGTTTAGAATTGGTGACAGATTGTTCGATTCAAAATATAAACCAGTTAAAGAAGATTATCCTGAAGATGAATGGAATGGATATGAAACAAGATTCAATGAATTATATGAAGATGAAGATGAACTTGGTAAAAAGTGGATGGATGACGATGGTATATCATATGTCATACCATTTAGATTAAGAGGTTCAAAAATTATTGAAACAATGGAAGAGGCGTTTGATGCCGCTAAAAATATGTCAAATTATTTATAATATTATGAGTGATAAACAAACATACGACTACGGATGTGTAATGTTATATTTTGATTTCCCCGAAATTAAAAATCTACATTCACTAATTGATGAAGATGATATCTACACCGAAGAAGGTGATAGAAGTTTTGGTTTAGAAGATGAACCACACACTACATTACTTTATGGGTTACACAATGATGTAACTGAAGATGATGTAAAAGGGGTTATTGATAATTTTGATTATGGAACTTGTAGAATCACAAATCCATCATTATTTGAAAATGAAATGTATGATGTATTAAAGTTTGATACAAGTGGACCAAACCTTCACGAAACAAATAAGGAACTTACAAAGTTTCCACACACGACATCATTTCCTGACTACCATCCACATTTAACAATCGGGTATTTAAAACCAGGTATGGGTAGAAAATACGCAAATAAACTAAAAGGTATTCAATTCAAATTGGAACCAACCCATGTTGTTTATTCTATGGCAAATGGGGATAAAATAAATTATGAATTATGAAAAGTAAAAAAATAAATGACCTAATCAAAAAGGGTGAAGAATTAGCAAAAAAACACGAGGAAATCAGAAATGAATTACCACAGGAAATTAAAGACAAAATGGGGTGTATAGCTGATTCCATTGCGGAGGACAATAAAATTGTTACTGATATAATGAGAAAAATAAAAAAATCATTTGATGAAACTTATAATGAAAATGTTATTATAACTCCGATTATGTATAACCCTGAAAACTTTATGCCTGTATTAGGTGTGTTGGTTAAAACAGATACGGGTGCATATCATAAAAAATATACAATATCAATATCTGAATAATTATGAAAACAAAAGTATATTCAGCATTCCCTGGTGTAGGGAAAACAACTTATTTCAAAACAACAGATAAAAATGTTTTGGATAGTGACAGCTCAAAGTTTGATAAAAAGAACTTCCCCGCAAATTACATTGAACATATTGAAAGAAACATTCAAGACCCCAAGGTTGACAAGATTTTGGTTTCATCCCATAAAGATGTAAGAGACGCTCTTGTAAAAAGAGGAATACCTTATGTTCTTGTTTATCCTGACAAAAACATTAAGGACGAATATATCCAACGATATAAAGACAGAGGAAATAATGACACATTTGTTGACTTATTAAATAATAATTGGGATAATTGGATGAAAGAGATGGAGGACCAAGAGGGTTGTGAAAAAATAACTTTAGGTTCTGGACAATACTTAGCTGATGTAATAAATTAAACAAATGAAAAAACTTATCCTAACTTTAATAATGTTGTTGACCACATTAGTGTCAAATGCTCAAATTGGTGTTATAACCATAAAGAAAAATCAAACTGTTCCACTTAATATGTGGTACACTATCCATGAAAAAGATAGAGAAAATAATATCTACATTACATTTGAGAATGAAGATTTGGCGGTCTACACACTTGAGAATTTATTAGGTCAATTTGATATGGATATTGAGTTACCAAACGATAAAGATGTTGATGGTGACCCCTATTGGAGTGTAGAACAAGAAAATGGTTTTATTAGTGACATTTATTACATTAAAGAAAAAAACTTTCCATTATACACAATAACAATCGTCTCGGCTTGGGGTGGAGAATAATTTAAAGGTTATGAAAAAGTTAATTAGTCTTTTATTTTTATTATTTTTATTTGTTGGTCATTCTCAGATTGCACCACCAAAACAACAGATAAAACTTAATTTACCACCTATTAATAATACGACCCCAAAAATAGGTATGGGACCTGCTATGATGATTGGTGGTGCAATTTTAACAACCGCAGGTTTGTTAACACCTCCATTAATGGTCGGAGGGTCAACAACTCAAAAACAGCCCTTCTATAAACAGGGGGGTAGAGCGGCAGCAATTGTTTCAGGTGCGTTAGTTTTTACCATTGGTGTGGGAGTATCAATCGGAGATTTATGAAAAAAGTAATGGTAAGATTTCCAAATGAAAGTTATTTCATTGAGATTGATATGGATATGTCACAATTCAAACCTGAAAAGGAATTTGATGACCAAATATTTGGGTGGTATGGGGATATATACATCTCAGTTAAAAAATAAATCATCCCTCTATCGTAATATTGGGTTTTTTGATTATCTTTGATAAAAAATTAAGAGATATGGAAAAATTTTCAATGAACCAAGTGATTAAAGACAAATTCGGTGAATCCGAAAAAAATGTTAAAACTGCAAAATCAACTAAAAGAGCAAATAACAAAGTTGATGGGAAGTATGTGGTAAAGATTGTGGATGGTGTCAAATATATGGTATTAAAATGAGAACAGGGTTTTTTTTATTATGTTTGGTGTTGTTTGGTGTTCTACACTATTTTTTAGAACCGACCAACCAATTTGAGATTAGAAATAGTAATAAGATTACTATTAACGATACAATAAAGGATACATTAAAACCTAAACAAGAATTTGTTAGGATTAACAATTTACCGCATAATTTTGATACTGTACCTGGCGCTAATAACGTATTTAGGTCAAGTCAACCATCTGTATCACAATTAAGAGACATTCTTAACAATTACGACATTGACGTGGTTATACGCATGAATGCTGAGGAAGGTACTGGTGTTTCTACCTCATCTGAAAAACAGTTGGTTGAGGGTATGGGTAAAAAATATGTTTGGGTTAACGCACATCTTGGATATGTTAAAGGTAAGGGATATACTAAATCGTTAGATACATTACAACCTTATTTACATAAAGGAAACGTATTGATACATTGTGCTCACGGTGCTGATAGAACAGGATATCAAGTGGCAAAATATGTTCAGGATAAATTAGGTTGGGATAGAAAAGAATTGTGGTACTATACTATCAAATATAACAATTGGGAAAAATCAATACCGAGGGGTGAAACAGGGTATATAAAGTATATGGAGGCCTTTTATCCGTATGACTTGTGGAAAAAAGAAATTGATTAATTTAATTAAAAAAAAAATGAATAGAGATTTAGAAGAAGAATTGCCAACGACAATAATGGCATTAAGAACTGTTGATGGGTACAAGAGGATTGAGGATACTGATGAAGTAAGTGATTATGATACACCTTGTTGTTGGAGTAGTTTAAAGAATGATGAATATTCTCCCGCTTATCTTACAACACCACAAGTACCATCTGGTGTTTATGAAATTGCTTGGAACGGTCAACTTGGGACTCATACACTGAAGAAACAACCATTCAATACCGATGAGTTGTATGAATTACCATCACCTGAAATAACTGATATTATTACCGATATTGAAAACTTTTGGAATAGAGTTGATGTATATAAAAAATACAACTTTGTACACAAACGAGGTATTTTATTGTACGGAGAACCAGGGTGTGGTAAATCAGGTATAATTCAGTTACTATCAAAACAATTGATGCAAAGAAACGGTATTGTTATTAATATAAAAGATGAAGAAGATTTAGAAAAATTCACATCATTTATACCCACCTTTAGAAAGGTTGAACCTAAAAGACCGTTAACTGTGTTACTTGAAGACATTGACTCAATCGCTGGGGAGAATAGATATTCAACGTCAAGATTATTAAACATTTTAGATGGTGTTAAACAGATTGAAAACGTTGTTTACATAGCAACAACCAATTACCCTGAGAAACTACAGGAGAGAATCACAAATAGACCTTCTCGTTTTGACAGACGTTATAAAGTTGAGTTACCAAGTGACGAAATTAGAAAATCATATATTGTTAATAAACTTAATGATGAAGACTTGGCAACAATTAACATTAATGAGTGGGTTAAGAAAACAAAAGGAATGTCATTGTCTCATCTAAAAGAAGTTGTTATCTCAACTATTATTATGGGTAGGGATTTTGATGAAACAATTGATAACCTTGAGGGTATGAAAAAGACCCCTACGGTTAAAGACAAAAAAGAAGTAGGATTTGGTAAATAACAAAAAACCCCCTTATTTTTTAGGGGGTTTTATTTTGTATTTATAATCAGTCTCAATTTTAGGTAACGGTTTACTTTCCATTATCTTCTGATAAAGTTCCCAATTATCTGTGGGACTTATTAATGGGTCTATTATCCACTCTGTTTTGTATTTAGGTTCTTTTTTCATTTGTATTAGATTTAACATAAATTTTTCTAATGATGTTTGAATGAGTATCTTCAGGGTCTTGGGCCATTTCATAAAGTTTACCAATCTTTTTCGCCATTTTTTCTCCTACAAAATTAAACAATTTAATTTCATTTTTATAAAAATTTAATGGGTTATTTTGATACTTTGAAAATTTTGATAAGTTTTTATAAAAATATTTACCTTTATCACTTTCAGGGTCAATCCCTCCCATGAATTCCATAAATTTTAAAAGACTGTCCTCTTCCCCCGATATTAATAAATGTTTTAACATCTCACCCTTATCGTTAGTTAAGTTTATATAACCCAACTCTAAGATTAGATTAATAATCTCATCATCACTTTCAGGGACATCAATATCACTGTCACGTAAACGAGTTTTAATAGTTTCAATATCAGATTTCAACTCTGACACTAAGTCCTCAAACGTATAGTTTTTTAAAACCATAAATTCTTTAAAAGTTTTATCATTTAAAAGGAATTCTAAAAATTGAGTTTTATTGACATCGGATAATATCATTCTTGAGGCAACTTCAGTTGGTTTAACTAAAGTCTCAGTTAATGTTGCCAAATAAAGATAATGGAAAAATATTCTTAAAGGTTTAATACCAAATGCCCCGAAATTGGATGTTGTACCATAGTCAACAATATGTGTCAATGGTTTTTCAGGTTCTTTAAAATTGTCATATGCGTGTTTTAATTCGTGAGATAACGAAGGTAAAATCTCTGTTTTTTCATCTTTTAAAAATTTAATTATTTCAGACATATTAACATCCCTTTCAGGTAAATAAAGAGAAACGGAAATGTATAATTCTGAAAAATCTTGTAAAGACATACTCACAAATTTTTTAATGTTATGAGTATATCTTGGCGAAAAACCCATACCTGCCATTAAAATTTTATCGGTATCAACAAAATCCAACTCAATCCGAGCATGAACTTTTTTAATATTAAGTTCATTGATTTGTAAATTAGTACTGAACCCTATATCAAATTTACTATCCTCGTCAAATGTTTCATTTGATTCATACGATAATTGTTTTAATAAATCTTTATATAATTTCTCACCTGACAACAAAATGTTTTCAGGAACACCTAACGCCTCTAATATATATTTTTTCATTATGCTACTCCAAATGATTTTGATGCCTCAATGGCTTTATTTCTATGACCACTTCGTTTTTTTCTTGCGTTTTTGTCGGCAAAATAACTTGCGGCATCTTCTTTACTTGAAAATTTAGGTATACTTGATGGTGATTGACCATCTAATAAAAATGTAACCGCAATTTTTGCAGCAATGTCGTTTCTATTTAGCATTTCAGGATTTGACTCAAGACTCACCCCTGAAAGTTGACCGTATTTTCTGTAATTACCTCTTCCAGTCAACTGATTAAATCCTCTACCTCTAAAATTCCACCCATCACCACCTCCTTGATTACCCGCAATTTTTGCGTAAACTAAATTAAAGAACTCTTTTGCGTTACTTTTTAACTTATTTAGTTCACCATCGGAAAATTTACTAACTCTTGAACCAAAAATTTTTCTAATTCTTGAATTATCTGTATTAGCGTATGAAACCTCACCTTTAGGTTTAAAATTGGATTCTTTTTTAACGACAGATAACATACCTATTTGAGCTAAAGGGTCGGTTATTCCCTTTTTTTTCATTTCATCAATTAATAAAGAAATATTATTTTTTTGAATACTATCAAAGTTACCTAAAAGTTTAACTTTACCAAATGACCCTGAACCCTGAACATTTTCAGTACTATCAACAGGTTCATCTGAATTGTCGGTGGATGATGAATCGGTAGGTTCCGTTGTTTTTGCGTTCTTTATACCTTTTAGTATTAAGTTACCAATAACACTTCCTGTATCTCTATCTGTATCAATAAAATCGGATTCAATTAAAGACTGTCTAATTAAAAACTTTTTTTGACTCTCAGTTATAACTAATTTCATTTTTTTTATCTTTTTATATAAATACTTCCCTATCATTAAAGTTTATATAAGATATTTATAAAAGACGTGAAAGTAACCATTATACATAAAAATTCGGGTATTGATAAGAATGAATATGAATTATATAATAAATTCATTAATTATCTTCAAGATAAATTTCCTTTGAATCGGGATTTAAAAGTTATATTTTTAGGTGAGAGAAACGGTAAAATGACTACAGGTAGTAGATTACCTCAAGAAATTAGAGTTTTATCTAAGAACAGAATGAATCGTGATATTTTAAGAACTTTGGCTCACGAGTGGGTTCATGAATATCAAATGGAGGTAGAAAAAAAGGAAATGGGTCCTGATATTGGTGGTAAAATTGAGGATGAAGCAAATTCAGAATCAGGTGCCATTATGAAAAAATTTGAGAGAGACGTTCCTGATTCTGAAGATAAGCTTTACGATTAACTATAATATAGTCGGTCGTATCCATTTGTTTTGATAGTCATGATTTTTAACACAATACCTAGCGTAATCGTTAATCATTGGTCTACCTGTATTATAACATCCGCATACTATTCCCCAATCATGATACTTGTTATATAGTTTTCGTAATAATTTCATACTAATTTCAATGTTTAGTCTGATATCATTTTTTAAAATTTCATTTGGCACTCTACGTTTCTGTATTAGTTTAGCGGTACCTGGCATTATTTGCATGGGACCCAACGCTCCAACACAAGAAATCTGACTTGGATTGTAACCCCAATGAAATGGTCCTTGATACCTTGTCTCCAAATAAGATATGTTGTACGCTATATACTTGGGTATATTGTATTCGGTAGAATATTTCTCAATATTTTCGTACATATACATAGGTATTGGTGAAACAATTTCATTATTACTTTTGAATAACTCAACTTCTTTTTTAAACTGAATTGTTGTTTTAAATGAACCCAAAGAAGTTAAAACAATCAATAACGATATTGTAAACAATGACGTTAAAATTAAATTTTTTGTATTCATAATTTAAGGTTTAATTTTATTAATCACAGGACTATGTTGACCCCAAACATTTGCTGCGTATAGTTTAAAGATTGTATTACCGATTGAATCTTGGTACACAGTGTAATCACCTGTATTATTATTGATGATAATTAAATGATGACTTTCATCAATGGCGATTGTTACATCATTTTTCCTAACTTTAACAATTTCTTTTTTAGAAATCACAGTTTTGTTAGTTAATTTGTGATATGTAAAACCTACAATAAATGATGCTACCACCGAAATAACAATAATACCATAAACCATTGCGTTTTTAACAACTTCTTTAGCCGTTACTTTTCTCTTTTCTACATTCTCTTCCATAATTTTTAAATTTAAATTGTTAATAACTCTATACAAATGTTAATCAAAAAACGGGAAATGTTCAATGAAACCCCGTAAAAAAAAAGAACCACCAGTTTTTAATTGGTGGTCTCTTGACTTTTTAATTTTTTTGTTTTACTCAACCGTGACAAGTTCTAAATCAAAAATTAATTTTTTACCTGCCAAAGGATGATTTGCGTCAATTATTACAACATCTTCCTTTATTTCTGCAACCCTAACATTAACAGGTCCCATAGGTCCCTGAGCTTGTAACATATCCCCAACAGAAACACCTTCAGGGATTTGTTCCTTTGGTACCTCAACAATCATTTCTGGATTAATATCTCCGTAAGCATTTGTAGGCTCAATCTCAATCGTTTTTTTGTCACCCTCATTCATTTCTAATAATCCGTCCTCAAATCCTTTAATTAAAAGACCTTGACCTAATTGGGCTTTAAGAGGTTCTCTACCTTCAGTTAAAGATGAATCAAAAACAGTCCCATCTTCTAATCTACCCGTGTAATTAACTACAACGGTGTCACCATTTTGTACTTTTTTCATAAATCAGTTTTTTAATAAGTATATGTTAAAACTTTAATGAATCAACTTAATACATCACAATTTTATTCTTTTCATTATCAAAACGAATGTCATAAACATAATCATATAAATTAAGGACGTTTGTATTTTTAGTAATAAAGACATCACCACACTCAGTTTTTAATTTAGTAATTAAACTTGCTGCAAAACACCCCATACCCAAAAATGCATCTCCTAATCTTGGTGTGGTAAATGATATGGCGTCAATATATCTACCATCATTAATAAATCTTTCTAATTTGGTTTTAAGTCTCTTACCCCCATCGTGTTGGATGTGAATACTTATAAGTAAATCATCCTTTTCATTATAAATGTTAATTAATGCGGTTGTTGCCATAGAATATTATTTTTTGACAAATATATTAAAAAAAATCAATAGTTGACATTAATTGAGTATTTTCAGGTACCACCATAAATTTCCAAGATTCATTCATTAGGTAATTTAACCCGTCAGGATATGTCTCATTTAACTCTTCTAGCACAGTCTCTTTTGGAATCATTAGTTTACAGTCTATCATATATTTTTTTTGATATTCGGAAAAATGTATCCGATTAATAAGAACATAACATCCTTCACCATATAAAAGCTCAAGGTCTTTTTTAAAAACTTTATTTAGTAAAACCTCTAATGCTTTTTTCATAAAAAAATGTCTTATATTTTAATATAAATAGTTGAGAGTATATGGTCAATTATTTAATTTGTTTTTAATTAAATTATTTGTTACATTTGAATTATGAAAATATTTTTAATCATTGTTTTACTTATTGTTATCTTTATACCGTTAATATTTATGGTATTAATGTTTTTACAAATAAAGAAACACATAAAAATTGATTTTAAAGATTTTAAAAAAATTAAGGGTATAAAAAACAACCCAAAAATTGACATTAAAGAAATTTTAAAGAAAAAAATAAAATAATATGGATTTTTTACACGTTGAGAATGAATACAAATGGGTGTTAAAAGTGTTAAATTCTTGTTTAACAATCACTCATTTAAAAGTTGCTGATTTATTATTTAAGACTTATAAACAAAAATGGTCTTATGAGTTATCCGACATTAAGTTGTTGACAATTAATTCTGATTATGAACGACAAAAATCGTTAAGACTTGATGAGATACAAAAAAATCTGTCCTAATTAAGATTACAGAGTTAATTTTTTTAAAGACTCATATATTTATTATTACTATCACTCTCATCTGAGTGCCTATATATAAGAGGGGATTGTAATTTTTTACAATCCCTTTTTTTATCCACAAAACTTTATTATCTTTGTCACATGGAAACAGAGAAATTAAACATATTTGAAAAGATATCACTTTGGTGGAAATTTGATGGGAAATACATGCACAAGGAATTTGCTCGTGGCGTAAAAAATCTTTGGAGATGGTTTCCTACGATTTGGAAAGACCGTGATTGGGATGATACCTTTATATTTGAAATTCTCAGAGTTAAATTGGAGAATCAGGCAAAATATATTGGAGGTCGTGGAATCCATGTATCAGCAAAAAGAGATGCTGAGAAAATGAGAATGGTTGCGAAGTTAATCAAATTACAACAGGATGATTTCTATCATATGGAATATATGGATTATCAAAAAAGTGAATTTGAGTTTGTACCAACCGACGAAACCAAAAAATGGTTTACAATGGAGAACACATTGATTTCTGAAAATTACGATGACTACTTTAAAAAGTACCCAAGAATCTTCAAAGAGGTGTTGTCTGAAGAAGATTTTTCTGATGAAGAACTTGTTGATGTTGAAACCAAAAGTAAAATCGCTATGAAAATGTCGTATAGAAATCAAGACCGTTGTAGAAAATTGATTTTTAAAATAATGGAAAGTGAGATTTCTCGCTGGTGGGATTAAAATAATTTTATTATATTTGTAATATGAAATACAAACTAACATTAATTTCTGACACGCATAATAAGCATAATAAGTTGAATGGGGACTTACCTGGTGGTGATATCTTACTCCATGCTGGCGACATATCCTCTATGGGTTATGAGCATGAAATCCAAGGGTTTGCAAATTGGTATGATAAAATCAATATTTACGATTTTAAAGGTTTCATCGCTGGTAACCACGATTGGGGGTTTCAAAATAACACAGAGAAAATCAAAGGATTATTAACTGGTTATAAGACAATTGACTACATCCAAGATGAGGTTGTTGGATACCAAGATGGTGACAAACCTGAAATAAAAATTTGGGGTAGTCCTTGGCAACCTGAGTTCTATAATTGGGCGTTTAATCTTCCTCGCAATGGTGAAGAACTTAAATCAAAATGGGATATGATTCCTGAAGGTATTGACATTCTTATCACTCACGGACCAAGTTGGGGGATGAATGATGATGTTGAAGGACGACGAGGACAACACCTTGGATGTGAATTACTTGCTGAAAGAATCAAACAAGTAAAACCTAAAATCTTTGTTTGTGGTCACATTCATTCAGGACACGGACACTATTTTGACGGAACTACACATTACTTCAATGCTGCGGTTCTTGACGAGCAATATCTTTATGGTCACACACCTTGGAGTTTTGAGTGGGACCCAATCACAAATGAAATATTTTGGTAGTAAAAAACCCCTCTTTGGAGGGGTTTTTCTTATTTTAAAAGATTATAAAATTCTTTAAAATGTTTTAATCTATCAGCAAGACCATTATCACCACCGTTTACTCGTTTTGTAACCGATTTAACAACCGCATCATCGGCACCTTTATCACAAATACCCCATAGACCATTCGCATCAAAGAAATAAGCTGCGGACGCTAATGGATATTTTGTTGCAACTAAATCAGGATTCGCCACACAATCTTCACCAACAAATTTACTGAAGTTTGTATAGTTATTTTTTCCTGTTAATTGTATAAACCCTCTCCCTCTAAATTTAAAACCTTCTTTTGTTGATTCATCACCATTACCCATTCTTCCACCATAAACTCTTGAAGCAATTTTTTCAGGTTGTTTCGCATATGATTCAGCTAAGTTACCTGGAAAATATTTTCCGAACACTCTTTTAAGTGCGTCCGCAGAATAATGTAGATTTTCTGAAACCGCCCTAAAATTTCCACTTTCGTGAGCACATTGTGCTAAGAAATGTGCCAATCTTAAATTAGATGTAATATTAAATTTTTTTGCCGTCTCGTCAATCTGAGACAATACTGAATCAGGTATGTGACCTTTTAATTTACTAATGTTTAAACCACTTGTTGACGGTATAACAACATCTTCTTTAATTATTGTGGTCCCATATAGTTTTTCCAAACTTTTTTGACCTACAATTCCATCGGCAGTTAGACCATTACTGGATTGCCATTCTTTAACTGCTTTTTCGGTACCAGGACCAAATACACCATCGGCCTTTAAGCCTAGTTTGGATTGTAATTTTTTTACATCCTCACCTGTTGAACCAATTTTTAACATATCTATTTATATTTTTAAATAAATATCCTAAACGGGGTAACAATGGGGTTGAATTAGTTTTTTTTTCATTAAATAGTATTTATTAAGTATGAATAAAATATCAAAAATATCGTTATTCTTTGGGATTATAGGTTTAGTTTCATTTTTAACGATGCATACCTTAATATATACCGAATTAATGTTAGTTACGGAGAGTGTTTTAAGGTTTAGTTTTTATTCTAAAGCGTTCATTGTTTTTTGTTTAATAGTTTTTATTATTGAATACCTAAAAAGAAATAAGGTTATTGAAATAGAATCTGAATATACTAAAAAACTAATTGATGTTTTAATATCCCAATCTCATAATCCTTTGTTTTATGTTGGTAATACTATTGATGGTGCTAAAATATTAACAAATGAAGTGACTGAAACAATAAACACTGATAGATGTTCCATATGGTTATATAATGAGGATAAAACATCAATAATTTGTGAACAATTATTCGTTAAAAGTGAAAATAAATGGTATAGTGGAACTGAATTATTTAAAAAAGATTTTGAGTCTTATTTTACGTCATTAATATATAATCCAATAATAATTGCCAATGATGCTGAGACTCATCAGGCGACAAATTGTTTTAAAGATAGTTACCTTAAACCATTAGGTATTAAGTCTATGTTAGACGTTCCCATAATATATGGGGGTGATATTATAGGCGTTATCTGTATTGAAAGTCTAACTAAACGAGAGTGGACTAACTTAGAAGTTAATTTTGCGCAAATTTTATCATCACTTTATTCATTTGCGTATTCAGTTAAAATATCAAATAACGTAAGTAAAAATATTAAAGACATTGAAGGATTTATTGACTATTCAGTATTGGTTAGTAAAGCGGATAAAAATGGTAAAATAACTTATGTTAATAAGAGGTTTGAAGAAGTTTCAGGTTGGTCTTTATCTGAAGTTTTAGGTCAAGACCATAATATTGTTAATTCAGGGGCTCACCCAAAAAAATATTGGTCCGATATGTATAAAACAATATTAGTGGATAATAAAATATGGAACAATGTCGTAACTAATAAAAATAAAAACGGTGAATTGTATTGGGTTGATTCATATATTAAGGCCGAATTTGATAGCGACAATAACCTTACAGGATTTATGTCAATAAGATATGATGTAACAGAGTTAATGAAAACTTTAAAAGAGATTGACAAAAAAAACACCTATTTAGAGCATGCGGCAAAAATACTAAGACACGATATGCACTCAGGGATAAATACTTACATCCCAAGAGGGTTGAGTTCACTAGAACGACGATTAACTAATGATGATATTGAAAGGTTAAAAATTGAAGGTCCTCTTAAAATGTTGAGGGAAGGGTTAAAACATTCGCAAAAAGTATATAAGGGGGTTTATGAGTTTACTAATTTAGTTAAGAAAGATGCTGTTTTAGAAAAAACTGTTTGTAACGTAAAAGAAATATTAGATAGTTACTTATCAAGTACATCTTATAAGTCACAAGTCGTATTAGAAGAGTTACCTACATTAGAAGTTAATGAATCTTTATTTTGTACCGCAGTTGATAATCTAATTAGAAACGGGTTAAAATATAATGATAGTGATACTAAATTTGTAAAAATTTATAGTGAAGAAAGTCACATTATCATCCAAGATAATGGTAGAGGGATAACCCAAAAAGACTTTGAGAAATTATCTCAACCGTATACTAGAAAGGAAGGACAAAAAGAATCTGGTACAGGGTTGGGTTTAAATATTTGTATTGCAATACTTAAAGAACATGGTTTTGAGATATCTTGTGAGAAGAACAAAATAGGGACCAAAATAAAAATAAAAATAAAAAATTAAAAAATGATTGATTCAATTTTGTTAGTGGATGATGAGGATTTATTCCATTTAGTATTTGAAGATGCGTGTTCTCTTTTGGACATAAGTTTATCTTTACAATCAGTTACTAGCGCAGACGAGGCCGAAAAAATGTTTAAAAAATGGTTTGAAGAAAATAATACCGAGGACAAACCTGAATGTGTGTTTGTTGATTTAAACATAGTAGGAAGTTCATTTGATGGTATTGAACTCATTAGAAAAATAAATTTTCAATATGGAAACCACGTAGTTATTGGGATAATCTCTTCATCTAACGAGTCTGAAGAGCAAGCTAAAGCAGTACATGCTGGAGCTCAATTTTGGATTATTAAATCGGATGAGATAGAACCTAGATTAGAAGAATTTAGAAATGATTACGATGGGTATAAAAATAGAACCGCACCATTTAAAATATACAGATGATTAAAATAGATTTAAATACTAAAAAAACGTTAATTGACTTATATAATAAAAAGGGTATAGGTCTTGAGGGTAATATTACCAAACTTATTGATGGTGAGGATGATGAAGAGTTTAAAGAGTATTTAAAAACTTGTCAAACTAAAGATGAAGAAAAAAGAAAAAAACGTCTTGAAATGACAAAAAAAATTCAAAAGCAAAACGACGAATTAACTAACGCCAATAATGAAAATGAAAGAATACTTGGGGAATTACAAGAAACTTTAAGAGAAGTTGAGGAATCAAGGTTGACTTTTGAAGTCCAAAATAGAGAACTTAATGAGTGGAAACAAGATAACCTTAGATTAACTGAGGAGCTAAAAAATGAAATGGTTAAGGCCGAACAAGCTAAGATTGACGCTGAAACCGCAAAGCAAAGTGCCGAAAACGACTTAGACTTACTTCAAAAAAGAACCCAAAACCAATTAATTTCAACTATTGTTAGAGTTGCATTATGGATTATTGTAGGTGTTGGGTTTATTACAACAGGGGTTTATGTATTCACTATGCTCATGGGTAAAGACACACAAGTTATAAGTGCCGCTTGGTCAAATATGTTTGGTATACTGTTAACTAACGCTTTCTCAATTATAGGTACTATAATGGGTATTAAATATGCATCTAAAGAGGAGTAATTAAATTTTACTCCTCTTAACACCACCTTTTCTTTCAACCTTGTATTTTATTTCAACTTCACAAGGATTAATCATACTTTTTTTACTATCATACTTGAATGTGATGATTGTTTCATCATCCTCAAACACTCTTTCCCACTTTTTGTGCTCTATTTCTACCTTTTTCTTTGACATATCACAAAATTAATAATATTTTTAATAAAACAATACTGACACAAAAAAAAATTATACTGACAATTTGTCAGGTTTTGACATTTGGTATAATTTTTATTATATAAATAACGAAAATAAATAAAAATAAAAATAAAAACTATGAGTAAAATTATTGGAATTGATTTAGGTACAACAAATTCGTGTGTTGCGGTAATGGAAGGTAATGAACCTATTGTTATCCCAAACAGTGAAGGTAAAAGAACTACACCATCAATTGTGGGGTATGTGAATGAAGGGGAAAGAAAAGTGGGTGACCCCGCTAAAAGACAATCTGTGACAAACCCAACTAAAACTGTTTATTCAATTAAAAGATTTATGGGGTCAACCTACGACGAATCTAAAGACGAAGTTGGTAAAGTTCCGTATTCCGTAATTAAAGGTAAGAATAACTCACCTAGAGTTAAAATTGATGGTAAGGAATACTCACCACAAGAAATTTCAGCAACTATCCTTCAGAAAATGAAAAAGACGGCTGAGGACTATTTGGGTACTACAGTTACTGAGGCGGTTATTACTGTTCCTGCGTACTTTAATGATGCTCAACGTCAAGCAACTAAAGAAGCGGGTGAAATTGCGGGATTAAAAGTTAGACGAATTATCAATGAACCAACCGCGGCGGCATTGGCTTACGGACTTGATAAAAAATCAAAAGATGCCGTTGTCGTTGTATTTGACTGTGGTGGTGGAACTCATGACGTTTCTATCCTTGAGTTAGGTGATGGTGTTTTTGAGGTAATGGCTACTGATGGTGATACTCATTTGGGTGGTGATGACTTTGACCAAGCAATTATTGATTATTTGGTTGGAGAGTTTAAAAAAGAACATAATATTGACCCAAGTCAGGACCCAATGGCATTACAAAGACTGAAAGAGTCTGCTGAAAAAGCAAAAATTGAGTTGTCTTCATCATCATCAACCGAAATTAATTTACCATATTTAATTCCTGTTGATGGAATCCCAAAACATTTAGTGTTAACATTAACAAAATCTAAATTTGAACAACTTGTTGATGATTTGGTTAAAAGAACTATTGAACCTTGTAAAACAGCGTTGAAAAATGCGGGTATTAAAACAACTGATATTGATGAAATTATATTGGTTGGGGGGACAACAAGAATTCCCGCAATTCAAGAGGCGGTTAAAAACTTCTTCGGTAAAGAACCTTCAAAAGGGGTTAATCCTGATGAGGTTGTTGCGTTAGGTGCGGCAATTCAAGGAGGTGTATTGGCTGGAGATGTTAAAGATGTCTTGTTATTAGACGTTACACCACTTTCATTAGGTATTGAGACTATGGGTGGGGTGTTTACTAAGTTAATTGAATCTAACACAACAATCCCAACTAAAAAATCTCAGGTATTCTCAACAGCAGTTGACAATCAACCAAGTGTTGATATTCATGTATTACAAGGTGAAAGAGCGATGGCCAAAGACAATAAAACTATTGGTAGATTCCAATTGACCGATATTCCACCATCACAAAGAGGAGTCCCTCAAATTGAAGTGACTTTTGACATTGACGCTAATGGTATTATTAATGTATCGGCAGTTGATAAAGGAACAAATAAAGTTCAATCAATTAGAATTGAGTCTTCATCAGGTTTATCCAAAGAAGAAATTGATAAAATGAAGGCAGATGCCGAAGCAAATGCTGAATCAGACCAAAAGGCGAGAGAAGAAGTTGAATTAATTAACAAAGCGGATTCTACAGTATTTCAATCTGAAAGGTCTTTAAAAGACTTAGAGGAAAAAATATCAGAAACTGATAAGAATGAATTAACAGAACTTATCAGTAGTTTAAAAGAATCTGTAGATAAAAAAGAGTTAACTATTTTGGAATCTAAAATGGAAACATTAAACAATAAATTCCAATCAGTTTCTCAAAACTTGTATGAGAATTCTAATAATGAATCAACCAACGAATCAACAAATGATACTGATTTTTCAGATGTAGAATTTGAAGAAGTCAAGTAATTGTTAATAACTCCCGTGAAAAAAATCTCAGGCCTTTTATGGTTTGAGATTTTTTGTGTATATTTGTGATATGAAAAACAAACTACCATACGAAACAACAGGACGAGCAATTAAAGGATATACTGAATCTGCAATTGCTAAAGGTGAGACAAATGATTGTGTTGTAAGAGCATTTGCATCTTCATTTGAGATTTCTTATGATTACGCTCACAAGTTTGTTGCTGAGGAGTTTAAAAGACAACCAAGAAGAGGTACTTTTTTCACGGCATCTAAGATGGTTAAGTTGTCAGAATGTAATATCAAAGTAAATGGTAAAAAAGTTTGTCCTGTTGGGACACCCACAAAAAATCCTTTACTCCCTCATTCATTATCTTATCCTGTTAAAGTAAAAGTTACTGGTACTGATAAACTATATAAAATTGTTAACAGACAAATGACCGTAGGAACTTTTGTTAAAAAGAATCCAAAAGGAACATTCTTTGTATTGGTTAAAGGTCATGCCTTTACAATCAAAGATGGTGTCGTAATTGGTAATCCTGAAGATGCGGTTAAAGCGAGACGACCAATGAGAGCGGCGTTTGAAATTAAATAAGATATGAAAGTAAGTTTTGATTTTGATGGGACATTATCCCGAAAAGATGTTCAGGACTTTGCCAAAGAATTGATTGGTAAAGGAATTGATGTATGGATTGTTACCTCAAGGATTTCAACGGAACCCGCATTAGAAAAAGGGTGGTATTGGATTGAAAAACAAAATGATGAGTTATACAAAGTTGCTGAGTCGGTAGGTGTAGTAAAAGATAAAATTGTCTTTACAGAACACATAGATAAAATTGTTTTTCTAAAAGATAAAGGGTTTGAATTTCATTTAGATGACGATGAACATGAGTTAATTTTAATAATGCAAAGTAAAGATTCTTGTGTTCCACTTAATGTTGGTCACTTTTCTTGGAAAGAAAATTGTTTAGAGGTGTTAAATAAATAAGTTATGAAAGTATTATTTTTAGACCACGATGGAGTTATTTGTTTGTCAAATAATTGGGGTGGTCGTTATAAAAAGAAAGGGTTTGATAGCAACCCTGAAACACCAATGGATATCCGAATGGATAATTTTGATGTGAAGGCGGTTAAAATTCTTAAAGAAATTATTGATGAAACAGGGTGTGAACTTGTTATATCATCTGATTGGAAATTACACGGGACTTTAGACCAAATGAAAGAAATGTACATCACTCGTGGTATTAAACCTCCTATTGATTACACTCCCAATATGAAAGACTTTGATGAGACTGGCCACGCTATGTTACATTGGAAGGGATTTAGTGAAAGTATCCGTGTTTATGAGGTCAATGAATACTTAAAGAATCATCCTGAAGTAACTCATTGGGTTGCGGTTGATGACCTGAATTTGTCATCACTTGAGAATTTTGTAAGAACAACCAAACCTTATAATGAGGGAATTAAACAGTCAGGTGTTAAGGATAAAATCCTGAAATATCTGAAATAAAAAAGGGGATGGTAGCGAACCTCCCCTTTAGTTGTTACCATAACGATAACGGTCCTAAAAGTCCTCTGTAAAGAGGATTATTTTTCTTTTACTAACTGTAAACATCTTTTTAAATATTCTTTGGCTCTTGACGATGGGTCAGGATGAGAAAGAACTTTTTCAATATCTTTCACTAATTCTTCACCGTGTTCATTTTCTTTATAAAGCTCAAGTACTTTATCCATGGCACTGTGACAATTACCTGTTGTCTCATCTAAATAATTTTTACCACGAAATGTGTTAAGATGATTCATTAAATCGTAAGATAAATGTTCACCAGCATCTGTAACATCAGGGTGTAATCTTATGGTTCTTAAAATATCCAAAGCGTCTACCATACCTCTAATACCACCACTTCTTTTATACAACTTTGAAGTGTAGTTTTTAAACCCATCATTTAAACCGACAATTTCATCCAAACTAACTGTGTTAGTTGTAAGGCATCTTTGTTTTCCTTCATTAGGTTCTTGAGTTGAGTCTGACTCAAGAATATGCTGTCTAATTGCTTTACGAAGTTTATTTTCGTCAATTATGTATTTTTTCATACTAAATGTTATTTATATAGATAAATATTAATATAAATCAAAATAACTCAACATTTGGTTTATATTAATATTCGTAATTTTTTATTACATAAATGTTAAATTAACATATATGGACGATGATGAATCGAATCAAGACGTGGAGACAAATATTTTTGGGGAATCTTTCAATAAAGTTCCTTATGTTAGCAATGTTCTTCAATCCATTTGGATTCGATGCGGTTCAATATTATCTGATTGTTACGACAGGGAGTTTATTTTATGCAAATTTAATTTTGTATTGCGTATCGGGACTATTTTTTGGTCTTTATTTCTTATTTCGGAAATACTCTAAATAATAATCATTCATCACTATCCGATTTTTCTTCAGGTGCTGGTATTTGGGTTAAAACCCAAATATCAAAAATCAATAAATAAATCCACCAAGTTAATGATGAAACATCATATTTCTCAGGATATAAACTTGTTTGTAAAAACAATAGTAATAGTTTTAAAACTATAAAAATTCTAAAAAATAAGATTAATGCCGCTAGTAAAGGGGAGTACTTCATAGGTTAAATTCAAATCGGGTTTTCATTGAGTCAATAATATTATCAGGAACATTGTGTACATTCTTACCACCGTGTCTATTTTCCACAATTATTGTAAAAACTTTATACCCAAATTCTTTAGCAATGTTGAAATAATATTCCATCTCCCATTCTTGGGTGAATGTATTTGACACGGCAATTTTTGGAATAGATGATTCCATGGCGTATTTTACATTATCTTGACAATCTTTATGAGCGTCTTTGATTTTTGTAAAATCAAATTTGTATTCACCATTTTCATCAATAAAATATTGGTCCGCCTCAAATACGTTTGAGGTTAATTGTCTTGCAAAAGTTGATTTACCTGAACCTGGTACTCCCCTAACGATATATAAAACTTTTTCATTCATAACACAAATATAGGGATATTTATTTAAATAAAAAAGAAGTTATGAAAAATTTAGATTTATTAATAGAATCAGTTTTACGTGAATATAAAAACCCACCTATGAAATTAAAAAGAGGTGTTGACGTTTCTCCTGAGTTAAAATATCATTTAGAAAATAAAGTTAGTTTAAGTGAAAACGTTTTTAGAATATATTCATCAAAATATTTTGATTTGATTAATGAAGCTAGAGAACTTTATAATCAAAATTTGTTATCATTAAACGAAAATGATATATGGTTAGTTGAATCTGATTTAGGAAAAAAAGTTATCCTTGAAAATGGGGATGAGGTTTATTTGGACGCACCTATTTATGAAAATGACCTTGAGGATGTTTTAAATGAAGCGATACACCGTGGTAAAAAAGTTAAATTAGGTAGTCCATTTAGAACACCTGGCGGACCAAAAAAATTCGCAGTTTATGTTAAAACCCCAAAAGGTACAGTAAAAAAAGTTACATTTGGGGACCCAAATTTAAGAATTAAAAATGCTAGTAAAGGCAGGGCAAAATCATTTAGAGCGAGACACAAATGTGACCAAAAGAAAGATAGAACAACTGCTGGATATTGGTCTTGTAATGTGTCAAGATATAGAAAAAAATTAGGTTTAAAATCGTCAAGAAGCTGGTAATATGAACAAACGTTTAAACGTGTTAAATGAAAATAAAGTCAAAGAATTTTTCAATAAACACAAAGAATCAATAAAAAAAACATTCTTAGAAGAACTTAAAAATTCAAGTGATGATGCTAAATCAGCATATTCTAATTTAATTAAATTGGTTAATAGTGGGGAATCAATTAGTGAAGAAGAACGTGAAAAAATTGGTAATGAACTTAAGAGTGTATTTAAAAGAACTTTAACTAAATTAGGTATGGCGGGTATATTTTTGTTACCTGGTGGTACTATATTTTTAATATTAATGAAACTATTTAAAAAGAAAAAATCAAAAGTTAATGATTTACCATTTGACGAAATAAATGAGGGTAATAAAAAAATTCGTGTGTTTAGTGAAAATACCGAATCTGATGAATTAAAATGGCACAGAGATAGAGAGGATAGATTAGTCACAGTCCTTGAAGGTCAAGGATGGGAAATACAAATGGATAACGAATTACCAAAAAGTCTTACAAAAGGCCAAAAATATATAATACCTGAAGGTGTATATCACAGAATAATTAAAGGACAAGGTAATTTAAAAGTATCCATAGAATTTATTTAGAAAACCTTTTTAACGCATTCTCAGTGATAAAAACATATTGGGATTCTCTAAACTCAGATAAAGTCCTTGAATTAGTGTAGGACATTGCTGATTTAAGATAATCCTCAAAGTTTTCAACCCAAGAACTTAATTTATATTCAACCTTATTAAATTTAGATATCCCTTCAGAAGTTTTTAATACTGGTCTATTCCATTTTCTTTGAACTTCTTTAGTTGACATACCCCTAAAATTTTTATACATGTGTTTTCTAAGGTACGGACACTTATCCCAAATTTTAACTGAAGTTTTATAACTGATTGGGATTTTTTTGAATAGTTTAGTTTGAGAACAAGACTCTAAAGTTTGATTTAATAATCCTCCTAACATAACATAATCGGCACCTAACATAATCGCTTTAATTATGTCATCGTAATTCCTAAACCCACCATCGGCAACTATGTTTGTAGTGTAATTAGATAATTGTTTAATCCAAAAACATTCACTTATTAATGATGCCATCGGATAATGAACACCTGTATTTGCTGAGGTTAAACAACCACTACCACCACCAATGCCAACTCTAACATAATCAACACCAATCTCACAAAAACGTTTAAATGTTTCAGGATTAGCAATATTCCCAACCATAAGTTTGTGAGAATCGGTCGGTCTCATTTCAATAAACCTTTTAGATAAAGTGTGGATTTTTTCCATATGACCATTTGCAATGTCCACCAAAATATTTTTTGGTTCGGTCTTTTCAGGTAATAACTCTAAGTACCACTCAAATTCATCCAAAGACAGTGAAAAAAACGAATTAGTGTCAACACTTTTAACACCTCTAGGTAAACAAACAACTAAATTATTTTTAGTAAAAATTTCTTGATTATCGTAATCAATTACAGTATCCATTGGGGAAACAATAATTGGTAATTTATTGTTTTCATCTTTAACATTAATCTCACTTCTTGAATTTATTGATGAAATTGATTCTGGAATAATTGTAATGTCTTTAAAATCAAATTTTTGTTCCATATTAGTTTTTTGTTTCTTCGTTTTTAATTGAGTCAATCATAGTTGTTATACGTTTAATTGATTTTTCTTTTAATGGTAATGGCGCTCCATCTTCATCAATATACACAAATTTAGTGTGAGTTTTTAATACAATATATTGTTTTCCTGTTCTAACATTATGCGCTCTGGCCTCAATATATAAAGTCACAGATGTGGTTCCAATAGATGATGGCCACCCAAATATTTTTAATAACTGACCTTCTTTTGACGGTTTTTCAAAAACGCATTTATCTATAGATACTGTAACCATTCTAGGGGTGTCACATAATTGCATTGCGTAGGCCACAGCAGATGCATCTAACCACGCCAAAAGTTTCCCACCAAACAAATTTCCGTGAAATCCTAAATCAGATTTTTTAATAGGGTGGGTGTTTAATAATTCCATTTCTAAATTTTTAACCATTTATTATCGCTATTTAACTTAAAACTCCCTACGTATTTTTTATTCCATTCGTTAGGACCAATTAATGATAAGAAAACACTTTCATCATTTCCATAGTAAAGGTGATATATTTCACCAACAACTGGCTCAAAAGTAAATTTAGAGTTATAAATCATCTCGTTCCATAAAAATTCCTCCATTAATAAATCATAGTCTTTTTTCATTTCCTCAAATTTTGATTTAAACTGATGATTTACTTTTTGTAATTTAGATGCCTTCCATCCGTCAACATTTTCTATACTAATACTTGGGGCCCCCACATTAGAACCATAGGGTAATAAACCTGGATTATCGGCAACATTGTCAGGTTTTTTATTTTTTCGTATATTTATTATTTCCATAAAGTAAAAATAAAACATATTTATTAGTATATAAAGAGTCTCCCATGCAAGAACACGGTTATAGAATTGAATTCATTAGTAGATTACTGAAAAGAAAAGTGTTTCAGTATTCAGGTGATTTTTATCAATTCCCTAACCCAAGAAAAGAAGGTATTACATATGAATTCAAATACCGAGTTAAAAAAGTTAACGACATCAAAATGATGATTCATACTGGTGATTGGAAACCTGTCATATTTTTGGAGGTTGAGCTTTTTGATTTTGATGATGAAATGGATTATACTTTTAAAAATCTTTTAAAGGCATTAAGGGGTTCTGATAATGTGGAAGGACTTTTAGATATTGTTGCAAAACCCACATTATGGGAAATAAAAGGAGAAATCAGGGAATATTTGATGTCTGCAATAGGGTTTGAGGGGACTATCGCGGTTACTAAAACCGACATACAATTCAAAGAAACCGAGAGTATTAATGAAACTAAGGCACACAGATTACCAATTCAAAAAATGATTAAAGACGTTGTTTCTATATTAAAGAAAAATCAAGAGGGTGAATTTTATTTACCTGAAGATATTAATGATGAAATGGTATATAATTTTACGAATGTTAAAGATATTTCAGTTGAGTTAACCGTTAGAAAAGATGACGACATAAAAAGATTTGCTGTTAATGGAAATTATGTTAAAGACCAAGATGTTATTGAAGTTTTAGTTGTTGTTAATCCTGATGAAAATATTAATAAATTACTTTACGATATTATTGGCGAACTAAATGATTTGTTTGCTCACGAATTAGAACACTACAGACAATATAAATCGGGAGAGTTTGAGTTAGGGGGTAATGCGGATATTGAAGACCCATTAGAATATTACACAAGACCTGAAGAAATTAAAGCACAATTAAAAGGGTTTAAACGATTATCAAAAATTCGTAGGATACCTTTAAATGCAACAATTAGAAATTGGTTTGAAACTCATGAAGATATTCACCATTTAAATAATAAAGATAAGGAAAAAGTGATAAACACTTTGTTACAAAACGTTTAATTTTGTAATTTACTAATTAGTTTCTTAAAAAATTCACTTAAAACTTTACCTGATAAAGTAATTAATTTTGACATCCCGATTGACGAAACAAATAACATAGTATCGTCATATGTAACTTGACCTGTTTGCACTAAGTTTATAATTGGTCCTAGTGATGGTATCATAAAGGCGTAAGATAACATTGTCACCATACTACCAACATTAATATCAATTGATTTTAAAAATGAAATAAAAGTTTTCTTTAAATTTTTAGATTTATTAAGTGCGATTTTAAATACATCAAACAAACCTTTTTCTTTAATTTTATCAATAATATCACCAATAAAAGTTCTATTATTCATAAAAATAGTTCCTACAATACCTAATAAAATTAATGTCGTATCTCTATCACTTAATTCAGGATACTCGCCTGATAAAAAATCATTAACTGGTTTCATAAAACCACCAATACCCGCTCCCCAAGTAATTAAAAATCCAAGATTGTTTGAAAACTCATCTTTAGAAAATTCTGTAATTCGTTTAAAAAGATTATAGTTTTGTTTCACATCATCTTCTATTTCGTTATTAAGAGACTCAACAATAAGTTTTCTTTTTTGTTCTTCAGTAATTAAAATTGTGGTTTTCATATTAATATAAATATCTTGTTATATTTATTAATAAATATTTTATATCATGTTTAAACCAAAATTACAAGAAAAGGATAGAATTAGATTATTAAATATGGAAGGTGAAACCAAACCTTACCCTGGTTGTTATGGTGTAGTTAGAGGTGTATTTAGAGACCCTGACGATGGTTCTGAAGCTTACTATGTTAATTGGGATGATGGTGATAAAGAAAATATTGGTAACATCATATCAACCAATAATCTATTCTCAACTACAGACAGATGGATGTTAATTAACAGAGCAAAATCCCCAATTGAAGAGAAATGGTCTCAAAAATATAAAAGAAGTATTGATTGTAAAAACCCAAAAGGGTTCTCTCAAAAAGCTCATTGTCAAGGAAGAAAAAAAAGAAAGGTAAATGAA
>Ga0315903_10000914_pt1 | contig 44689 bp, 61 predicted proteins | sample LakEriMetagenome_7_FD_203524 | JGI IMG/M metagenome (GOLD analysis project Ga0315903, IMG submission 203524) | Freshwater fungal communities from buoy surface, Lake Erie, Ohio, United States - Buoy 2 MA119 | ecosystem: Environmental > Aquatic > Freshwater > Lake | place: USA: Lake Erie, Ohio... | reverse complement strand
CCGCGATCCGTCCGCTGCGGCGCATCCGCCGCAAACGTCGTCAGCGTACCCGCCGCCGTCAGGCCCGTCGCCGCGCCCGTGCGGGTGTAGGTCGAGCCAGCCGGCATGGTAGCGCGGAAGTCTTGGAAAAGACTGCCCTTGGAAAGGGTGGCAAGATCTACGCCGATCCCGATCATCAGTAGAGGGCGATCAGGTTCGTCGCGGTCGTGTTCGTGGCGTTCACCCGCTGGCAGTTCACCGGGAGCACCGTGCCAGACGCAGCGTTCTTGAACGTGACCGCATTGTCCTGGGCGGTGATGACGACGACGTCGCCGCCCACGCCGACATAGATGGCGCGGCAGATCGCAAAATAGGTCGTGTCAGACGGCGTGATGGCCACCGCGTCGTCCGCGGCGCCGTTATCACCGGCAGCAAAGGGGTTGCGCACAACGGCCATAGGTGGGTCTCCTGTTCACCCCACCACGCCGCAAGCCCCTCGACCGCTCAACGCACCGTCAGTGCACCCAGCCGTTCAGGTGCGCCATCTCGTGACGCAGCAGCTTTCCGCAATACGCGTCCTGCTCGGCCGGACAGTGCGGCATCAGGATCACGCGCCTGGGCATGAATGTGCAGGCCATGATGATGTCGCGCGCCGGTGGCGGCTGGCCACCGCAAGCCATGTGCACCTGATACGGCGTGCCGACTATGACGACAAACGGCTGGTCAGGGGCGTGATCGTATTTGGCCGGCGGGGCCTCGACCGCTTCGGGCGAGGGCACAAAGAGCCGGACTTCCTGCATGGAGGTGGAGGGGCCTGACATGGTGGTTATGAGCGTGACAGCCAAGGCTGCGATCAGGGTTTTCAGCATGCGCCCCTCCTGTGTGTAGGAGGGGGCCGGGCTGGGGTCGCCTCAACGCACGGGGCGGTGAAAGCCGAGCGGGCCGCGATGCGATTCGGCGGCATCTCGCGCCTTCATGGCCTTGCCGATCTGAAAGGCGCGATGGGCTGCGGGGCTTACGGACCTGAACCGGGGCGGTTCCTCCTGCCCGCTCAGTTCGTAGCAGGTGCCGGTCTCAAACCACGGCAGCCAGTCCTCGTCGTCCCAGTCGTCCATCCTACCCCATCTCCACATCATCGACGTCCAGGGTGCCCGGATCAGGACGCAGGTCGGTCGCGGATCTCGGGAACGGGCGGCCAAGGCGCGCGGCCCAGCGTGCGCGCTTGGCGGAGGCTTTCTTGTTCTTGACCAGTTGCTCGGCCTGCCAGACAGCGTGCTCGGGTGTGCCGGCCACGATCATGCGACCATCTCCGGCGAGACGGTCACAGAGCCGACCTGCCCCCACCGACTGTGGTAGGTGTAGGCCGTGGCCTGCCTGTCGCTGTGCCAGCCGCCGCGGGCCGCATAGGCGTCGCGCGCCGCAAGGGTCGAGTGCTGCGTCACCTTCATGCCGCTGTGCTCCTTGATCTCCTCGTGATGCCGGTGGCCGGTGTGGGCGTATCGCTTTGTCGTCGCGCCCCACTCGCGCGGGTACTGAGCGGCGAACAGCAGGGGCAGGCCGTCGTTCTTCTTCAGGTGCCCGTGGTGGAACGCCAGCATGGTCTCGCCGTGGACGTGGACGTAGTAAGGCAGCTCGCTGTCGATGACCTTCACGCGCGGCTCGTTCTCGTACAGGGCGCCGAACATGATGCGGAGCCAGACGCTCGAGGCAAGGTCGTGGTTACCCTCGGCCATGACGACAAAGACGGTCTTGTGGCGGGAGAGCGCCAGATCAATCACCCGGCGCAGAATGCGGATCGCCGTGCGGACCATCTTGGAGAACCGTCCGTCGGCGTCCAGCACATGCCCGTGGCCCGGCGTCACCGGCAGCAGGCCGTCATAGTGCAGAAAATCGCCAAGCTGGTTGACGACGCAGGTGTCGGCGCAGGGCGATCGCTCGACCATCTGCTCAAAGCAGCCGACCAGCGTGTCCTCGGCGATCTGCATGTCCCAGTCGGCCCCGCCCTCCTTGCGCCACGCCAGCATGCCGACATGGGAATCGGTCAGGGTGAACAGGTTGCACAGCGCCTCGTTGGTGCTCGCCGGCGGGGCTATGGACGCAACGCGCGGCACCTCCTCGCTGAGGGCGGCAAACGCCTCCCGCAGCATCTCAGCCCGGCGCTCATCGTCCGCGCTCGACTTGTCCCAGGACAGCACCTCGACACGCTGGCCGGTGACCGGATCCAGTTTGCGCAGGACAGATCGGCCTTTGAGCTTGAACCCGTCCGGCACCTGCTCGGTCATGCCGTACTCAGGCGCGTGGCCCTGCGCAGCAGCGCGGGCGCGGATCTGCGCCAGCATCCGTCGGAAGCTGCGGTCGTCCGTGTTCAGGTGTCTGGCGGCGTGGGTAATGCTGCCAATGTCAATGACGGCCTGCACGCACTCTCGCTGGCGCTCCGTCTCGCAGAAGCGGAGCAGAGCCTCGGTCGGCACCGCGTCCTGCGGCGGGACGAACCGGAGGCCGGTCACTCGCACAACTCCCGCGCCGTGCCGGCCCGGCCCCAGCCCTCACGGCCCCAGTCCAGAACCTCGGACGCCCATGCCAGCAGGTCGCGCGTGGCGTCCTTCTCGGCATTGGTGACGGGAGCGACAAGACCGGCGCTATCCGGCAGCACAGGCTCCGGCCGGACCTCGGTGCAGAGGCTAGGCGGCAGGGGCGGTTGGTTGGAGTGCGTCGCGCAACTCGCCAGAAGGAACAAGCTCGCGCACAGCACAGCCTTGGGGATCGACATGGATCGGCCTCTCGATGATGGTCTCGATGCGCCGGGCCGACTGACGGGCCTCGTTCACGCGGGCCAGGCATTGATCGGCCTGGGTTTGGGCGTCATCCTGCGCAGCGACCTTGAAGTCACGCAGGGTCTTGAGTTCGGCGTTGGCCTCGATCAGCTCGTTCTTGAGCCGGTCGACGCGCCACGACTGCACGCCGGCAAGCGCCAGAGCCACGGCCAATGCAGCGAGCAGGTAGCGGGTCATTCCGGCCTCCACGCGACAGGATAGAAGCACTTGCTGCGCTCCCAGTGCCCCTCCATCACGACCTCGCCTTCCCCCCAGTGTCTGACGGTCGGACACAGCGGATGCGTGATGCGCGACTGGATTCGGGCCTCGCGCCCGTCCTCGTCGATGCCGACAATCCACGTCCCATCTTGCGGGGCGTCTTGCATGTCGCGGAAGTCGGTCATTGCTCGTTCACCGTGATCGGCGTGCCGTTGGCCTTCAGCCTGACAACCCGAGCGACGGGCAGCGGTATCTCATTCGGCCAGCGCATCTCCGACAGGCGATTGCGGGCGATGCGGGTGATCGAGACGGCGTCGCCCTGATTGCCGCCAAGGACGTGCAGGTGTGTGTCGTCCTCGCCGACATAGAAGCCGACGTGACCTCCTCCGGCCCGCGTGAAGGTCAGGATGCAGCCAGGTCGGGGAGCCAGCAACTTGCGGCCCCACTTGCCCCACTCCGATGCACGGACGGCGATCGGCGGGGACTTGATGCCTGCATGGTCCATGACGTGCGCGCAGAACAGGCCGCACCACGGGACGGAGTCGGCGGCGTAGCTGATGCCGAGAACCTTCGCGCCGAGCCGCTTGGCCCAGCCCATGATCGTGGCGCTATTGCCCGCGCCGGGGACTTCGCGCACGCCGATCAGCGAACGCGCGTAAGGCATCCAGATACTCACGCCACCCCCCGGATTTTCTCGATGGTCTTGAGGCCCAGCATCGCCGCGCAGAAGGTGAGCCAGGCGACGAGGTAGCCCTCCGGCATGGGGCGCTGGATTGCGGGGCCGATCACGCCGGCGTAGGCCAGTCCGGCAACGACGACCCATCCAGCAGACGGCCGCCACAGACGGTCAAAGCACTGCCACGCCCAGTGCGTGCGGATCGGATGGTCCGGCAGGGCGGTGTGGTCGGTCATCGCGCACGCTCTATGCGGTCAAGCTGCTTCTGCATGGCCTCTGTCCGCTCATCCAGCCGGGCCAGCGTCCCATCCGCCAGCGGCGCGACCGTGCGCTCAAGGGTCGAGACGCGCTGATTGATCCCGCCACCCCAGAAGACCAGCGTCGTCGCCTGAGCTACCAGCGCGACGATCACGCCAATCATCGCCCAGTTCAACTTTCGCGCGTCCGAATGCAGAGTCATCCGTTGCCACCCCAGCCTTCGTGCGCGCGCGTTTGCATGCCCGCACATCGCCGCCTCGACCTCGCACCCTCAACGCACAAGGTCACCGCTTGAACTCCCGTACGGACACGGTCGCCGCATCGGCCTCGCCCGTTTCGTAGTTGCTGACGCTTGCCTGCGCCGTGACGCTGTAGGTGTACGTCCCCGCCGACAGGGTCTCGACCGCGCGCGGCGTCTGCCAGCCCTGGATCAAGTCACCGCTGATCGCCACAAAGGTCTTGTCAAAAATCACAGTCGAGTCCCGGTACATGCGGACCCGGCACGAGACACCGCCGGCCGTCGGGTGCCAGACCGTCAGGTGGAAGTTGGCCTGAATCTCAAGCTCACCACCCGTCGTCGTATAGGTCCGGCTCGCAATCGTCGTCTCAAGCGCCGCGTTCAAGGCCACGACCCCGCCGACCGCGGAGGTCGCGCCGGCCGTAATCGCAGAACTCGCCACCTTGGCTGTCGGAACCAGCCCGTCATCCAGCGCCGCCGAGTCCGTGATCTTCTCCCCGTCCGTCAGATCCAGAAACGGCTTCACGTCCGTCCCGCCGACATTCAGACCCGTGAACGCCTCGTCGCCCGCCAGCACGTCATCGACGCGATCATCTACCGCGGTCGCATCCGCCTGAGCCGCAGCCGCGGCCAACGCCGCCAACTCGGTCTTGCGGGCAGCCCTGGCCAGCCGCTGCTCAAGCGTCGGCTCCGGCCGCGTGGTCGGGATGGAACGACGGACAGTGGTCATGCGACGTACGGCGCCACGACCGCACCCTCCGCCAACACCCGCGTCACCTCGTCGACCGTGTACGGCGAGCCGGTATTGTCGCGCAGGCACTCGAGCACGGATCGGGTGATCTCGATGTAATCCGGCAGGCCATCGACCAGGTCGGTCTGGTCAGCCGCCTCAACGCATTGCTCGAACAGGGTCATTGAAACCTCGGAGGTTTTGGAGGGGTGAAAAAAAAATGAGGTCCGGTCGGGAAAAGTTGCGGGTGTGACACCTGCCGGGACCATCGCCCCCCGCGATTACCCCCCGCCCCCCGTACCCCCCGCCCCGGCGCATCTCGCCCGGCAATGCGGGGCGGCCGGCAGGGTACCCCGTCGGAACGGCCGCCCGGAATCGGAGGCCCGTTAACCGGGGCCACTAGGGGCCTATTCATCGTCCGACTCATCGCATCCAACTGCGTCGGAGTTGGACGGGTAAGGCGGTAATGGCGTGTAGGGCGGGCTTTCGATCACACCGGGCATCTGACTAGCAGGCAGATGCCCCATGCCTTGCGCCGCATTGACCACGATTTGCACAAGGGTCCGGGCTGTCGCGTTAGGGTCCGTGCCCTTCGCGCCAAGCTCGCCTGCAGCTTCGAGAAACACGCGGTTCGCCTTTAGCCGGACATCCTCTGAGCAGGCGGAGTCGGCCAACTGGGCCACGTTGAGCCACGCTTTCGAGGTTCGGGACTCGAGCCATGCGTGTTTGACAGAGGAAAGGAACGCCCGAACGTGAGGCTTTTTCATCGCCACGTTGAGGCTATGCGGCGTCATACCGGCACGGCGAGCGGCGTCCTGTTGCGAAAGGCCCTCTGTCACAATCAGCGTGCAAGCCTCTTGCAATCGCGGCCTAATCTGTGGCGCGCGTGCAATCGCAACGGCCGCCCTAGCCTTTTCGTCAATGATCGGATGCGCGTCGGCGCTCAACGCGTGCAATCCCGCTTAGGCGCCGGAACCGCGCCGATCGACTGGGCAAGCTCTGCAGGCATGAGCACGAGGGCAATCCCCGCGGTCTCGAGCCAGACTTCGGCCATGAAGCTTAGGGCGATCTCACCGTCCGGCTTGTCCGGTGCGGGCGGGTCAATGGTGATCCGGGCCCGGTAACCGTGCTCCGCTTTGGTGACGTAGCGGTCACTCCATCCAGCTCGCCCGTCAAACTGCTCGCAAGTCTCATTTGATGCGATCCGGTGCGCGCGTAGCAGCGACGCAATATCGGCGCGGGAATGAACGATAACGGGGCGGGTAATGCGATAGGCCTGGTCCGCGTAACGGACGGGGCGGGGTTCGCATCCTGCAGAGTCTATGGTCGCACAATGGTTCATCATCGCCCCCTTGATCGGGGCGGGATCAGTGACCTGGGGCGCGCCAACGCAAGGGCAATATGGCGGTTGCGGGTTAGCGCCGGGTTATCGCCGTTTTGTCGAGTGAGGCGATCGAGTGCTCCTGTATGCCTACTCCTCTAAACTGTTACCATTGTGCAGTTATATACACCCCCCCCTATATTCTCACTCGATTGATATATAGAGCCCTAAACCCTGTCACTGCCTGACTGAATAGCCTTTATCGAGTGGGATCGAGTGAGGGCGCACTTGCCGGTTTCGTGTGTAACGCTTACATATGGCCGACGGGCAAAAGGGGAGCACTCGACATGATCGATTCCGCCGAATATCAGGCCGATCGGGCCTGTCTGGACCGGGTGCGGGCCGTGCTATCCGTGGGCGAAATGAGCCGGACGGACCTTGGCCGCCGCTGCAATGCGCATCCGACGGCGCGCGTTCAAGGCGTGATCGACACGCTTAAGGCGTCGGGACATATCGCCGAGACGATCATCCGGAACGGGCGCGGCGTCCGGACGATGCTTCGCCTGGCCGATCCAGCGCGCGCCGCCCGCGACCCCCTGCTAGTCCGTATGAGCGCGGAGGCGATTGGGGTCCAGGGCGAAGCGGAGGCGCGGTTGCGGGTATGGTTTGCCGATTTGGAAGCGGCGAAGGCAGTCACGCTGGCGGACTCGGCGGCGCGGCCGGTCCTGGAAGCGGCGCGCGATCTACTGATCAGACTTTACCGGACGCCATGGAAATACGCCGTTGATAGGCCGCTGAATGACATTGCGGACGGGCTGGCGGCCGTGAAAGCGGCGCGCAAGCTGGCGGAAATGGGCGCGATCGTCCTGAAAGAGCGGCGCGGCAAGGGCCGATTGAGCACGTTCCGGCTGGCGAGCGTCCCGCCCTATCCGATGCAATAGCGAAAGGGGGTTGACGGGGTTAGGTATGTGCTGGCATATACGCGGCGTCGGCCCCGAAGCGGGGCGCCTGGAATGGAATGAGACAAGATGACAAGCCCTCGCCTCGCCTATCTCGACTGGCTCGCATTCGGGCATTCGCTTGCCCGCCGGGCCGCCTTCTATCCTGCAGGCTCAACCGGCCGTGCGTGGTGCAAGGTCAACGCTCGCGACGCATTCCGCGCGGCTCGCGAGACTCGCCGGGTCAACCGGCAAGCGTTCGCCATGGGCGCCCGCTAATGACTCGCCGCATCCCCTACACCGGCCAAATTCCCTACATGACGGCCCGGCTTACAGTGTCCGGCTATCGCCCGACGGAGTCCAGCCGCTTCGCCGTGGTCCGGGTGAACGCCGACGCGCCGTGGTCCCTGATCCATACACGTTCAGGAATGCCGGTTAACTCGCTTCTCCCGGCACTGGCCCGCAAGGTCACGCTTGCCGATAAGCTCGCCGTTGCCGCGGCCTTTGAAGCGCAAACGCACTTGAACTGGGCCGCCTTTGACGAACTGCAGGAACTGGGTCCCGGTTTCAACGGGACGCAATACATGGACCCGGCGAAGGGCGCGGCCCTCGCCCCCGCGCTTCGCCAGATTGCAGCCCAGGTGCTCGCCTAAGCCGACGCTCAAGTTTCCGGCCGTCAATGGCGGCCGGTTTCTTGAACGCCTGTTGCGTTCTGTTTGCCCAGTCTGGGCGCCTATTGGAGATCCACCCCATGCGTATCTATGTCGCTTGTCTCGCCAGTTATAACGCCGGAATCCTTCACGGCCGCTGGATTGACGCGAGCTCTGATCCCGACGCCATGCAAGGCGAGATTGACGCCATGCTTAAGGCGAGCCGCGAACCGGGCGCGGAGGAATGGGCGGTGCATGATTACGACGGCGTTCCGTCCGGCCTGGGCGAATATCCCGGGCTCGACAAGATCGCGGCCTTTGTCGCGTTGTGTGAAGAATTCGACTTTCTCGACTCGGACGACGTCGCCGCCATTGCCGCGAATTGGTGCGGCGACCTGGATCAGGCGCGAGTCTTTCTCGACACGCCCCCGGCCATGCCATGATCACCACGCCCGACGACCTAAAGGCCGCCCGCCTCGCGCTAGGATGGAGTCTCCGCGATATGGCCCGTGCCTTGCGCCTTGCCCAGGTTGAGACAAAGGGCCCGGACCGCGTGCGGGATATGGAATCAGGCGCCCGGCCTATCAGCGGCCCGGTCACGGTGTGTGTTGAGGCGTTCCTAACCGGGTTCCGGCCTGCAGGCTTTGCAGATGAATAGCCCCGCCCGACGCAAGGCCGCTGCAGCCCACGACGCCAAGCTGCAGGGCGAAGGCTGGCGCAAGGTCACGTTCCGTGCGTCGCCCGATATGGCGGCCGCGCTCGACTCCCTGATTGCCCGCCACGGTACCCTGCAGGCCGCCATGAGGGCGATTCTGGCGCCCGCGCCCGCGCATATCTCGCAGCGTGGCAAGCCCGAATAAAATCCCGCCAACAGATTTTTCAAAATCCAAGGCCCGACTGGCAGAAACGCCGGTCGGGCCTTTTGCGTGGGCGGAAAAGAGCGGGGAATCAGGACGTGCCGGGAGAGGGGCGCTCGACGGACACGCGATACGACTTGATCTTGTGCCCGCCTGCCGGCGGCTGATCCTCTCGCCGGTCCAGATCCCCGCCGTCGACCAGGCCGTCCAGCATGTCGCGAAGCTCCTTTGCCTTGAGCCGGTTCTTGAGCGACTGGGATATTTCCCGAAACGTCATCCAGCCACGCCCCTGCAGTGCACGGATGACACGCTGCGCCTCGCCCTGGTGCTGCGTCTCGGCCATGTAATCGGCGGCCATCTCGACCGTCTGTTCCGCGGACCACCGTGCAAGCGCGATACCCCAGTCCATGTCCTCGAGCGTGACGCGCGCCGCGGCACCGTCGCGACCGATCGCCCTGATCGTGGCCATGCGCTGCGCCATTTCCGCCGAGCGGGTGAAGAACACCGCGTCCAGCTCGCGCCGCTCACACTCCTGCCCGAACGCCATGTAGGCCTGGTGCGCATACTTGTCGTCCCATGGCACGACGATCGAGGGGCCGTCCGAGGCGGAGTTGTGTGACGTTGCGCGACTGAGCGGAGGCAGGGACGCGACGATCGCAACCAGCCCGTCCGTGATCGCATCCGGCACGGCAGTCTTGTCCAGCAGCGGCTCGCGCTCCTCAACACGGGCGTGCGTCGAGAAAATCAGGAAGCGATTGAGGAAGCCGTTGAAAACGTCCGCGCCGTCGAGGTTGGCGAAGAACTCCTCGTGCGTGGACACCCCGTAGATCGAGAGCGCCGGCGAGAAGATCGGCTCCCCTACCCTGCCCGCCCATTCCGGCGTGGCCATCGTGTCAAAGCTCGAGCCCCAGGCCGAGCGCAGGGTGCGGGTGATCGCCTTCTCGTGCGGCGAGGCCTTGCGCCCATTGATCCGGCCGAGATAGCCGCCGAACTCATCAATGCAGGTGAGCGTGAGCGGCTGGCGATTGAGACGCGAGACCAGCGCCGACATGGACATGAACTCGCCGGGCCCGACATGGGCGCCGAGGGTTGCCGCACGCAGCACGCGATCAATCGCCTTGAGCGGGTGATCCTTTGCCGCGCCAGACGGTGCCAGAAATAGCCCATACAGGTGCGTTCCGGTGCGTGTAGGGCCTGAAAACGTGCGCCCTGCAGCCGTTCCGACGATCTCCAGCGCCGCCATGAGCGCGCCGGCACGCTGAGGCTTGCGCGCCGTATCGCAGATCCAGTCCGTGATCGAGCCGACAAGGCCGGGTGCGCGGGTGAGCGCATCGGGAAGCTCGTTGCCGAACGTGGTGGGCGGGGCGTCTGCGTATTCAGGATGCTCGACCTTGAGCCGGTCCATAGCGGGCGCGACCACCGTGTCAGCGAACTCCTGCAGCGTGACCGGCGCCTTCACCCGCAAAGGCTCAGGCAGGTCGCTGTCAACCACCGTCGGCATATCCAGCGCGATCACCACGCTGTCGTCCTTCAGGCCCAGTCGCTCACGCAGCCAGTCCGTCGCCGCCGCTTGCTCGCAGTCCCGCGCGGCCATGACCAGGTCGATCGCCGAATAGGTCTCGTTCGTCCCAAAATCCTTGATGCCATCCCGCTGGATCGACAGGTTGCGCTTGCGGTCCGGGATCGCCTGCCCGGTGCTGGACGCCCGCCATGTCGCGACCGCCTCAAACCCGCCGCGTGCAGGCCTGCATCCATACAGGTCGAGGGCGGGAACCCACTTGTCGAGATTCGCCAACGCCGCACTTTTTGTCTCAGACCAGATGTCATCGGGGTCAAGCTCGCCGCAACGGGGCGGGCGTGGCGCACGATCCTTGCCGGCAGACACACGCTCCCGCGACCACCCGCACACCTCCAGCGCCTCCTCCAGCGCCGTCATGTCGTCATCGGTCAACACGGGAAGCTCGTCCGCGCGCACGGGTCCGGCCAGCCAGACGTAGGGCTTGCCGGTTTCCGGGTGGATCGACGGCGGCACGACGGTCTGGCGCGTGTCGAACCCTGTCAGGCGATCGAGAAGGCGCCCGTCGGGCCCGTCATACGAGGCGGTCTTCAGCGTCTTGGGGGCCAGATAGAACCGGCTCTCGCCCTTCGCGCCACGCTTGACCATCGGGCTGGCCGGTGCAGCACGCAGCAGGGTGTCCAGCACGTCTGCGTCCTGAGCGTCAAAGTCCAGAACGACGACGTGCAGGTCCTTGCGCGCGACCGTGCCCATGAGCAGGCCGATGTTCGCGCCCGGCGCCTTGGACCACAGGCCGAGCTCAAACGCGGAGGGCGTGGTATCGCGGAACCGTTGCCACTTGGACATGCCCTGCCAGCCGCCCGAGCGATACTCGCCGGGGCATTTGCCGCGACCCTGATGCTGGGCCCAGTCGGCGGGGATCAGCGGCAGGACCGAGTAGCCGAGCGCCTGCAGGTCGGAGGCAGATGCGGAGAAGGGAGAACTCACCCCAGGCCCCCCACCGGAATCGTCCACGCCGACACGATGCGATCGCCCGCGGCCTTGTTCGCCTCATTGACGACGATGAGACAGAAGGTAACGTATTCGTCCGCGGACAGGGTGCGCAGGTCGAACTTGCCCAGTGCGTCCAGGTGCGCGCCGCCGATCTCGGACGCGCGCTTGACGTCGTCGAGTGTGAGGTAGGGGGTCATGCTGCTTGCCTCCCGAAAAATGTGGCGGTTGTGTTTGCGGCGGTGCGGTCGAACAGGTGCCACGCGCAGTTGTCCTTGCCGGTCATCTTGCTGTCGGGAATCCACCTCACGCGGCCAACCGACACGATGCGGCGGAGGCGGGCGAGGAACGGCACAGCCTGCCGGGTGTGAACCCAGTCGGCGTCAAACAGAAGCCATGTCGGGGCCTGATCCGACAGGTGAACGATCAACGGGTGCAGCACTTTCCGATCCCAAGGCGGGTTCGTGATGATGCAGTCCAGCGAAACGTACCGCAGCGTGAGCGCGTCGGCCTGAAGCATGGAGCGTTGCGGCTCAATGTCCGACTCCATGACGCAGACATGGCCGGCCGCCGTCAGGCTGTCGACCAGCGCGCCGTCGCCAGCGCAAGGCTCAACGAACCGCGTGCCCGGTGCCAAGTGCGCCAGCAGCGGGCGCACGGCCGCCTCCGGTGTCGGGTAGAAGTCGCGCGGGACGCGGGCGAAGTCGGAACGCTTGCCCATCACTGAACCCCCACAATCTGACCATCAGCCAGCACCACACGCTTGCCGTCCGGCAGCGCCTCCCAGTATTTCACCTGCACGACGTCGCCCCGATCGGGCTTGACGTTCAGGACGAACTCGCCGGTTCGCGTGACGTATCCGCCCGTGACTGTGGCGTTGAAGCGGGTCATGCGACGAACCTCCGCAGGGACCGCTCGAAATCCTTGGGCTTGCCCGTCGGGCGATAGACGATCGCGCGGTGGCCGGCGCAGTAGCTCGTCGCCCCGTCGCAAGGGTTGCAGCACGATTGCCCGTCGTCGAGAATCCACGAGCACTCGCGCATGGTCCGCGACAGGAACGGGCGCGCGGCCATGATGTCGACCACCACCGGCACCGCAACCACGGCCTCGACACGCGGCGGTCTGGGCGGTTTGACCACCTTGAACTTCTTGACGCGCTGAGGCTTGGGCGCGGCGGGGCCTCGCGTACCCCGGACCATCGCACCCTCGCGCTTCAGGCCCATGCGCCACAGCCGGCCGCACACGGCGTTCCGGGTCAGGCCAAAATATCCGGCGATCTCAGTCGCTGACTTGCCCTCGCGCCACAGATCGTGCGCAACGCCGTCGTTCCACGCGTTCATGCCGACACCCGATCGTCGATCCAGGCGCGCAGCTCGGGGGCGAGGGTGTAGCAGCCGGTGCCGTATGCGTTGCTGATCCCGCCGGGCGCCTTGAAGTCGGCGAACCGGCGACGCAGTTGCGACAGGCAAACCTTGACGCTGGCGAGGTCGGGCCCGTCACCGCAGTCCCGCTCGAACACGTTGAGGTAAATCGCCGTCGTCGAGATGGGACGGGTCGCGCCCATCAGCAGCGCCAATGTGCCGGCCTGCTTGGGCGAGAGGCCGAAGGCGTGGCGAAGCTGTGTCTTCTGGTCGACGGTGCCAGTCAGTTCGCTCAGACGCTCGCGCAGGTACTCGACCTCAGCGCGGAGGGATTCGATGGTCGCGGTCATGCCGCTTGCTCCTGTGATTGAGTGAAGCGGCGCGAAGCAATGTTCCACCACTTTCCGTTTTTCTGAATTCCAATGAAGGCGGGCTGCGAAAGCTCGCTCCAACGCACCAGCGCGTCCTCGATCGTGTCCGGCACCGGCAATCGCCCGCCATGCGCAACCCACCACTTCTCAGCGCGGTATCGTCCGGGCCCGCTGTGTTGCAGCAGCACCCACTCGGGGTAGGACATCAGCCCGGCCGAGTAGGTGACGCGCAGACTGTCCGGCGATCCGGCCTTGACGTGCCGACGCGCCATCCAGGTGACGACCGGGATCTCCTCCGGCGGCTGGTTGCGCAGATCCCGTGAGAGGATCGCGACGTCGTCCGCCTCAGCGTCGTGCCGGGCCTTGTCGAGCGTCCATTCGTGGCCACAGAAGGCGCAGGTCTGGGCGTTAAGCGCGGCGAGGGACTTGCAGGTCGGGCACTCCTTGGCGCGGACGTCCGTGACCTTCGCCGCGTCGGGCGCACCCTTCTTGCCCGGCCGACGATCAACGGTGAGCGTGTCGACTGGGCCGAGGCGGCGGATCGTGCCGGTGTAGTCGAGCACGAGACAGTCCGCTTTGCCCTCCGCCAGTCGGGTGCCGCGGCCAAGCATCTGCACGAGCAGGCCGGGCGAGAGCGTCGGACGCAGCAGCGCGATCATGTCGAGGCCGGGCGCGTCGAAGCCGGTCGTCAGGACGTTGCAGTTGGTGAGGCAGCGCAGGCGTCCGGCACGGAAGTCGTCGATGAACCGGGCCCGGTCGCCCGGATGCGTCTCGCCAGAGATGACCTCGCACGACACGCCCTGCCGCACGAACTCGTCGCGGACATGGTGCGCGTGCTTCACGCCGGCGCAGAACGCCAGCCACGATCGCCGCCCCTCGCCGAGCGTGATGATCTCCGAGACGGCAGCCTGGGTGACTGCGTCGTCATCTGCCGCGGCCTCGAGGGCGCCGGAGACGAACTCCCCTCCCCGCTTGGCCACCATCGACACGTCGATCTCGGTCGCGCCGGACTTGGACACCAGCGGCGACAGCCAGCCGTCGTCGATGCCTTTGCCGATGCCGTAGGAGAACACGATCTCGTCGAACAGGCGGTCCTTGCCGTCGTCGAGGCGACCCGAGTCCATGCGGAACGGCGTGGCGGTGAAGCCGGCGACACGCAGGTCCGGCCGCATCTCACGCAGGGCATCGAGCAGGTGCCGGTACATGCCCTCGCCTGCCGACGGGACCAGATGCGCCTCGTCGATCAGGACCAGGTCGAACGCGCCGAGCTCCTTCGCCCGCCGATAGACCGACTGGATGCTGGCGAAGATGATCCGCTGACTGGTGTCGCGCCGGCCGAGACCGGCCGAGTAGATGCCGACAGGGGCTTGCGGCCAGAGGGAGAGCAGCGCCTTGGCGTTCTGGGCGACCAGCTCCCGCACATGCACGAGCATGAGCACGCGCATCTGGGGGTAGGCGCCCATGAGGCGCTGCGTCAGGTCGCCGATCGTGACGGACTTGCCGAGGCCGGTCGCCATGTCGACGAGGGGGTTGCCGCCGCCCCGTTCCCAGTATGAGAGGACGGAGTCGATGGCGGCGGATTGGTAGGGGCGGAGTTGGGTCATGCGGCCTGCTCCAGCGACCGAACCGCCTCGACAGCCTGGATGCGCTCACCGATCCAGCGCATGCACGGAACCGCCATGCTGTTGCCCAGAGCCTTGTATCGAGGGCCGTCAGCGGCGGGCTTTCCGCGATGCGGGACGGAGGTGTAGCCGTGGTGCGTCGTGAACCTAATCTCGTAGGAACAGCCGCTCCGCATTGCCTCGGGAATGAACCCAGCCATGGCAATCGCCACACAGCAGGACAAGGTTTCCAGTGTCGAGGCGAAGGTCGGGTCGTTTGACCCAAGTGGCGATGTGGTGGACCTCGAACATCGGGTCAGGCCGTCGATGAACCACGCCGCATCGCTGGCACGTTCGGTGATCTCGGGCCCAGACAGAGCCACAAACGCGCTTCCATTCAGCGGATGAATAAAAGGCTTGGTGCTCTGTGGTGATTCCGCCCTTCCAATGCGGGTTGAGTTCGCCACGGCGGCGTTCATGAGCACAGCCAGGAGAGCAAAAGCGTCGCTCGGCATAGGTGGGAGAGACGAGCTTTCGAGTTCCGCAATGCTCGCAGACCAAGACGACTTTCCGGCACTGTGTAGCTGAAGAACCTGCCGCTCTAAGTCGATCAGCACATTGACGGCCACAGGTGCGCTTGGCCCGAGCGCGAGGGCTGCTGAACCCCTCGCCGCAGACGACGCAAGCGCGTGTTTCTCGTCCTCGCTTCTGCATACGAGAATCCTGAGCTCATTCGTGATTTCGGGGAAGCCCTGAAGGCGCTCGCATTCGCGGGGGGTTAGGCGGCGGACGGCGGAGCCGGCTGTGAGCAGGCTTTCCGCAGTGTCGGCGTCGGTCCCCTGCGGTCGGTTTCCGCCTGTGGCGTTCCCCCCGGCCCGAAGCGTGGGGCTTGCGCTGACGTGCGCCACCGCTTGCGGCACGGTCCGAGCTTCCAGCGTGTAGGCGGCATCATCTGACCTGAACCCAGCACCGTCAGGCCCGGCGTTCGGGTTCTCGCAGACGGCGCGCTCCTGAATGGCGTAAGCCACCGCGGGCTGGACAATGTAATCCCCGCCCTGGTTTCCCCCCGTAGGCCCCGCAGCCATGACGGGCTGCGATACGTTCGTCTCCCGGCCCTTGAAGTCCTTGCCGCTGTTCATCGGCATGATGGAGAACGCCACAGGCACGATCGGCGTCCCGCGACCCGTCCCGTCCTCGCTGGCGTCGAAGCCCTCGCCCTTGAGGGTGTGGGCGATCAGGTGACCGGCCTGTCCCTGGTTGTCGTCCGCGCCACAAGTTCCAACGCCGTTTGCAGTGAGCGCGGCAACGCCCGGCCCCTTTTCTCTGCGCGGCGCAGGATTCCCCGACAGGCTGTGGCGCTCAAATAGAACCGCTGCGGCACGTCGCCAGTCTCCAAGGTATCCGACAACGAACACACGGCGGCGGCGCTGGGCCACTCCGAAGAACTGAGCGTCAAGGACTCGGTAGGCGACGCCATACCCGAGTTCGACCATGCCCCCGAGAATGGCTCCAAAGTCCCGTCCTCCGTTCGATGACAGGACGCCGGGGACGTTCTCCCACACCAGCCATCGGGGCCGCAGTCGGTCAGCCAGCCTAAGATATTCGAGGGCCAGGTTGCCCCGGTCGTCATCCAGTCCGCCTCTGAGCCCGGCGACGCTGAAAGACTGGCAAGGTGTTCCTCCGACCAAAAGGTCGATTGGCTCGTATTCGCCAGCCTTGATCGTGGTGAAGTCGCCATGAAGCGGGGTCTCCGGGTAATGGTGAGCAAGGACCGAGCGCGGGAACGCCTCGATCTCGGAAAAAAACGACGCCTTCCAGCCAAGCGGATGCCATGCGGCGGACGCGGCCTCGATGCCGGAGCAGACGGATCCGTAGGTGAGCGCACTCATGCGGCCACCCCGCCGCAATCCACCCACACGTCGCCGCTCGCGAGCCGGTACGTCACCCGCTCGGTCTCGTGGTCGACGTCGGTCTGCTCACCGGGCACTGCGTCCGGGTTGAACAGGTGCTGCGGGCAGCCAAAGCGCTGCTCGTCGAGGCAGAGGTCGCGGTTGTGGCGACCGCATGAAACGCGAGCGTCGCCGTCCAGATGGAACGTGACGTGCAAGCACGAGCGGCACGAGCGCGCCGGCATGAGCCCGTCGTTCGGCGCGCAACCGTAGCCGGCCTTGAGGAAATAGACGGGGCACGAACACGCCGGGCGACGATCGCTCGTCACGATGCGCTCGGCCTTCGTCATCAGCCCGACCGCGAACAGGACGTCGTACTCGATGCGCTCGCAGTACAGTTCGTCCGTGTTCTTGTTGACGCCAAGATACAGCGCCCGCGTCAGGCCCTGACAGTGCAGGTAGGTCTGGACCTGGGCGAAATGCTCAGGCTTGCCCTCGCGCACGCAGCCAGCCTTCAGCAGCGCCTTAAAGGCGCGGTCGTTCATGCTCTTGGCCTCGAAGACGTGCATGGTCTTCGGCGCCTCGGGCACGCCCGTGACCTTGCCGTCGGTCCGGCCGGATGCGTGACCGCCCGCGAACACGATGCGCCATTGCTCGCCGGTGGCCGGGTCGAGGTCGTCGACGATCATGCCGGCGTCGCGGAGCCGCTGAACGAGGCGGGTCTCCCAGTGCTCGCCGGTCTCAAAGATCGAGAGCTTCTGGGCGTCAAAAATCTCAGCCGGGAACAGCCAGCGGAACTTGTCCCACTGTTGCCGCTCGCAGCCACCCAGCCCCGACGCGGCAAGGCGCGGGTGCTGGTCGCGGCGCTGCTTGGATTCCAGCGCGGCGAAGATGGCGCGGGCTGTGGCGGGGATGGTTTGCGGGATCTCAGCCACGGAACACCTGCGGGCATGAGGGACAGCCGCACTTGCAGGGGCGCTTGGCGCGCTCCTCGCGAGCCTCTTGCTCACGCGCCCAGACCTCAGCCGGGGTCATGTCGCCATGCTCCGACCAGTGGTCGTCGGCCTCGTCCTCGGTCATCTCGCGGGCAGCCATCAGACCGCCTCGCCGTGAAAGGCGCGGTCGAGCAGGCGCTGTGCGTGGCTGATCTCGAGGCGACCGGCGGTCATGAAGCCGCCCTCGAACTCGATCTTGGCTTGGCGAACGATCTCGGCGACCTGGGTGAGCAGCGCCACCTCATCCTGTCGGCCATCGACAGGGCGCAGTTGTTCGGTCATCGTCAGGGGCTCCTGCGATGCTGTTGGAAGACAGCAGGTTGGAAGGGTCTGCCGGTCGGTCCGGTGTGGTAATCAGTCCGACCGGCAGATGTTCAGGTTAGGCAGCCTTCTTGCCCCAAGGGGTCGAGGCTGTGGCCGGAGCGGTCTGCGTGGTCGCGGGTCCGGCGGAACCGACCGCCTTGTAGCCCTTGACCTGGTTGCTCTCGCCGTACTCGCCCTTGGCCGGCTGGATCGCGACGGTGATCTCGACCGGCTTGAAGTGCAGGCTCTCGCTGTTCGACAGGACGCCCGTGTGGCCGACGGCCGCACAGATGCGCTTGAGCGAACGCTCGGCGATGGACTGGGCGTCGGGGTTGGAGTTGATGATGTTGAGATTTTCCCAGACCCGGCGCTTGGCCTTGGGCCCGTCGATGATCTCCCAGGTCAGGCGGAGCATCTTGCCGCCCGTGCGGGTGTCGGCGAGCGAGGACTCGATGATCTGGGCGACGTAGTTGCCGGCCTCAAGGATCTCGCGATCATCGGTGACGGCATCGGGGTTGAATGAGCCGAGTTCGGCCATTTGTGTTCTCCGTTGGAAGCTAGGCCGCCTGAGCGGCGGGTTGACCGGCGGATGCCGATTGCGGGAAGAACGGTGCCAGCGCGGCGAAGCCCTGCCCCCGCTGGTAGATGATGCGCGCCGGCATGTTGTACCGATTGCCGGCGGTGAACGCGGGCTTGCCCTCGGTGTAGATCCAGCGCGTGTCGCCGCCGTCAGCACGGGCGCGTTCGCCCTTGCCCTCGGTCTTGATCGTCACGTCCTTCTTGACGAGCAGGATGGCGTCGACCTCTCGCTTCAGCAGCGCCTCGGCCCGCTTGTGCAGGTCGATGTCGTAGCGGCTGTACGACTGGGTCTCGGGATCATCAAAGCGGCTGATGATGGCGTGACCGACCAACACGACGGCCATGCCGCGCTCGTTGCGCAGGTAGTTCAGGCCGTCCAGCACCTGAAGCCAGAGATTGTCCGCCTCAATGTAGCCCTTGCCGTAGCCACCACCTGCCAGCTCGATCGTCTTCACGTTCGAATCGCGGCAGACCTTGTCCCAGACCAGCTTCTGCAGGGCCGAGACGCTGTCCAGCACGACCGTCTGGAAACTGTGCTCCTCCTGGGCGAGCGAGGCGATCGCCTCGACCACGCTCTCGAACGTGTCGAGCGTGCCGAAGCTGTCCAGCACCAGGTCGCCGCTCTCGCCGCGCTCCGTCTGCAGGAACACAGGCGCCGGGAACTCGGCGGCGAGCGTCGTCTTGCCCATCTTCTCGGGGCCGTAGATCAAAAGGCGCGGGGGTTGGTCGGCGCGGACCTTGCGCAGGGATGCGAGGGTGATGGCCATTATGCGGGCTCCTTGGCCGAGAGCAGGGATTCGGCCTTGTTGATGTCGAAAGCGCAGAGGTCGGCGGCAGAGCCGCGCCGGTAGTTGGCCCACGGATCGCCGCAGTTCACCGCCACCTCATCGAGGGGGGACTCGTCGTCGTCAGGGTCTTCATGACGGCGCAGGGCATATTCAGGCTCATCGCGCAGCACGATGTAGCTCGGGGTTGCCATGCCTGCCTCGTCGGCAATGTGCAGCAGTTCTTCCAGTCGCGCCTGCCATTCGATCGGCATGTCTTGGATCGCGAGCTTTGGCAGCACGAGATACTGGGTGCGATAGAGGCGCGACCCGGTAAGATCGTCAGCCAGCTCCTCTCGGTCACTCATCTTGGTCTCCTTCAGGCGCGTCGATGAACCAGCCGCCGGTCGCGCCGTCCTTGTGCGGGTGGAAGTTGAGAGTGAGCGGGTCCGCCGGGCGCACCATGATGCGGGCGCGCGGGGTGCGGTGATTGCCTTGCGGCATCCACGCCAGCACCAGGCCGGTCACGAAACGGTCGTCGTCGATAACCTTGCAGGACACGAGCAGGTCGATCGCCGCCTTGGCGGTGTTGTCCAGATCGGCGCGCAGGCTTGCGCGCTCGACGCCCATGACGATCACCACCCTGCCCGGCACCCGGTCGCAGCCGTCGCGCGTCATCTGCTCGCGCACCGTCCAGCCAGCCTCAGCCAGCCATGCCTTGTAAGCCGGCGTCTTGAAGCGACCGCGGACGCTGTTCGAGAACAGGTTGTTGACCGACGGCGGCGCGGGGATGGTGAGCGTGGTGCAGGCGGAAGCGCCGGGGGACGATGCTCCCGCCTGCTGGCGCACCCCAGACACGGAAACCGCGCCGGGATTGTTGAGGGCCGCGTAGTCAGCGGCCTCTGCGATGGGGCAAATACGCGCGGCGGTCACAGCGTCACCTGCTCGAGCACCGCAATGGTCTCGTCCGGCAGGTTGGCGATGGGTCCGATCTTGCGGCCCGTGGCACGAAATATGCGGAGGGCGAGCTTCTGGTTCGGGACGCGGCGACCGTTGGCAATGTCATAGGCATAGCCACCACGGGCGACGCCGCTGTCCTGCAACTGCTTGGCAAATGAGGTATCGACGTTGTCCATATTTGAAACATCGCAGAATGCGAGGTTAACGGCAAGCCTCATTCCTCGCAAAAACGACATGGACGATCGCAGCCTGCGATTTACCAGTCAGCGCATGGCCAGATCACCCGTAAAGCTCGCCGCAAATCACCTCCGGGCATGGAGGGAGTTCAGGCGCATGACCCAGGAACAGCTCGCCGATTCGATCGGCACCGCCGGCAATGTGATCGGCCTGCTAGAGAGTGGCGAGCGCGGACTGTCCCATAAATGGCTGCTGAAGCTGGCCCCGGTCCTTGGAACCACGCCCGGCTTCCTGCTGGATCACGACCCCTACGACTTGGACACGTCATTTCTGGACGCCGTCATGTCGGTCCCGACAGAAGACCGGGCACAGGTGCTGGCGATCATCGAGACCTTTAAGAAGCGCGCGTGAGTCACGGCCTGCGAGGACGGCTGAAATAATACCTCGCATTTTGCGCTAGACAGCATACTCGCAATCTGCGAGCCTTCCCTCCTCAACACAGGAGGGCATAGCGTGCCGCACCCAAATCAACAGGCGCTTCCCGTCGCCGTCTCGCGCTGGATCGACCAGTCATACTGGCTGTCGGATGAAGCCGCCGTCGCGCGGCTGAACGAGAAGCTGGCCTTCGTCACCGAGGCGATCGACGTGCTGGCATCCGATGCGGATGACGTGCCGTCGGAACTGGACGGCCTGTCCGTCATCGACCTGATGTCGGCGTCGGCGAGCCTGGCTGTCGAGATCGGCACGCGCCGCCGGCACGCCGAAATCAGCGAGCGGATGATGGAGCGTGCAGCATGAGCCGCACCCTTCGCACCGACTACGCAGCCTACAACAGCCGCGGCGTGCAGGTCCGCACATTCAACGACCTGCCCCGCGCCCGAGCATGGGTTCGCGACAACGCCAGCCTGCATGTCGGCCTGCACCTGCAGGAGGTCAGCCTGGTGGCCCGCAAGATCTACACGCCGCGCTCGCGGCCGGCGGCGGTGTTCGCATGATCGCCGCTGTGGCCGAGGTTCTGCGTCCGCGCTCGATCATCATTCTGGCCGTGCTGGCTGGGGTTATCAGCCTGTGGTGGCTGTGATGACCGAACTCCCCGACGATATGGAGAAACGGCTGGCGAGCATGGCAAACTGGTTCTCGCAACTGACAGACGCGCCCGCGCCGGTTTCGTCGTCGCAAGCGGCAAAAGACCTCCGCGCCCTCCTGCTCGCATACCAAGAGCGGGGGCGGGCTTTGGAGGCAGCATCCCCTGTCGTTCCGGCACCCGAGGGGGAGGCTTGGCGGACTGTTCCGGTTGAGCCGACCGAGGCGATGTTGGTGAATGGCCGCGAGGCGCTGATGCCTCTCGTCCGGTTGGACAGTTACGGGCCGCTGATAGGCGTCTGGGGGGATATGCTCGCAGCATCCCCTGTCGTTCCGGTAGGGGCGAGCAGGGAGACGGTCCATGACCTAATCCTGATGCGTGTTTTTGGGCCATGCGACGCGATCTCTGACGAGTTGGACAGCGCGGTTTGGAACGCCGCCGACGCCATCATCGCAGCCCTTCGCCCTACCGATGCAGGGTGGCGGGACATTGCGGGTGCGCCTCTGGGCGTCCGCGTTCTGGCCGATGTGGTGTTCAATCCGCCGCACACGTACTTCGGTGCGCGACGCGTCGAGATCGGCAGCTTTGACGGTCACGGATGGTGCGGAGAAGGTGTCGGCGGCGAACCTGTCGCATGGATGCCTGCGCCCCTCCCTCCCGCCCCTACCGATACAGGAGCCAACCATGACTGACCTTATCAAGCGGCTGGAGTCGGTTCTGAGCGAGCATAACCGTCTTGCGTCATGGAACCGGAGCAAAGACCGTCCGGCAAGAGTAGCGTTTCACCACGACGCCGCACTAGCTGTTCGGGACGCTATCGCCATCCTCAAGGCTACCGATACAGGGAGGGAGTGATGGGCTGGTTAGAAATCAAGATCGCCGCCCTAGCGGTGACCGCGACGCTCGCGCTGCTTTTTCTGCTTTTAGGATTGGACCCTGACCAATGATCACCCCTGACATAGCCGGTCTGTGCGAAGGGTTTGACGAACTTCTGATTTCCCTTCGCAGTGACACCGATAGCCACCCTCGTGGGGGTCGGAGGCTTGTAAATCCCGACGGCCCCGAAGCAGCCAACACCCTTGAACGCCAAGCCGCTGAGATAGAGAGACTGCGGGATAAAGTGGAGGGCCTCGGAACCGACCTACGGTGTGCAGTTCAGGTGGCTTACAATCGAGGAGCAACCGAATGGGCGCGGCTTAACTATCCCGACATGATCGAATGGCTGGAAAGCTGCGCCGAAGCCCGAGCCGCCCTTACAGGAGAAGACACAGCCACGCTTGGTCTTTCCGGCAAAACTCAAACCGACGCCCGCACAAGGGGGGACCATGCCTGACACATGGCACACCGAGCTAACGCAGGACGGCGACGGGATGAGCCTCCCTCCCCGCCTTCACCTGCCCCAGGTGCTCGCCCTCGCCGGCTACAGCCGGTCCACACTCCGCTCACGCCAACGCGCGGGCGTCATGCCCATGCCGATCGACCGCGGCGGCCGGGGCGGGATCTATGACCGAGACGCGGTTCTCAAAGCTTTAGGGATGGCGCAGGATGAAACCCCCGACCCCGCCGATGCATGGACATTCAAACCCGATGCCTACCGTGACGCTCTCGCTGGGCAGATACGTCGTCCTCAAGAAGCGCGCCGACGGCACGAGTCGGGCGTACTTTCAGGTGCCGGCACGCCTGCGCCCCTCCGGCTGGTCTCCGGCCATACCGCTGCCTCGCACGGCTGAACGGCGCGGCACGCTGGACGCGGCCGAGGTCGCTGCCATCAAGAAGGACGCCGAGGCCCTGTACGGGGCCCTCATGCAGGCGAAGACCGGCGACACGGTCCGACCACCTGAGCGCAGCCTGTCGACGCTCGTGGATGCCCTGCAGCGGTCTCCTGAGTGGGCGGCGCTGTCGGAGAAGACGCGCGTCGGGTACGAGACCGGGTTCAAGAAGATCCTGGCATGGTCGAAATCGTGCGGCCACCCAGACCCGAGCGCCCTGCCCCGCTCCGCCATCCTGCAGTTCCTGTCCAGTTTTGACGCGGGCACAGAACCGGACGGCACGGCGCGGGTCGCACGCCACACGGCCAAGAAGCACACCGCCGCTGTCCTGCGCCTCGTGCTCGAGCAGGCGATCAACAAGGGCTGGCGTACGGATAACCCGGCGCGAGGCATCCGCATCAAGGTGCCGAAGACCAAGGCGACGATCTGGGAGCAGAAGGACGTCGACTGCTATGTGAAGGCAGCGCGCGATACGGGCGTGCCCTCGATCGCCCTTATCATCCTGCTGGAATGGGAGATCGGGCAGCGTCTGACCGACGTACGCGCGTTCCGGCCGGGCGCCGAGTACGATGCCGAGCGCGGCGTCTTCTCGTTCCGCCAGTCCAAGACCGATGAGCCGGTGTCGATCGAGGTGTCGATGGGGCTGCGGGCGATGCTGGCCGAGGCTGGCGACGGCCACCTGTTCCTGTTCCGCAACGACCGCACCGGCAAGGCATACACCGAGAACCGCCTGTCCAAGACATTCGCCTGGGTGCGGATCGCTGCGGTCAAGGCGGGCGGCCGTCCGCTGATCCTGAAGCAGCTCCGGCATTCCTGCATCGTGCAGTTGGCGCGGGCTGGCTGCACTGTGCCCGAGATCGCGGCCATCACAGGCCATGCGCTGACGAGCGTGAACTCGATCCTGAGCGTGTATCTGCCCCGCGATACGGCGGTGGCGAGGGCGGCTCAGGTGAAGCGGGGAATCGTCTCGGCGTGAACCTTCCGTAAACAAAAGTTGGACGCCCACCCGTTTCCGAGTTGGACGCCTCGCCCCGCGCTCCCCGTAACCCCTTGAAAATATGGTCGGAGTGAGAGGATTCGAACCTCCGACCCTCTGGTCCCAAACCAGACGAACCCCGTTGAAATCGTTGAGGTCCGTCCAACTGTTAGCGGTTTGTTCGCGGTCCATAAATCAAGGACTTAGCACCCCAGTTGGACGGATTTACCAAGTCGCAATCGCTACACGCTTCCACGTATTCGTGGCCGTGCAGACATAGATGTACCCGGTGTCCCACGCGACCTGACCCGTCGTCCCCGTCGCGCCGGCGCTGGCCGGGGTGTAAGCGGATCTGATGACGGGGCCGATGGCGTTAACGTCGAGCGAGTTTGTGTCGGTCCCGCCGAGCTGAAGCGTCCCTGCGGGGATGACCTGGGTGGAGCCGAGGCTGTTAACCAGGGCGAGGTTGTTGCCGGACGGGAGAATAGCATGCCCCCCGCTCGTCATTTTCACGCCCTTGTTCGTTCCGTTTATCAAAATGTCCCCGGCAGGCATAAGCATATTGCCACTGTCCGGGTCCCACGCTTGGACGGCCACAGATGATGTGCCGCCAAACTTTGTGGACTGATAGCCTCCGACGCCGCCGTCCAACTGGATCACGTTAGATGCGTTTCCGTTGTTTACGACGGTCGCGCCAACGGCAAAAGCGTTGCTTCGGTCAATCGAAATGCCTGACGTTCCTACGAGACAGGTCAGGGTGATGGACGAAAAGGCGCAACCAGAAAACAAGCCGTTAGCTAGGCCAATCTGTACGGTGCCGATAATGCGAGCGCTGACAGTCGTGCCCGCATTTGATCCCGCAGGGGATGTGCCGCTAAGGACGGAGTATTTGCCAAACTGCCCCCCTACAATGGCGTGGCTGCCCGTGTCGGTCATCAGGATGCCGCCGGTAGCCTGGCTGGTGTAAACGTCTTGCAAGTGGTGATACAGCGTCGCCGTTCCCGACACGCCAATCTCAATGTCGAAGCCGTTGGATGTCGCGTCCGTGGTCTGCCAGATCGGGTTGGAACCGTGTATGACGACAGTGTTTCCGGTCGCTTTTAGTGCGCGGCCAAAAGCCCACAGCGAGCCGCAGTTAATAATCCGGGGCGCATTGCCGGTCAGCGAAATGTTGTCGCCGGTAAAAGCGGGTGTCGCGCTTTCGCCTCGGAACGTAATGCCGTTCAGTTCGATGTTGTCGGCGCTGGACGACAGAATGACGCCGTTGGCCCGCTTTTGCAGATTGACATTGCCGAGGGCCACCAGCCGCTGGTTGTTGGTAGACATTGTCAGGCCGACGACTTGGTACGCGCCCTCGGGAAACTCAACCGTTTTGCCGGTATCGATGGCAGCTTGAACGGCTGCGCTGGCGTTGTACGTGCTGGTCCCGGCGGTGATAGCCGCGTGTTCAGCTACCGGAATGAAGTCGAACACGGACACCGTATCGCGCAAACGGGCCTGCAGATCGCGGACAACGGCTCCGGTTCCTGCCGCAAGGAACGTCACAGACGCGCCCGACTGAACCTCGCCCGCGACGTCAAAAATAGCCTCAATGGCGGCACGGTCGGCCGCCACTGCAGCCACGTTGCCAGCCACGCCCTCGAGCGTAGTTTCAGCCACACCGATCCGGCGAACATGATCCTGGCTGATTGCCATTTGCCGGTTCAGCGCCTGATCAACGGACTGGACCGGCGTCGTGCTGGCTGGGGCAAAGTTGCTCGTGCGAGCAGGCGTGACGTTCCGCTCAATGCGGACAGTGACGTCGTCGACCGCCGTGTTCAGTGTGACGGTGCCGCCGTCGTAGCCGCCACCCTCAAGCAGCGTGCCGGCGAACGTGAAGTCGGATTGCTCCAGCGCGACGTCATCGACGAGCACCGTCAGATCTGCCTTGGCGAACAGACTGAACGTGATCGGGAATGCGGAGGTCGACGTGACGACAGTGAACGTCGCGAACGTCTGTTCGTCGGGGATCGTCAGTCTGGCCATGAGGCCAGATTGCGGGTGGTGGTGTGTGGCTCAACGCACGAGGACTATTCCGCCGTGCGCGCCTCCTCGCGACGCCGCACCTTGTCAGCCGCCATAGCCTGCAGATCGCTGGCGAACATCTCGGTCACAGCGGCCCGCGCCTCGTCGCGGTAGGTGCCCATGATATCCCTGATGTATTGGGCCTTGCCGCCCGTCGGCCCGTCGTCCAGCGAATAGTAGAACTCACTGTCGGGGTGACGCCCCTCGGCCACGGCGTTCAGGTGCTCGAACGCAGGCTCGCCGGACAAGCGCAAAAACTCGCTGTAGATGTCCGGGCGGTTTTTCAGCGACACCGTCTCGCGCATGTAGGAGAGCGACCTGTTCGGCATGGCCACCGAGACGCCGTTGTTCAGGATCTCAAGGTCGATCGCCGAGCCACCCTGCCCGCGGGATTGAAGCCCCAGGGTATTGTACATCTGGTCGGTCGGCGCTTCGGTGTAGTACCGGCGCTCACGGCCCCACAGATCGCGCTGCGGGGGCAGGTCGTCCGACAGGCCCGGCATGGTGTTCATCATGGCCGTGGCGATGTTGTGGGTCTCGCGCATGTACGGGTCGTCAGCGCGGCGGAAGGTGCGCGCCATGCTACTGCCAGGGATCAGGGCGGACGCACGCGACATGAGCAGCCGCTCGGCCTCGCCGTTGCTGCCGTCCAACAGGGCGCTGGTCAGTTCGGTGATGCCGCTCAACATGGTCTTGTCGAAGAAGGCTTGGCCCATCGAGGCGATGGCGTGCGCCGCGACCTCGGACAGTTCCGTGCGCCCGGCCTCGTCCCAGTCGCCGTTCTTCATCAGGTCGGCCATGTCAGCCATCAGGCCCATTGCCTGCCCCATAGGGTCAGCGCGCTCAAAGCTGAACCAGCGATTGCCGACCCGGACGCTGTAGGGCTGGAACACAGACCCGCCGTACTCGTCCTGACGCTGCATGGCCTCGCGCTGCGCACGGTTGCCGGGACCGCGGCCTGTCAGGTCGCCGTCCATCGCCATGCCGATATAGACCGACCACAGCGCCGTGCCGATGGCGAGCTTGGCCTTGGCCGTCTCCGCCGCAGCGCCGCCGGCAGCAAGGTCGTCACGGTAACGCCGCATCCCCCAAGCCAGCGGCGAGTATTGCATCCCGACGCTAATCAGGTTGGCGGGCGTGCGCAGGAACGGCATGATTATCGTGCCGAACGGGATGCCCGTGAAGTTGTCGTCCATCGAGCGGCGAAGGCTCGTGAAGTCGGCGGCGATGCCTGGGGTGGCATTCGTGAAGGTCAACTCGTGCATCTCCTTCTCCGCCGCCGCCATCATGTCGTCGGTCGGGTTCTGGATCAGGTCGGCATAGCGCGTGCGCGCGGGCTCGCCGGTCAGCCCCTCAGTGGTCACGCGGCGGAAGGCTTGAGCGTGCAGTTCGCCCCGCGCCGCGACCGTCTTGAAGAAGTCATCGGTCAGGGCGTTCAGGTTCGACGGGGCCTCGACCAGCATTTGGATGATGTCGAGCGTGCGGCCCAGCGTGGAGTCCTCGCTGACACGCCATGCTGCCGCACTCAGCGGGCGACCCATTGTCGAGCCGGCCTCCTCGCGCTCGGCACGTAGGCCAATGCCCGGAGGAATAGCGTCGTCAAGGCCGGGCGCCATGCCGCGGAACAGACCGTCGCGACGCAGGCGCTCGCCCGCGTTCGCACCGATGTCCTGAGCAGCCTGCACGGGGTTCATGCGGAAGATGTCGCGCATGGCCTGCTGGTAGCCGTGCACCATCGCTGACGCCTCGCCGGCCTGCATGGTGGCCTTGCCGCCGAACGCGCTGGCCAGGCGCGGAGAGACGGCGCGCGTTGCCATGTTCAGGCCCAGCATCATTCCGTTGCCGGCGATGTTGATGATCGGCGTGCCGATGCCCGACAGGAGGCTGTTGGTATAGACCAGTTTGATGATCTCGCTGGTGCGCGCCATCGCGCCGCCACGGACCATCTGGTTGAGCTCGGCATCGCCCTTGGCCTTGGCCTGACGAATCCGACGCGCCAACTCAACCGCGCTGCCCGCACCACCCATGTCTGCGAGTAGGCTGTCGAGCTGGCGCAGGTAGGTGGCGGGCGCGTCTGCCGGGATCTTGAAGGCGTTGAGCGCACGACCGGCCTCAGCGCGAGCGCCGAAAAACTCGTTCTGGATCGCAGCATGCACGGACGCGGCGCGGCGCAGGGCAAACTGGTTGGCGATCGTGGGATTGTCCTCGACAGCCTTGGCGAGCTCATCGAGTTTCGTCGCCGACGAGTTGAGCGCCAGCCGATAGGCGACGATCTCCTCGGCGTTCATGGCCTGCCCGGTGCGGCGCGCACCCATGCTGTCGACCCAGTCGACGCCGTTTGCGGCCTCGCGGGTGGCTTCCTGCGAGATGCGGCCCCGGCGAGCCAGGTCGACGTTGTCGCGCATCTTGTCAGCCATGCCGACGATGACCGCCTGCACGTCCTCCGGCGTGTTGATGCGCGCGAGGTTGATGTCGAACACGTTGTCGGTGCTGGCGGTGATGTCGCGCGGGGTGACCGGCGCATCGGCCGCGTCGACCTTGGACTGGAAGGGGGTGACGACGGGGGCTTCAGCCTCAGCCGCTACCCTGAACCGCGGCCCCTCGGGATTGCCCAGCGCCTCACGCACGGCAGCCTGGACCGCGACACCGCGGGCTGCGGCCTCGTCCATCGCCAGCGTGGGGTCGACCTGCAGGCCCTCAGCACGGGCGGCGTCCCTCGCCGCCGACCGGACCTCGCGCGCGGCCTTCAGGCGGCGGATGCCGACACCCAGAAGATCGACGACGCCGCCCAAGACGGTGCCCTCGATCACGTTCTTGAACCGGCCCTCGACCTCGCCGTCCTCGGGATCGGCAGCCAGCCAGTTGAGCGCCGGTGCCAGCGCCTCGGGAGCGTGCTCGGCCAGCAGGTTGGACAGGCGCTCCTCTTGCCCGTCGAACGCGGTGAAGTCGGCCAGCGCACCCTGCGCCATGCTCTTGCCGATGCGCGCGGCATTGCCCGCCGTTTTCCAGCCCTGCAGCAGTTTGCCGCCGCCGACCCAGCCGGTAGCGAACTGGGACACGCCCTCGATCAGGCGGCCGGTCACGGACTCAGGACGCTCGGCCTCGCTGACAGGCGCCCGGAGCTGGCCCATGCCGAGACGCTGCAGCCAGTTGGGCTGATCGCCACCACGCGCCTCGGTCATGCGGCGTTCGGCGTCGTTCTGCGTGGTCAGGCGGATGCTCATGGGGGTCGAGGCGTCGCCGTCGATGCCCTCCCACATGACCGTGCCGGGGACGTACTGCTCGATCCAATCGCCGGTCTCGTCAATCAAATCCATCGTGGCGTTGAAGCCGCGCTTGACGCCTGACAGGACAGCCGTGCCCATCTCCAGACCGACACCCTGCGCAACGTCGCGAGCCACAGCACCCGCACCGTCCAGCACACCTTGCGGGACCATCGCGGCCTGAATGATCTGAGCCTCCTCCTGATCCAGCGCCAGCGACTCGCGCGCGGCCTGACGCTCGGCATATGCGCTGTCGAGAGGCGTGGGCGGCGCGGGGGCGTCGAGGTTGCGGAACCAGCGGTTCGTCGAGGCGTCGAACTGGTAGCCCTGAGCCGCCAGCGATTCCGGCGTGTCCTCGGGTGCCAGGTCCTGCACGTTGACGACACGGTAGCCCGGCTGTTGCCCCGGAGCGCCCGCCTCGCGCGGCTGCCCGTCAACGGCGACATGAATGTGGTCGCCCTCGTTCAGAAGCTCGACCGTGTTCAGGCCGCTGGACCGCAGGCGCGCCTCCAGTTGATCCATACTCTCGCCCGGCGCAGGCACGAGATCGACGGCGCGCGGATCGTCCGGCGTGCCGCGGGTGTGAAAACTGTTCGCCGCTCCGCCGACGCGGCGGTTCGTGGCGGGATCGCGAAACGTGCTCGTCGGGGTCGCGCCCGGAACCGCGCCAAGAACGTCTCTGACTGTGTCGATGGCCATTATCGTCCCTGTGCTTCTGCGCGCATCCGGTTGGCCTCAGCCGCCGAATACGGTCGGCCCGCTGCGGCGCGGGCCCTGATCTGCTCGTTCACGGCGCGGATGCGGGCGACGCGCGCCTGATCGCCAGCCGGCGTCTCTCCACCGCCCGCCGCCGGGCTATTCGCCCCCGCGCCGAAGTGGCGCTCGGCATACCAGCGGCCGGCCTGCAGGCGCTGTTCCAGCGTGGCGTTCGGGTTCTCGCGGACCCACGCAGCGGCCCCCGCCTCAGCAGCGGCCATGCGCTCGTTGAAGTCGCGGACCAGTCGCCGACGACGCTCGCCTGCATCGCGAACGGGGGCCATCACGTCGTCGACCTTCGGCTTGAGCGTGCGGTCGTTCATCGTCCGCAGCGTCTGGGCTTGGCCCTCGGAGATCAGGCCCGCGTTCACGCCCTCGGCCACCTCGGCGGCGCTCAACGTGCCGGCCTGCGCATCGTCCCGCAGCGTGTTGTAGTGCGTCGCGTTGGCCAGCGCCTCGGCAGCAGATGCCGCGCGGGCCTCGGTCCTTTCGCGAGTCTCGCGCGCACGGATTGCGCCCAGCACACGGTTCTTTGCGGCATCGTCCAGATTGGTGTTTGTCAGAACCTCGGTCTCGGTCAGCTCTCCCAGGGACGCAGCCAGCACAAGGCTGTCGCGCTCCTCGCGAATGTCTGCCTGGCGCTGGCGCTCTTGCTCCTCAACAGCCCTGCGCTCTGCCGTGTCAGCGACCGTGAAGGCGTTAAGCTCGGTGACAGCGTCGCGGTACAGTTTCGCCCGGCGGCCGGGATCTACGTCCGCAAACTCCTCGCCGTTCAGAACCTCGCTCTCAAGAAACCGCAATGCCGCGGCCTTGCCAGCCAGACCGCGGCCCGAGTCGTTATACGTCTCGACAGCGCTGCGGTTGACCGTCGCCAGCATCATGCCGTCGCCGAGCTTGTTGTCGTCCGCGATGCGCTGCTCGGTCGAATAGAGGATCGCCGGGTTCGCCTCGCTCTGGTCCTGCAGGGCAATGTAGTCCGCCTGCGCCTCCAGGAACGCCATCGACTCGGTGTCGCCACTCGCCGCGAGCGCAACCAGATTCTCACCCAGTTGCGCCCGGCGCACAGTTATGGACTGCACGACCTCCTGGTCGTCACGCACCATTCGCGCACTCGACACGGCCTCCAGCCCGCGCTGCACACGCTCGCCGGCATAGGTCTCGACATCGACAGCGAACTCGGGCGGGGCGCCCTGAATGAAGCCCGACCGCACGCGGCCCATCTCGGCCTCATAGCCCTCCGGGTCATAGCGGAACTGCTGGCGGACCTGCGCCTCGCGCGTGTCGAAGTCCGTCCGCACGCGCGCGGTATAGGCCGTCTGCAGGGCGGCGGTGCGCGCCTCGGCCACGTCGCCCGTGAACAGGAACCCGCGCTCAGGCATGGGTGATCCGTCCGCCACGGCCGCGCCCTCGATCGCGCCGCGCTGTTGCGCCCGGCGGATCAGGTTCGTCTTGTTCGCCTCGGCATATTTGTCGAGCAGGCGTTCGCCTTGCTGGAACAGTTCACCCTCGCCCGTGCGGAAGTCCGCGCCCGGCGTGATGTTGGACAGGACCATGCCCCTGCCCTGCTGTGCGCTTTGTCCGGTTGCCATCTATCGGCCCCCACTCTTGCTGCCGGAGCCCGCGCCAGTCTTGCCACCCATCCCCGCCGACATCGCGTTTGATGCGCCGTCGACCAGCGTCCCGCCGGCCTGAAGCCAGCCCGACAGGTTGGCGTTGGACGCCGCGCGCCGGCGCATGGTCGCGGAAGTGCGCAGCGCATAGGCCTGATTGCGGAAGCCCAGGTTCTCGGCACCCTCGTCGACCACGGACTGACGACGCAGTTCCCGCTCGATCGCCATGCCCGACGGGCTGTCCAGCGACAGGCCCTTGGCCGAGCGATTGGCGGTCCATGCGGCGATACCGGCACGCAGTTCCTCACGGCGACGGGCCGAGGCCTGCACCGACTGCAGGTCAACGTCGCCCGCCTGACGCTTCAGCATCAGGCTTTCCATGCCGAGTTGCTTGGCCTGAGCGCGGCCCTGGCCAACCTGCATGATCGCGGAGAGAAGCGGGGTCGACTGTCCCATCAGCTTGTGACTTCCATTGTGACAGACCGGACCTGCAGCGGCCCGCCGACAGTCTGTTGAATCGTGAACGTCGGGTATTTGCCGCGACCCAGCGGACGGAAGCGACGCACGCCGGTTTGCGCGCCCGTGCCGCCGCCGATGCCGCCGACCCAGCCGGACGGGTTGCGGCCGTTGCCGGTGAACCCGGTCGAGTTGACCGCATCCACATCGACGCGCGTGATCTTGTAGTTTGGACGCAGGCCCATCTGCTGATCGACCGGCGGCACGCCCTCGACCGTCACCGTGAAGTCCAGACCGACCTGCACGGCGCCGTAACTGTCGTCGACGCCCTGCAGCACGCCGGAGCCGTTGACCGCGAACTCGCCGATCTTGTTGTTGCCGTCCCAGACCCCGACCGTGTGGCCCGCATACTGGGTGACAGGCGTCGTGATCGTCGCGAGCGAGATCATGCCGTCCGCCCATGCCGTGCTGCTGAACTTCTCCAGTCGGAACACGGTCGAGCCGTTGATCGTGCGCTCGGACACGGCGTAGAGGAAACCGCCCGCATAGACGATCGAGCGCCACGAGCCGACGGTCGACCAGACGCCCCAGGCTGAGAACTGCGCGCTGCGACGGAACGTCAGCACAGCCATGTCGCCGGCAGCGTTGAGCACCGGCACGAGGCGGTCGCTCTCAGTGCCGGCCGCCATCAGCTCCATCTCAACCGGCGTGCCCATCAGGTGATAGGCAAGCTCGGACAGGTCGCTGATGTCCCACGAGCGGCGGACGTTGCCGGTCGGAATACAGATCATGGCGCGGCCACTGTCGCGCTCGATGAACATCTTGCCCTCAGTCACGTCCAGCGGCACAGGGTCGCCAGCCGCCTCGGGTCCGATCTTCAGCAGTTCAAAGTTGGTTGGCGACAGGGGCGCGGCCACCTGCTCGGGGACATAATAGACGCCGCCCTCAGTGAACAGCAGCAGTTGCTCGGTCGATCCAAAATGGCGCAGGCCCAGCGAGGTCTCGCGGCCGACCCGCTCGATGATCGCGTCCGTCTCCAGACCGCTGCCGGTGTTGAAGTCGGTGATGTCGCCCGTCGCACTGGCGGCCATGACGTTCTGCGCAGCCGGGAAGTCACCCAGCATGAGGCGGTTGCGATGCAGTGCACACGCGCCGGGATAGCCGCGCTCGACGCCGATCAGCGCCTCATCCCACTCGGTCGTCGCGGCCGGCGCGCCAGTAAGAGTCACGGCGCTGATCGTGCTCTTGGCGGTGGGCCCAACCAAATCCTCAGTCGCGTCGAAATAGGTGTAGCCGTCGAGCAGTTGGACCGTCAGGCTGGTCCCGCCCGGCACGCCCGCGACAACGCCGGTCACCTGCGAGTCCTCACCCTGCACTTCCTGCCCGACAAGGAAACCGGTCGACGAGCCGACAGTCACGGTCAGGGTGGGGTAGAGCGAGCCGACGACGGTGCCGGTGGCGACGGTGGAGCTCGTGTAGCCCGTGACCGAAATCTCGACGCCGGTGTAGCGCAGCCGCGTGCCGACATGGTCAGCGTCGAAGAAGGCCGCGCTGGTCGTCAAGGTCACGCCAGTCCCGGTGTATGCGCTCGGTGTCAGGCTCACGCCGCGCGCAGCAAAGCGCCAGTAGGGCTGGAGCTTGGAACCGTTCAGCCCGTCGGCGAAGCCAAGGCTGGCGATCGCCCAGGTCGAGCCGGTCAGGGTCAGGATCTGCGGCGCGAAGGATCGGCTGCAGACGACGATCTTGCCGTCCTCAATCGCGACCTGCATCGTGAACAGATCCGCGGCGACCCACGGCACGGACGAGCTGATCGTCTGGATGACCGCACCGGCCAGGTCGCGGACCTCAAACACGCCCGCGCTGAACAGCAGCAGACGCGCGTCGTCGGTGCCCACGCCGTAGGTTTCCAGCCGGGTCAGTGCGGTCAGGGCCGCCACATGGTTGGTGCCGTAACGCCTGCGGAACCCGCCTCCGGCGAGCGTCTGCGCATTGCGAAACTGGCGACAAGCCTCGTTGCGAACCTGCAGGTCGGTCCGCATCAGGTATTCCTCGGCGATCTCTCCCGCCGCGAAACTGGTGATGAAGGGAGAGCGCCTAGCCACGAAGCGCCGTCCGCGACGGACGCGAGCCGCGCCACGCCTCGGCCAGCGGGACGAACTCAATGCTGACGCCGGGCTCCTGACGCTTGTCGCGGATGATCGCGTCGCGCATCAGCACATCGGCGTCGCGGGTCTTCAGTCGCGCGTCCTGCGGCTTGTCGCACAACGCCTCAAGGAACAGCGCCTGCATGCGCACGACCACGGCCTCAGAGAAGTCGCCGGGCCAGTCCGCCTCATCAGCGCGCACCGTGGCCACCACCTGCAAGGGTCGATTGGAGCGCGTCAGCACCCGGCCGCTTTCGATCGTGTACTCGCCCGTGCGCAGCCGGACGCCGTCCTGCATGACGTAACGGATATTCATGACCGTCGACGGCCAGACAAATGCGTGCAGGTACGGGCCCAGCGTGACCGCGCCCTGGTACGTCAACGCCAGCGTCTGCTTGGCGAAGGTCCATGCGTGGCGCGCGAAAAAACTGCGGACGATGCCCTCGTAGTTCGAGGACGCGACACGGGCGCCGGACGAGTCATCGTCGAGCGACGTGATCTCCTCCTCACCAATGCGGTGCAGGGCGGCCTGGACGACCTCGATGGGGGCGGAGAAGGCAGGCATGGGCGCAGGTTGCGCGAGGGCGGTGGCGGCTCAACGCACGGGCAAAGAAGAACCCGCCGCTCCGAAGAACGACGGGTTCAGTTCAGCCTCACCCGGAGAGAGTGCTAGAGAGCGCCGGCCTTCTTGCGACGGGCGATCTCAGCGTCAACGGCGGCGTCAAGACGGGCCTTGGCCTCAGCAGCCTCAGCCTCCCTTGCCGCCTTGGCTTCAGCAGCAGCAGCCTTGGCCGCCTCTGCCTTGGCCGCCTTGGAGTCAGCAACCGACAGGCCGTCATAGTCGGCCTCGCAGACGTAGCGCGGAGCGCCGTCGTCGGCCAGGCTTGCCACCTGCAGGATCTCGCGGGCGGAAGCCGCGCAACAAACGTGCGGCTTGCCGGTCTCCCGGTCAATCAGGCGGGTGTTGCCGTATTTGTCGACTTGCATCGGCAGCACCTTATGCGTTGGTCAGGTGATCGCGACCGATGAAGGCGGCGTAGTTGATGCCCGTGGCGATCGCGCCCGAGACATCCGTGTAGATGCGGATGTAGGGATACACGATGCCGTCCTGCTCGTTCAGGAAGAACAGTTCGTAGCGCCCGGTCAGCGAGTCGATGGCGCCGCCGGAGCGGACCTCGGTCGCGCCCAGTTCGAGCGAGGCGAGGTTCTGAACGTCGCTGGCGAAGGTCGCCGACGTCGAGCCCTGCACCGAGATGATGTAACGTTCGTCATTCGAGGCGATCTCGATTGCGGACACATCGATGACAGCCACGCCCTTGAAGGTGGCGTCGCCGACGTTGACGATCAGCGAGCCGGCAGCGTCAGCGGCGACCAGGCCGGCCGCCTTGAGCGAGAGGGACGAGTCGTAGGTGTAGGAGCGGATCTGAGTGGCGGTGGCCATGGTCGGTGTCCCCTTAAGCCACGATCGCGGCGTTGGTGATGGAAGTCAGGCGGGTGGCGGCATACGGGTTCTCGATGCAGAAGCTGTTGAACCACTCGATACGGGTGCGGTGCTTCGGCTCGGACTGCAGCTCGCCCAGATCCTTGACCGACATCGGCGCGACCTGGATGCCGCAGATGTGGCCTTCCTTCAGCGACATGACGTAGATTGAGGAGGTGACAGCAGAGCCGCCGCCGGAAGCGGTCTCGGTGAAGGGCAGCAGGGCGGTGTCCGGGCCGGTCTCGTAGCCGACCAGGAAGGGCAGACCGTTGTAGGTCATGACCTCACGACCGAAGTCGTCCTTGGTCAGGTTCAGGTTGCCCGACAGGGTCTGGTTCCGCATCGTCGCGCCGAACTTGGTGCGAAGGGCGAAGGGCAGCAGGATGTGGGTCGGGTCGACCGTGTTGGCGATCGCCTCGTCCAGGGCGGCCAGGGACAGGGCGGCACCGCCCGAAGCAGCCGAGTTGGCAATCACGGCGCGGCCGGTCAGGCGACGCTGCAGGCCGTCGGGCGACTTGGGGTTGGTCGAGTTGTCGCCGGTGATCAGGGCAGAGGTAACCGCGCGGGCCATCTGCTTGATCTTGCGGCTTTCCTCGCGGGCGCGGCGACCGGGGTCCAGCGCCAGCAGGTAGTTGTCGACGTCGGCCTCGCCGCCGGCGATGAACACCTGCTCGACCTGCGGGTTCTCAACCGAGGTGTCGGGCGTGTAGCTCTCGTTCACGCCGCGGTAGGCGATGCCCGGCAGGGTGGCCTCCAGCGTGTATTGGTAAGCGCCGCCAGTGGTCTTCCACGGCACGGCAGCCAGCAGGTCGGACGACTGAGCATAGAGCTCAACGACCGCCTTTTCGACGCCGGGCTGCAGGCCCTTGGAGTATTCAACGAGATTCTGAGCAGTCATGTTGGTCGATTCCCCTTAGCCGGCCTGGCGGGCGCGGATTGCGGTGAGAAGTGCTTGGCCGGACAGGCCGTCGAGGTCTGAGGTTGGGGTGGCGGGCGGACCGGCCGAAATGGCCGAGCCGGTTAGTTTCGAGACGAGGGCTTCCAGTGCGATCACCGCGTCAGCGGAACGCATCGACTGGCGAATGGCGTTGGCCCCTTCAGCGCCTACGGCGGCGACAAGGGACGAGTGGATCGCGCCGGTGCGCTTGACATGCTCGGCGCCCAGTTTGGCCTGCTCGGCGGTGATGTGCGCCTGCTCGGCCTTCGCGGCCTCGACCTCGAGCTTGGTGAAGGCGGCCAGCAGCTTCTCGACGCCGGCCTGCGGAACGCCGCACTCGTGCAGCACGGGCAGGACGGCTTGCGCCAGAGGATCGGTCGGGTCGAACTGGACCGGCTTGCCGTCCAGGCCGACGATGTCCTCGCCCAGCTTGAGCTCGTACTTGTCAGCCGACTCCGGCACACCCTCGCGGCGGGCGGCCTCAGCGGCTTCAAGCTCGGCGAGGCGGGAGAAGGCTTCGGGCTTCACGCCGGCGGCGTCGTCCCAGTAGGTGTCGGGCAGTCCATCCGGGCGCGCGGGCATGGCGGGGGCCGACACCTCCGGCGCAGCAGCCATGACAGAGACTTCAGGCGCGGGGGCAGCCGGTTCGGCAGCTTCGGGAGCGGGTGTTTGGTCCGTCATAATCGGAACCGTGAGGTCGTGGGCGGCGAGCTTCAACGCACGGACCTCATGGTGCGGGCGCGCCTTTGGCGATCAGTTTCTGGACAATCCGACGCGCGCCCTCGGCGTCACGCAGGGCCGCCTCGCTGCAGCCCAGGGGCGTGGCGTCGCTGACCTCGTCCATGAGCCAGTCGAGGACGCGCTGGCCATCGGCGCTGATCAGCATGTGCCGGCAGATCACCGACTCGATTGGCTCCTCTTGCGAGGCGATCGAGGCGGGCCGTGCGTTGGCCGCGCGGAGACGGTCGAACCTACGCGGCCCCGACATCTGGCATGCCTCCGCCTTGGGCCATCATTTGAGCGGCCTGCTCGGCCATGATCTGCTCGTCCGACTTCATGACGATGTGGCGTTCCTTCGCCGTGGCGATCAGGTTCTCCATCGTGGCCTTGGCATCGACCGGCACGCCGACCTGCATGGCCCCTCCGATGCTGGCGGCCATCGACAGCACCTGCCCCGTGAGGTTCATGTCCTCGAGATCCTTGGCCTTGGACAGCGGGCTGATCGGCCGGCAGTTCACGATCTTGCCACCCTTGAGCTTGACCTCGGGCAGCACGCCGCGCTTGGCGAGAATCCACGCCACGCGCTCGATGATCGGCAGCACCCACTCGCGGACGCAGCGGTCGCGCGGCAGCTCCTTGCGGCGCGTGTTCCACGCCTTCTCGTCCATCCACTGACCCAGCGTCGGCGGCGTATCGCCGGGCTGCTCGGGACGGTCCTGGTAGCAGGCGCGCTTGATGCCCTTGCGCATCTCGTCGGCGGCGAAGAACGAGGCGTCGAACCGCACGTCCGGCAGGAAGGCCTCGGGCGCCTTGGATTGCGGCGCGCGGGCGAAGCCCTTGCCGGGCTCCATGCCGCCGTCAAAGTTGGCGAGGCCGTCCTCCTCGTAGGAGAAGGCCGGGTCGATCGTGCGGCCCAGACCCTTAAGGTTCAGGTACGCAAGCTCATCCAGCACGCGAGCACGCGGCGTCGCCTTCTTGAACGGGCCGGGGCCCCACGCGGAATCGGCCTGCTGGCGAAAGCGGCAGGTGATGATCGGGCAGGAGCCGGCACCCTCATAGGTGAGGTTCACCCGCTCCTTGTCGTCGACGAAGATCCGGTAGCTCCACCGCTCAACGCCCGGCGTCGACCAGTCGCGGTCACAGCCCTCGACGATCCGTTGCTTCTTGTCCTTGCCGACACCGCTGAACGCTGGAAACTCTTTCCCCATCGACGCGCCCCAGAGCATGTTTTGCTCCGCCTGGGTCAGTTTCATCTCACGCCACTTGCCGGTCACGGACCCGTCGGGGCCGCGCTCCATCAGCAAGTCGGGAATCTCGATCGGCTGGAAATGCAGCGGGTTCAGCGGCCCCATGTCCGACAGGGCCACCGCCATCGCCGACACGCCCCAGTACGCGAAGCACTCCTGCGCGGCGTCCCAGTAGTTTGACCGCTCGATCTCAGCGAACACGGCGTCGCCGATCGCGGCGAGCTGAGGCGCGATCTCGCGCTTCTGGCCCTCCGACAGGTCGTCCGCCGGCTCGAACATCACCCACCGCTCGTGGCGCGGGGTGAAGGTCGAGATCATGTCCGACGCGAAATCCTCGGCGACGATCTCGAGCTCATTGTCGAACTGGTCGTCCTGCTCCTCAATGCGGAGCGAGGAGTCGGATCGGTCGTTGCATCGGCGATAGGTCGGCAGCGCCAGGCGCAGCGTCTCGTCAATCCATGTCGCGTGACGCGCCTTGTCCTGCCTCGCTGCGGCAACGCGGGCGAGGATCTGTTTGGCGTTGGCCATCAGTACATCACCGAGAGGCTGCGGTCAGCGGAGCCGAAACGCGAGCCGCCGGCGAAAGCGGTGCCAGACCCCGCGCCTGAACCGCCGGGCGAGCCGACGCCGGGAGTCATCGGGCCGCCCACGATCGGGACGGACCCGCCACCGCCGCCGGGCAGCGAGCCAAAACGGCGGTTGCGCCGTCCGGTTGCCCCCAGCAGCCAGGCTTGGGTCTCCTCGGTGCGCGCGTTCTCAGCCCGACGCTCCTCACGCTCGCGCGCGGCTTTCGTGGCCGGATCTTCTTCGGGAAGCGTGACCTTCGGAGTCCTCATGCCTGCCTGCTCTCGAACGCGGGTCGCGCACCTTGAGCAATCAGATCGCGGTAGAAGGCCTCCGGTCTCAACGCACGGGACCGCGCGCCGACCAGATGCGCGACCGCCGGCGTGCACCAGAAGCCAATGCGGACGCCGGGCTCAACAGGCTCGCCGACCGGCTCGAACGCGACGATGCGGCGGTTGTCCGGCAAGGCCTCGACCCATGCGTCCATCTGACTGGGCGTCAGCATGCGGATCAGGGTACGGCGGGTCGTGACGTCGTACAGCAGCCACGCGGCCTGCTCGGCGCAATAGCCGAACGCGGCGACGTGGCGAAAGCCAACGCGGCACAGGCTCGACCACCAATACCGCCGATCGCCGTCGTAAAAAGCGACATACCAATGCGGCGGCATGCCCGAGAGAGCGTCGTCGGTTTCGATCATCGCCGGGCCCGGAACAGCGGCGCGCGCGATCCGCGATCGAACACCCGCGCCTGCACCTTGGTCTGTACTGCGGCGACGTTGCGGCCGGCACCGAACAGCAGGTTCCCGCCCTCGCCCATACCCAGCAGGAGGTATTGGAACGCGTCACAGTTCGAGACCAGCGCGCCCTCCACGTAGAAGACGTGCTCGTTTTCGACCTCTAAGTCATAGACGGGTAGCGAGCCGTAGAGCCGCAGCGGTTCGACCCGAACAACTCTTGGAGCAGTGCGTGACCTTTGAATATTTGTTGGTGCGGAAGCCGACGCCGCACTGAACGCAGATCCGATCCACGTCATCCACGCCGGAAGCCCTGCGGGCCATGCCCTGACAGGACATGGAGCAGAAGCCCTTTTTTCTGTAGCCGTATTTGACCCAGTAGGGCTTAGCGCACCAGACGCACTCGTGTTGCTGAGGCTCGCGCTTTGAGGCGTCGAGCTTGGCGGCGGCGCTGGCGCGTCGGCGATATTCTGGGCACTTCTTTGCCTCAGCAGCTTTGAGCCGCATGGTAGCCAGAAACCCCGCGCAGTTTTGCGGCATAGGTCCGTCGTGAATCCAGTGGTGCTTTGCGTGATCCTCCGCGTGCATCGCCTCCAGATTTTCGATTGCGTTGTTGGCTGCGTCTCCGTCGACGTGGTGGATATGATGGTCATCGGGGATCGGCCCGTGATGGTGCTCCCAGACGACGCGATGCATGTAGCGCCCGCCAAACTTGGGGTCGCAGCGGTAATAACCGCTGGGGCCGGGTCGACGGTAATAGCGCCGCCCGTTGAACTCTTGGATTGGGTACTTCGCGGGTCTGCCCATGAATCACATTCTCCGACTAGGAGATCATTATACTGCAAAGCATCAGCACGCACAAAACGCACGCCATCAACAGCGAAGTGATGCTCGGGCGTGCAAGTGATCTTGCGGCCATTGGAGAGATGAACCTGCACCAAGTCGGACGCGGGGCGGTTCATGCAGGCCGCGACCCTCTGCGCGCCATTTGGGGTCAGGACGAGATCACCGGGCTGAAGCGTCTCAATCGGCACGCGGCCGGACGGCGTGCTCACCAACGTCCCGGCCACAAAGCAGGTGTGACTGTACTGGTTCTTGACGACGTCGTCGGAGACGAACTCGCCGAACGAGGACTTGGTGACCTTGAACTGGTAGCCGCCGCTCAGGCCTTGCACCAGCATGCGGCAGCCGGGGTCAATCATCAGCGCCTGATAGCCGTCGACCTGACGCTCGAGCAGGCTGTCGACCACCTCCTTGCGCCCGCCGACCTTGGAGAAGCGGTTGGCGCCGGGGGCCGGTCGGACCGGCATGCCTTGCTGGCGGAAGATGTCGAACGGGGTTTGCTCGTCGGTCTGTGACCGGACGGCGCTGCCAGGGTCGCCGATGAACTTGACGCGCGCCAGATCGAGGCCGCCGAAGCGGCGCAGGATCTCGCGCTTGACCACGGGCGCGAAGCTCACCGCGCCGACGCCCTCGGCGTAGAGCTCGCCCAGCACGAAGACGCGGCCGCGGATGGTCTGGCCAAACACGACCGCCGGCGTCAGGCCGAAGTCCATGCCGACGTAGAGCTCCAGCTCGGGATTGAACTTGAGCGCGTTCGGGCTGACGTGGCTGTTGCGCTCACCCTCGCCGCGGAACAGCGGGTGCACCGCCTTACCCTTCATCTGGCTGGCGGCGATGTTGCGGCAGTTGGCGTCGATCCACTGGCGCGTCACGCCGTGGATTTTCTTGGGGTAGTAGTCCGGCCTAAGCCAGCGCAGGTTCTCGGCGCCAGGGTTGACGCAGTACTCGACCTCGTCGCCCGGATTCAGCGGCTCCAGCCCAGAGGCCTTCAGCGCATCGTCCAGCACCAGCAGCGCCGGCGGCTGGACATACAGGCACCAGCCGGGCGGGCGGCGGTGCTTCTGCACGTCGTCCGGCGTGAAGTGGTCCGGCACGGGCGCCTTGCCGAACATGATGGGCGCCCAGTGCAGGCTCTCGGGCGCGTTCATGTCAGCGATGCCGCCGGACCAGTTGCACCCGCCGTTCTTGACGGACGGATAGCGGCCGCAACGCGACAACCCCTCCGTCACCAGCATCAGGCTGATGTACTGAAGCTCGTTGAAATAGATCCCGGTCAACTGCAGCGAGCGCAGCTTCTTGACATCGTCGTCTTTGTCCAGCGCGAGGAAGATGAACTCGGCTTCCATGTCGCCGTAGCGCATGTGGTAGGTGAACGGCGGCGACCACGACATCTCGCCGAAGCCGCCCTGCGCCTCCGAGCCCTCGGGAAACAGGTTCACGAACGAGGGGATCGTCGTCGTCTTCAGCTCAGGGAAGGTCGAGCGGACGATGGCGAAGCGGGAGCGCCGGACCTTATCGCCTTGCGGCGGTTGCTGACTTGCATGCCGGAACAGGCGCATGATCGCGGCGTCGGTCTTGCCCGAGCCGATCGGCCCCTGGATGATGTCGAACTCATTGTCCGCGAGCAGGAACGCCGACAGGATTCGGCCATCAGGCTCAAAGCGGATCGGCTCGCGCGGTGGTTGGGATGCTGCCTTGCGGGCCATACGCGGAGAAGGCGCGGCGCTGGCTATGGGCTCAACGCACGAGGATTACGGCAGCCAGGTCCGCGACACCAGTTCCGACGCACCAAAACGACCCTTGCTCGCGCCGATCACAGCGGTCGCAACGTCAAGCGTCCCGCCCGGCGTCAGGCCTGTGACCAGAGTCGTCGTGGCGTCGGCATAGGTCAGCAGCGCCCTGGTGTGGCCGGCAGGAACCGGCTCCGTGAACACCGGCAGGCTGCGTGATGCCGTTGTGCCTGTCGTGACGATGGGAGACGTTGCGACCGAGCCAAGCTCAAGTTGGGCCTGCCACAGAGTAACACCGGAAACGTCGTCGCCCGCGAAGGTGACGTTGGAGGTGGGGCTGATGTTGACGCGCGCGATCGCGTTCGCGGCCACGCCCGTAATCGCCACAGCGCTACGGTAGAAGCTGCGGGATACCGCCAGCAGGGATGGCGTAACGCCCGCCTCATTGCCGACAATCGTGCCCGTGTTGAGGTCAAACACCACCCCGGAACCGACCGTGCCCAGCCGTTGAGTGACGAACCCGTAACCCGTCGGGACACCGAATATGGAATACGTCTGCGTTCCTGCCGACGATACCGGCGTCTGATCGAGGCGGTGTTGCGCGTTGGCCGTGCTGGCGACCACGGTATCAGCGGTCGTTGTGCCGTCCGGAGCGATAACGGCGTTGGCCGTCACACCAAAGATATTGGTTCTGGCATACGAACCGTTGTCGAACTCTTGCGAGCGCCGCAGAAGGTTGGTCGCGGCAGGCTCTAGCGCAAGGCCCCGATCCGTCCGCTGTGGCGCATCCTCCGCAAACGTCTCGATCACGCCTGCCGCTGTCAGCGCGGTCGCCGCGCCGACCCGCGTGTAGGTCGAGCCTGCGGGCATGGCGGCGCGGAAGTCGTGGAAAATGGCAGCCTTGGAAAGCGATGCGAGATCTATGCCGATCCCGAGCATCAGTAGAGGGCGACCAGGTTCGTTGCGGTGGTGCTGGTGGCGTTCACCCGCTGGCAGTTCACCGGGAGCACCGTGCCAGACGCAGCGTTCTTGAACGTCACCGCATTGTCCTGGGCGGTGATGACGACGACGTCGCCACCTACGCCGACGTAGATGCCGCGGCAGATCGCAAAATAGGTCGTGTCGGACGGCGTGATCGCCACCGCGTCGTCTGCAGCGCCGTTATCACCGGCAGCGAATGGGTTGCGCACAACGGGCATCGTTGGGTCTCCTGTTCGTGGACACCACGCCGCAAGCCCAAGGGTCGCTCAACGCACCGTCAGTGAACCCAGCCGTTGAGGTGCGCAATCTCGTGACGCAGGAGCTTGCCGCAATAGGCGTCCTGCTCGGCCGGACAGTGCGGCAGCAGGATCACGCGCCTGGGCATGAAGGTGCAGGCCATGATGATGTCCCGCGCCGGGGGCGGCTGGCCACCGCACGCCATGTGCACCTGATACGGCGTGCCGACGATGACGACGAACGGCTGGTCAGGGGCATGATCGTATTTGGCCGGCGGGGCCTCGACCGCTTCAGGCGAGGGCACAAAGAGCCGGACTTCCTGCGTAGAGGCGGAGGGGCCTGACATGGTGGGTATGAGCGTGACAGCCAAGGCTGCGATCAGGGTTTTCAGCATGCGCCCCTCCTGTGTGTAGGAGGGGGTCGGGGTGGGGCTGCCTCAACGCACGGGGCGGTGAAAGCCGAGCGGGCCGCGATGCGATTCGGCGGCATCTCGCGCCTTCATGGCCTTGCCGATCTGAAAGGCGCGGTGGGCGGCGGGGCTTACGGACTTGAACCGTGGCGGTTCCTCCTGCCCGCTCAGATCGTAGCAGGTGCCAGTCTCAAACCACGGCAGCCAGTCCTCGTCGTCCCAGTCGTCCATCCTACCCCATCTCCACATCGTCGACGTCCAGGGTGCCCGGATCAGGCCGCAGGTCGGTCGCGGATCTCGGGAACGGGCGGCCAAGGCGCGCGGCCCAGCGTGCGCGCTTGGCGGAGGCTTTCTTGTTTTTGACCAGTTGCTCTGCCTGCCAGACAGCGTGCTCGGGTGTGCCGGCCACGATCATGCGACCATCTCCGGCGAGACGGTCACAGAGCCGACCTGCCCCCACCGACTGTGGTAGGTGTAGGCCGTGGCCTGCCTGTCGCTGTG